>Ga0182024_10017748_pt1 | contig 13319 bp, 7 predicted proteins | sample P32metaG_FD_120480 | JGI IMG/M metagenome (GOLD analysis project Ga0182024, IMG submission 120480) | Permafrost microbial communities from Stordalen Mire, Sweden - P3-2 metaG (Illumina Assembly) | ecosystem: Environmental > Terrestrial > Soil > Wetlands > Permafrost | place: Sweden: Stordalen...
AGGTCGTCGGCTGCCGTGGGGTCGTCTTCGATCAGGTTGCGCAGGGTCGCCAGTGCGTCCTCGCGTGAGTCGCACCAGGCGATCAGGTTTCCTGCGGAGCTGAAGATTCCGTATGTCATTGCGTTTGCAGTGTATCTCGGTTCGCCGGGGTGCTCAAGCGCGTTTGAGGTCGGTGACGCACAGCAGGATTTGGTCGGGGACGCTCCACAGCGATCGGTGCTCGGACTCGGGCTGGGGCCGGTCCAGGCAGATCCCGAGTCCCGGGGTGAGATCCAGGTGCGCGATGTGATCACCGTTCTTCGGCCATGCGTGCGCGTTGGCGTATGCCGCCTCTTCGGTGGTCCAGGTGGAAAGGGCGAAGTGCAGGACGCCGTATACGCGCTCGATCTTGCGTGGCTTCTGCCCGAGCTCACGGTTGCTGCTCAGGCTGCGCAGGAGCGCGCTCCGGTCGTGTGGGCTGGTGGCGAAGGTCACCCGGAAGACGGTGCGGGGTTCCAGCACGGGCTCAATCACGAGCTCTGGGGGAACGCCGCTCGCGGGGAGCCGGATCGATGTCGGGGCCGGTCTGCGTGCGTCGTCGTCGGTGTTTGGGCGTGGCATCTCCCTTTCTTCTCCGACGCCACCCCGCAAACGGGACAGACCGGATCGAAAGTTTTTCCGGGACCCAACCCGGCCGACTGCGACCCACGCCCATAGCCGAGAGTCCCTGACCGTATAGACGAACGCGCACAACCACCCACGCCCGGGGGACGATTCGCAGCTCCAGCCCAGGCTTTTCAGCCTGTCCGGCCCCTCGCGGAACTTGGCTTCCAAGCGATGGACTTGACTTTCAAGTACTTGAGAATCAAGTATAGGAGATTAGGGTAGACAGACGGAACTTTAGGCGCAATGATGGGTTCCATCGAGAGGGATGCGCCCCGCTGGCCGACTGGTCAGCCGAGCAAGCATCCTTGAGTGCAGCATGAGGATTGGCTGGGGAGATGGGCTTCATGGATGGGAGGACGAGAGTCGGGAGCGGGAGCGGGAGCGCGGCGGTTGCGCTGTGCGCGGGCCTCTTGGCGCCCACTCGATTTTCCTCGAGAATGGGTGATCCCAGTGTTTACGCCGAAACAGGGGCTATGATGGTGACAAGAGGAAAATCCTCTGCTGTTGCTGGCATAAGCGTGTGTTCATCAGGGAGCAGGACTAGGGGCGTCGGGCTTTCCGGCATCTCCCGAGTGGCATCTCTCTCTCTCTCTCTCTCTCTCTCTCTATATATATATATAGCACGCCGCGCCGGCTCTCTAGCGCGGCGACCTAGCAGCCTCCGCGCCCGCCAGGGCGCTCTTCGGGATCTTCCCGCCGGCATCCGCGGCGCCCACGCGCGCGGCGCTTGCCGTTGCGGCTGCTGCCCGCGTGCGTGTGCGGTAGCCCGCGTTCGGGCCCTGTTCGAGCGTCGCCGCCATTGCCCCTCTCTGGCTGCGGCGTTCGAACAGGCTCCGGCGTGTTGGCCGATCTTCGATCGGTCCTCACGCGCGGGTCCTTGTAGCGCTGAGCGCCGTGGTCCACCTCATCCCGGACCGCGGCGGCTCCTACTTGAACCTGAGTCTTGGTCGTCCTCCGATAACCCTTGGAGGGCGTTCAAGGGGACCAAGGCAGGCGGGCCCTCTCCCGCTCTCCGGTTCCCGGGGCGTCGCGGCCCTGACCCATGTTCGCGGCGCCCACATCTTCCTTTTCCCGCGCCCCTCGGCGCGCCCGCAACACACCAACCCGAGGGGCGAACCCCTCTTTTCTGAAGGAGACATAGAGCAATGAAACGAGTAACCAAACACATAACCCCCGCGACGGTCCTGGCCCTGGTGGCCCTGGTATTCGCGGTCACCGGCGGCGCGTTCGCCGCCACCGGCGGCGGCAACAGTCCGTCGCACGCCACCCTGACCGCGAGCGCCGCCAAGAGCAAAGCCAAGCCCAAAACCAAGGCCGGCCCCCGCGGCCCCGCCGGCCCCGCGGGTAAAAACGGCACGAACGGCACAAACGGAGCGCCGGGAGCAACCGGCCCAGGTGGTCCCACAGGTCCAGCGGGTGGCACCGGCCCGGCCGGTGGAGCCGGCTCAAACGGTCAAAGCGTAACGAGCACGGAAAAGAGCTCGGGTACGATCGGTAAATGCAAAGAAGGCGGCTCTGAATTCACATCGGCCAGCGGCGCGACGTATGCCTGTAACGGCGCCAAAGGCGCCCCCGGCACCAACGGCGTGATTCACGGCCAGGAACCGCTCCCCAAGGGCGCGACCGAGACCGGCACTTGGAGTTTTCAGCAGCCCGCTCAAAATGTGTGCCTGGAAGACACCGGCAAGGGCGAATACACAGAAAGCAAATGCCTGACAGGCGCAAGCCCCGGGGGGACGGGCAACTTCGAACTTCACTCCATCACCACTAACTCTGCAACTAGTGGCACTGCGGCAGATATCTCGTTCCCGATTCAGCTGGCCGCCGCGCTCGAAAAAACCCAGGTCCATTACGTCACCAAAGAAGAATGGGCGGAAGAAGAAGTGAACGGTGTGAAGCTGAAAGCACCCGCCGCATGCGCGGGGGGTAGCGTCGAAGAACCTAAGGCGCTTGAAGGCAACCTGTGCGTTTACGCTCATTCGAGCGAAGGCGTTAGCGAAGTCTGGATCGGCACCCCGGAATCATTTGCTTACGGGGTGAGCCACATCGATGAAGGGGCCGGCGTCAGCGGCGCGAGGGTGCACGTGCCGCTTGAAGGTGGCGCGACCCAGGTCTCCGCATACGGCTCCTGGGCGGTCACCGCCGAATAACCACCATCGACCCATTCAGGCACCCGGACGGCCATCCGACGGCCGTCCGGGCCAGTTGGGTGGGCCATCAATTAACACACGAATTGACACATACGCCACACCACTGAGAAAGGTACGAACATGATGACCACAGAGCACTCCCCGAAGGCGCCGCACAGCACCGGTATCTTCGCGCTGCTCTGTGGTCTGCTCCACATCAAAGGGACTGGTGCGGGCGGGCGGGCCCTTAATCATAGGAGGCCCCTCCTGCTCGTACCATTTATTCTCCTATCCCTTGCCCTGATCGCCCCGGGCATCGCAAACGCCTCTTTCGTCCGCAAATTCGAACGTCAGATCACCCGTGCGGAAACAGGTCACGTCACCGAACCGTGCTCGGAAGCGCAGGTCAAGGCTGGTCCTCCGTGCGTGGCTGTGAGCGGTGGGGTCGCGGTCGATGGCGCGGGCGATCTCTGGGTCGGCGACTCCAACAAGCATGGTCTGGATGAGTTCAGTCCGGCCAGCGCCGTCCCGCCAAACGAATTTCTCCAGACGCTGGGCGTCGCGGCGCCGCTCAATATGGCGATCGAGAGCGCGACGACCGGCGATTTCTACCTCAGCAGTGCATCCTCGGTCGAAGTGTACGAAAGCAATGGCAAACACCTCGAAACATGGGGCGGATTCTCACAGCCACGGGTCGCGATCGACAATTCGCCGGAAGGCTCGATGAAAGATCCCTCGGCGTGCGGGACCGTGCCGTACCTCTCGCTCGGAGAATGCTTCGTCTACGTGTTCAACGGTTACAAGGGACTCGAAAAGTTCTCCTCGAAAGGGACGCCGGTTGAATTCGCTGACTCGACGAAATGCAAAGCGGAAAGCTGCGGGTACCTCGAAGGCAGCAAGATCACGGCGGCGCCGCCGAGCGTGTGCCAGGGGCAGCTCTCCGAGGACGGCGTGCCACCCGCGATCGCCGTTGACTCCGAAGGTGATATCTACATTGCGTTGCTGCATTGCGCCAGCGTCTTGGAGTACCTGCCGAGCGGTGAATTTGTGCAAGCCTTCGAACTGGAAAGCAAAGAAGTACCACGCATCGGACCCAACGAAAAGGTCGGTGAGCTGGAAGGTGTGGCTTACGACCCGGTCAGTCACAATCTTCTGGTTACAGCTTCTGCGGCGACAAGCGGCACAGAGACGCTGGTCGGTGCGATCGACGAATTCGAAGCGGCGACGGGGAAGTTCGTCAACCAGATAACCGCGACCGCGGCGGGTCAGAACCTGCCGGGGCTCGGCGAAATGACCGTCGACTCCAACGGCAACGTGTATGCCGCCGGTATGGATGGGCACGGGGTCTATGTGTGGGGTCGGGGGGCGTATCGTCCCACGGTCACGGTCGGCCAGGTCAGCGAACGCATGCCCACTTCCGCGGTGTTGAATGGCTCGGTCAACCCGGCGCAGCACGGCAACACCACCCCCGCTCCCGTCACGGCATGCTCTTTCGAATATGTCACCGAAGCGGTCTTCGTCAAGGAAGGCTTCGCGCAAGCCGAAAAAGCGACCTGCGAACCGGCTGAAATCCATATTGGACTGGAAGAATCGCACCCGGTCAAAGCCACTGTCGAACACCTCGAAGCGGGCACGACCTACTACTACCGTCTGGTCGCTACAACAGAATCCACGAACAACGGCGGAACCTCGGACAGCGAAGAAGTGCTCGCGTTCACCGCGCCGGCCAAACCCGGAATCAGCGAAGCCTCGGCCGAAGCAAGCTCGACGTTCGCCGAACTGCACGCGAAGGTCAAGCCAAACGGCGCGAACACGAGCTACTTCTTCGAATACGGCCCCACGACCGCGTACGGGCACGACGCACCCGTGTTGACGATAAAGGCCCCGAATGGCGAATCGATCGGCGCCGGTGGCCCCACCGGCGGCTCGGTCGAAAGCGTGCTGCAGGATGTCGGTGCCCTCACACCCGGCACGACCTACCACTTCCGGGTCGTGGCCGAGAACGAATGCGAAGCGGTCGAACACCCCGGCCGTCAGTGTGTGAGCGAAGGCGCAGACGAGACGTTCACGACGCTGCCCGCAGCGGTCGCCGGCGAACGCGGTTACGAGCTCGTCACGCCCGCGAACAAGCAGGGCGGCAGCGACATGTTCGACGCGGGGAAGGACGAAGACGGCGGTATCAACAGCACGAATGAAGATGGTGTGGCGTCGGAATCGGGCGAAGGCTTCTTTATTCAAACCAGCGCGTTCTCGTCGTTCGGTGAATTCCCGTTCGCGCTCGGAGGCATGTATGCCTTTACGCGCGAGCTCGACAGGGGGCAGTGGTCGTTCGCGTCGCTTGCCTCGCCGTCGCTCGGGGTTCAGGGGATCTCGGGCGGGGATCTCGTCGTCGACCCGGCCGATCTTTCGCGCGTGGCCTTTGGTGACGTCGTCGGCTCTGCGGTCAGCGAAGAAGGAGTGCATCTGGACGACCTGCTCGGCCCCCCCGGCGCGGCCTCGATATGTCACGGGGCGATCTCGCTCGAACAGGCGGATCGGGCCGGCTGCTACATCGACTTGCACGAAGAACCCCCAGTGCATGTAAATGCCACCGAAACGGGGACGAGCTTTGTTGGTGGCTCGCGGGATCTGAGCCACACGGTCCTCGAAGGCCGCAGCACGAGTATCTGTCCTGGCCCTGGAGACGCGGCGGGGAAGATCGAGCACGGGAGCGTGCTCTGTGAATGGGCCGGGGGATATGAAACGCTCGAAGATGGCCAAAGCGTGCCGGAACTGAAGCTCGTGAACGTTGGCACGAGCGGCGAAGGTCCGGTGAGCGAATGCGGCGCCGGGCTGGCGGCCGGAGAACCGGGATACGGCAGCGCGCACAGCGCCGTCGCGGAATCGACAGACGGAACGAGGGTGTTCTTCACCGCGCCCGATCCGAGGGCGCCGAACGAGGGCAAGGGCTGCTGGAACAATACAGAAGAAAAAAAAGGCAAGCCGCCGGTCGATGCGCCGCAGCTCTATGTTCGTCTGAATGGTGAAAGCACGCTCGAGGTCTCTCAGCCCGAAAAAGAAGTGGAAGAAGCGGGTCACGCGCCGCTGCTCTACCCGGCGGAGTATGACGGAGCTTCCGAAGACGGCTCGAAGGTGTTCTTCGTGACGAAGACGTGGATGACTGCGAACCATCCAGCAGGCCACGACGTCGAGCTGTATGAGTGCGCGATCGTGGAAGGGGCCTGTACGCTCAGCCGGCTCTCAGTTCCGCTGCACCAGGCCGGCGAACCGGGAGCCGGCGAACCGGACCCCGGCGCAGCCTCGGAAGTGAGGCGCGTGCCGGCGGTCGCCGCGAGCGGTTCGGCGGTGTACTTCGTCGCATATAGCGACCTGGCCGAAGGCGCGACAAAGTACGAACAAAAAGTCGGCGTCGACGGGAACGTAGAACCAGGACCCGTCAACGTGTACCGCTACGACACGGAAACGGCGAGCACCAGCTACGTGGGGGCGATCGACAATCAGGACCTCCCGGACGAGCCTGAGTGCTACGCGCCCGAGCAGGAGGCGGGAGGTCCGTGTACAACGGCCAATTGGTACACGACGCCCGACGGTCGCTATCTGCTGTTCGGCGCGTCGACAGAGATCGAAGGCTACAACGCTGCCGCTGATGGCTGCGCCGAACGGTCGCTCCCGGTGACACAGGGTGTCGCGGATGGTCGTTGCGCGGAGTTGTACCGCTATAGCGCGCAAGCGGCGGCAAAGGGCGAACAGCCGGTTGTGTGCGTCTCCTGTGGGCCTGGTGAAGCGGATGCGGCCGGGAACGCGGAGTTTGCGCGCTCGGGTCTGGGTGGTCCGGCGTTGGGTGCGGTGCGAGCGATGTCTGATAACGGCGAATACGTGTTCTTCGACAGTCAGGCTGCGCTTGTGACGCAGGCGGCCAACCATACGCTCGACACGTATCAATGGCATGAAGACATCGCCACGCACGAACGCTCGATCGCGCTCGTCGGGTCGGGCAGCGACTCGGCGCCGACGTACTTCCTCGGCTACAGCCCCAACCCCGCGGCGCACACCGAACAGGCGCGCGAAGCCGGCAACGTGTTCATCGGCACGCACGCGAAGCTCTCGCCGCAGGACACGAACGGCGCCGGCAACATCTACGACGCGCGCGCGTGCGAACCGGAATCCCCGTGCATCGAACCGCCGACGGGCGAAACGGCGCAGTGCGAAGGCGGTTCCTGCCAGCATCCGCCGCCGCTGCCGCTGTTCCAAAGCCCGGCGACAAACACCGTCGCCAGCAGCGGCAACCTCGCAGCGCCGCCGGTGCCGGCGCCCAAACCCAAGGCGAAGCCCAAACCGAAGTGCAAGAAAGTCAAGAAGAAGGGCAAGCAGAAGACCGTCTGCGCCAAACCCAAGAAGGCGAAAAAATCGTCCAATAAGAAGGGACGCTAATCATGCGCCATACAACAAAGCTGGCCCTTCTCGTACCTTTCCTTCTGCTTCTTGTACCTGCTAATGCAGTCGCTGAAACAACGGGCCCGCGATGGACCGTCTCGTCCGTGTCCCGTCCGACGAACTTCGCGGTGGGCGCCACCGAAGACTCCTACGTCGTGCTGGTGACGAATACCGGTGGCGCGGTGAGTGAAGGGTCGGTCACGATTACCGACGAACTGCCGGCGGGGTTGGAAGCGCTGCCGGGCGCGAGCGCCGAAGACGAGCTGCTCGCCCACACGAGCGGTGGTCAGCCTGATTTCAGCAAGGATTGCGCGATCGCGGGCAGCGGCGCCGTGAGCTGCACGTACAGCGGTGTCGTTCAGCCGGACGATACGCTGTTCCTGCGTTTCCCGGTGAGGGTCACGGCGAGCGGGGCGGGTGGGACCAAATCACTGACGAACGTGGTGCGTGTCTCCGGCGGCGGCGCGTCGGCGCCGGCGGCGATGGAAACACCGACGAGCATCTTCGAAAACGCGGCGCTGGCGAAAGCGGAAACCCCGTTCGGTGTCTCTGCGGGTGGCGCGACGACGGCGCTTTCGAGCGTGCAGGCGGGCGCGCACCCGGATATCACGACGACGGGTGCGTTCAATACCGAAAACGCGAGCGGGGCGAGCGCGGGCAACGTCAAGAACATCACGACGTACGAGCCGCCGGGCTTCGCGCTCGACCTGGTCGATACGCCGGCGTGTACGTCCGCGCAATTCTTGAGCGGTAAATGTCCGACCTCCACGCAGGTCGGCGTCACCACGCAGATCGTGCTCGAATCGAACAAACTGGAACGTTTCTTCGACCCGGTTTACAATCTCACCCCGGAACCGGGTGACGTCGCAAAGATCGGCTTCAAATCCACGTATGAGGGCGATGTCACGGTGCGCCCGGGCGGCGCGCCGGGGGAATATGGTGGGAAGGTTACTTTTTTCAACGTCACCGGGGGCATTATCGACTACGATGGTTTCTCGTTGACGCTGTGGGGGGTGCCGGCGGCCGCGATCCACGACCCGTTGCGCTGGCACGAGGGTAAGACGGGAGTCGGCGGGATCGAAAAAGAATCGTTCTTCGGGATCGGCGATCCCTCCGCCGAAGCGCCATATTTCACGAACCCGACCGAGTGTGGCTCCGAACCGTTGCAGGCGGAATTGAGCGTCACCTCCTGGCAGCACCCGCACGAAAGCGAAAACCCGTCGCCGACGGGGATGGAATTCGGGCCGATCGTGGGCTGCGACCGCCTGTTGATGGCGCCGGTCTTGAAAGCCGAAGTGACCTCCGATGCTGCCTACTCGGCGACCGGGTTCGACCTGGATACAGGGATCCCGCAGACCTACCCTGCCCCGGAAAGCCTGGCGACGTCGACGCTCAAGCAGGAGGTCGTGACGTTGCCGGAAGGGATGACGGTCAACCCGTCTTCGGGTGCAGGCCTGTCGGCGTGCAGCGAGGCGCAGTACGCCGAAGAAACGGCCCCCGCAAAAACGGCGGAAGAAAAGGAACAGGGTCACGGCTGCCCGAACAGCTCGAAGCTCGCGACGGTCAGAATCAAGTCCCCGTCGATCGCGGAAGAAGTCACTGGCTCGGCATACCTGGCCGAACCGGCGCCGCGGGGAGCGCTTGAACCCGGCAAGAACCCGTTCAACACGCTGCTCTCTCTGTACCTGGTCGCGCGTGCCTCCAACCGCGGGGTGCTCGTCAAGGCCCCGGGGCTCGTGTCGTTGAACCAGGAAACGGGTCGGATCACGACGACGTTCGGTCCAACCCCCGAATTCGACGAAGGGCATGTCCCCGCGAGCCCGGGCCTGGCGCCGCTGCCGGCGAGCGACATCTCCTTCCAGTTCAACCAGGGCGCCAACGCCCCGCTGGTGACCCCGCCCACATGCAACAACTACACGGTCACTGCGGCATTGACGCCGTGGTCCACCTCCCCGGTAGGGTCCTCATCGTCTGAAGGTAGTCCGCTGACGCCGAAAATCCCGTCGTTCCCGATCACGACCGGTGTCGGCGGCGGCCTCTGCCCCTCCGGTGGCGTCCCGCCGTTTGCCCCCGGCGTGACGGCGGGCACGGAAAACAACGATGCGGGCTCCTACAGTCCGCTGAACATCCGCCTCACCCGCAACGACGGCGAACAGGAGATAACAGGGTTCGCCTCCCAGCTCCCGCCCGGCCTCACCGGGAACCTCTCGGGGATCCCGTTCTGCTCGGAAGCTCAGATCGCGGTGGCTCGCGGCAAGAGCGGCGTCGAAGAGGAATCGAGCCCCTCGTGTCCGGCGGCCAGCGAAATCGGGCACAGCGTCGCCGACGCGGGCGTCGGCTCGGTGCTCGCGCAGGCCCCCGGCAAGCTCTACCTCGGCGGCCCCTTCGACAACGCGCCGTTCTCGATCGTCTCGATCACGAGCGCGCACGTCGGCCCGTTCGACCTCGGCACCGTCGTCGTCCATTTGCCGCTCGACATCAACCCGGAAACGGCGGCGGTGACGATCCCCTCCGGCGCGGCGGATCAGATCCCGCACATCATCAAGGGGATCGTCGTTCACATCCGCGAAATCCGCATGTTCGTCAACAGGCAGAACTTCATGCTCAACCCAACCAGCTGCAACCCGTTCAACTTCTCCGCGACGGTGATCGGCGGCGGCGCCGAACCCGCCAACCCCGCGGACAACAACCCGGTCACGGTCTCAACCCCGTTCCGTGTGACGGCGTGCCAGGCGCTCAAGTTCGAACCCAAATTCCAGGTGTCCACGAGCGGTAAAACGTCTAAAGCGCTCGGTGCATCCTTGCACGTGGATCTCACCTATCCCACGGGCGCGTTGGGGAGCGATTCGAACATCAAAGAGGTCAAGGTCGACCTCCCCAAGCAGCTTCCGTCAAGGTTGACGACGCTGCAGAAGGCGTGTACGGCGGCGCAGTTCGCGAGCAACCCGGCGGGCTGCCCATCGCCCTCGATCATCGGAACGGCGAAGGCAATAACGCCAATCCTGCCAGTGCCGCTCGAAGGGCCTGCATACTTTGTGAGTCATGGTGGTGAAGCATTCCCGGACTTGGAGATCGTCCTTCAAGGGGATGGGGTGAAGATCGTCTTGACAGGAAACACCTTCATCTCCAAAGAAGGCGTTACCTCCTCGACGTTCAAAACAGTCCCGGATCAACCGGTGACGTCCTTTGAATTGACCTTGCCGGAGGGCCCCTTCAGCGCTCTCGGCACCAACAAGGACTTGTGCGCGCTCAGCCACACGGTCACGGTCAAGAAGAAAGAGACCAAGCGCGTCAAGGGCAAGCTGAAGAAAGTCACGACCAAGACCACGAAGCAGGTGACCGAAGCGCTTGCGATGCCAACCGCGTTCGTCGGTCAGAACGGCGCTGAAATCCACGAGACCACGCCGGTCAGCGTGACGGGGTGTCCCAAGGCCGTGAAGGCGAAGAAGAAGGCGACGAAGAGAAAGAAGGGTAAGAAAGGGAAGAAATAAAACTTAGCTATGGTTGGTTGGTCCAAAATCAGCCAAGCAGGTCGGGTTTATTTTTGTCGGCCGATCCGCGACACCCTCCCGGCTGAGGGACTTGATCGCTCCATATCGGTCGAAAAAATAAACACGATCCTGCGCTTCTTGGGCGTCGTCCACCCCTCTCGGGCGGCGTTCGAGGGGAACCGAGTAAAAACGGCGTTAGCACCCTCTCCCGCCGGGTTCCCTGTCCCACTGGGCGCCGCGGCCTTCATCCCGAGGCCGCGGCGCCCGCCTGTGGGGGCGTGAGATGGGCGTAGATCCCGTGCCGCGATCGCGCCGGGATGGGGTGATGGGGAGGGAGTATGTGCGCGGGGTGCAGCGTGCTCGGCTGCTCACGGCCGCGCTCGATGTCGTCGGCGAGCACGGCTGGGAGGGGATGAGCGTGGTGCGGGTGACGCGTCGTGCGGGTGTGTCGAGCAGGACCTTCTACAAAGTGTTCTCAGGCCGCGAGGAGTGCTTTCTCGTGGTCTTCGAGGGTGCGGTCGAGCGGCTGCGGCTGCTCGCCGGGGAAGGGTATGCGCGCGAAGGCGACTGGGCGGCCCGGTTGCGTGGCGCGGTGGTGGCGCTGCTCGGGTTCCTTGAATACGCGCCGGCTGTGAGGCGGGTGGTGTTCATCGAGGCACAGGACGCCGGGCCGCTCCTAGCGCGATCCAGGGAGCGCGTGCTTCAGGGGTTGGCCGCGGTCATCGACCAAGAGCGCCCCCGCGCGCGCAAGCCTGCGGCGTTGGCTGCGCGGGATGCGCTGGATCGTGCGCTGGCGGTGATCGAGCGGTGGCTGTTGGAGCCGCGGCTGTTGCGACAGACTTATCTGCTGGAGCCAAAGCCCGTGCCGATGTGCGAGCTGCTGGGCGAGCTGATGAGTGTCCTGGTTGAGCCCTACCTGGGGGCGGACGGGGCGCAGCGCGAGCGGCTTGCGCGGCCGGTGAAGGCGGCGCGCGCGCCCTGGCCGGCCGGGCTTGAGCCGCGGCTGACCTACCGGCGGCTGCGGGTCCTTGAAGCACTCGCGGCACACCCAGGGCAGAGCAACCGTGGGGTCGCCGAGGACGCGGGGATCGCAAGCAACGGACAGGCCTCCAAGCTGCTCGCGCGGCTGCGTAAGCTCGGGCTCGCCGAGACCACCGGGGAGCCTCGTGGCGACGGGCGCAGCAACGCCTGGCGGCTCACCGCCCGCGGCGAAGAGATCGAGCGGACGATGCGCACAGGTGGCCCGTGAGCTATCCCCCGGCCACGTCCCGTCTCAGGAACACCAAATAGGCCGCGAACAGCGCCGGCACCGCATACAGCGCGCAGACCCACGCCGAGTGGGCGATCGGCGCCCAGTCGGTCGGGGTGCGCAGCAGGCCGTGCCAGTTCTCGTACTGTTCGGTGAGCAGGTATGGCTTGATGCCTTCGAGGCCCGGTATCTGCGCGACGATGAACAGCAGAATCGTGAAGCCCACGGTGCCGACCACGGCCGCGGCGCTGTTACGGGTCGTGGTCGACAGCAGCACCCCGAAGGCGGTCACGGTTAGCAGCGGGATCAGATAGACGGCGTTGGCGGCGAACACGAGCAGCAGGCCTTCCGGCGCCGAGACGACGGTGCCCGAGAATGTGACCACGTGGTTGAAACCCCAGGACGCGACGCCGGCGATCGTTGCCACGGCCGCCGAGGCGAACACCGCGATCGTCGCGTACGTCATCGCCGCCAGCGTCTTCGCGGCGAACACCTGGCCGCGATCGACCGAGCGCGTGAGGATCGTCTTCAGCGTGCCGTTGCCGTCCTCGGCCGCGACGATGTCTCCGGCGACCAGGGCCGCGATCAGCGGCAGCATGAAGACGGACAGGAACAGCAGCATCAGCACCGGGGTGGCCAGCCCTGACTGGGTGATGTGGGAGGCGAAGATGTTGCCGTGTTCGTGGCCCTGACGGTTGTGCAGGTTCTGGACCAGCACGAAGATCAGCGGCAGGATCACGGCCAGTGCGAGGCCGAGGTAGGTGCGCTTCTGGGAGATCAGCTTACGCAGCTCCCAGCGGTAGGCGGTGAGCGTCGAGGGCCGCCGCCGCGGGTGGACGGCGTCGGGGGCCGGCACGGTGGGAGTGGCCGCGACACTGCTCACGGCACTTGCTCCAGCTGCTCGGCGGCGTTCTCTCCTCCGGCGCCGTTGGCTTCGGTCAGCCGGAAGAACAGGTCCTCGAGTGTCGCGAGCTCCGGAGTGAGCGCCAGGATCCCGATCCCTGCCTGGGCCAGAGCCAGCGACAGCGCGCCGACGTCCCGTTCCTCGGCTTGAAAGCCCAGACCGGGCGGGGCGGGTGGGGTCCCGATAACGTGCTCCACGCCGGCCTGACTACGTGCTATCTCAATGGCGCGTGCATCGTCGGTCGTGCGCAGGCGGTAGCCGGCCCCGCCCTGGCGGCGCAGGTCTGCGAGCGCGCCCTCGTAGACGACGCGACCGGAGTCGACGATCGCCACCCGGTCGCACAGCTCCTGCACCTCCGGTAGTTGATGGCTGGAGAGCAGCACCGTGATCCCTTCGTCTGCGAGCCGGCGGATCAGCGCGCGCATGTCGCGCATCCCAGCCGGGTCGAGGCCCGTGGCAGGCTCGTC
>Ga0182024_10017749_pt1 | contig 13319 bp, 9 predicted proteins | sample P32metaG_FD_120480 | JGI IMG/M metagenome (GOLD analysis project Ga0182024, IMG submission 120480) | Permafrost microbial communities from Stordalen Mire, Sweden - P3-2 metaG (Illumina Assembly) | ecosystem: Environmental > Terrestrial > Soil > Wetlands > Permafrost | place: Sweden: Stordalen...
CCTGGCCCGAAGCGAACTTCCAGCCCTTCAGCTTGAGCGTGACCGTCCTGTTACCGTGCGAATACACGGGACTACTCGCGAGTGAAAGCGAGGGGACAAGGGTGACACTGCCACCGAGGCCGAACCAGTAGAGAGGTCGGAACATCTCGTCCTGGAACTGGTTGATGTTGTCGACCGAGCAGTACTGGCACGATTCGTAGGGGAAGATCCAGTTCGGATTAGCGCCAGCACCTTCTGCGAACGTTAGGGTTCCAGAAGCGGAGCTCGCGCCACTCACTGTCGGAGCAATGAGACCTAGTGATAGCGCACAGGCCGAAAGGCCCACCGTGACCGCTAGTCGAAGTTTGCGTCCAAAATGCATATGAAATATCCTCCCAGTACCACCGAAGTGGTCACATTTAATTTGTCTTTCCATCACAGATGGATTAGTGGCAACTGTATCCGCAAATATGAGGCCCAGAATGTGCACCCCGGGCGAAAAAATGACAAATCTCGGGAGTCTTCACGCCGGTCACGGGGCGAAATCGCGGCGATGGCGGAATTCAACGTCGAAAGTCCTGATTGATGGTCGTTTGGGCCCGTACAAACCGAGAAGCCGTGCAATCTCGCCGCCGGCCGGTCGCCGCGGCGTACCCATGACCTTGGTCAGTCTTGACCGAGCGGAGGCCACTTCGACACGTGCGCCGGCTCTCTAATAGTGCAGGTACTCCGGCATGAAGTCGCCCAAGGGATTCGGCGTGAATCCTACGGAACTCTTGATCGCTCGAGCCACTTCGACAATCGAGTTGGCCTGGGGCTGGTAGAGCACGGGAAGTTGTTGGGCCGCGAAGTTGGCGTAGGCGCTCAGCGTGGACGTGCCGTAGATCGAACCTCTGATGAGTGAGGTCATTTGGGGGTTGGCGTAGGTGCCCACGTTGAAGTCGCCCCCGGGCAAAAACAACGACTCGCCCGACGGGTAGTCGCTCGGTACGTAGGACCATCCGTAGCCCCAGGCGCATATCTCGAAGGGCTTGGCGCCCGTGCAGTCACTGATGACGTTGTTGAAAGTGTCGGTGCTGTGCGTGATCAGAATGCCGAGTGACTGCCAGTTGGCGATCTCCGAGTTGAGCGTCTGGTCCAGCGGGGCCGATCCCGCGGGCCAGACGACATTGAAGCCGAGCTGGTAGCCCTGCGCAATATTCGCGCCACACTGCCCGTTGCCGGTGCCCGGATCCGTGCAGGTCTGCACGTTGTTCTGCAGCGTCCAACCGTGCGCGCTCAGCAAGGTCCGAGCGGCGGCGAAGTTGAACGGGTAGGGATTGGCGATGGTTTTGCTGAGAGTGACCGGGGTCTTCGGCGGCAACGGGCTGTCGATCGCCGAGCCGTAGCCCTTGTCGGCGCTTTCGATGATGCTTCGTTGGTCGACCGCGTACTGAAGGGCTTGGCGGATGTAGAGCTGATCGACCGCCGCGCCGTTGGGGTCCGACGAGGTGAAGTTGAAGGCGGCGTAATTGAAACTCCACGCCGAACCGGTGACGAGCGAATAGTGCGACGACAGGGGGACCCAGTTGGGTCCGATGCGACCGGGCGGCGGCGAAGGACTCGTCAGGACACTCGGGTCGATGTACCCGATGGAAAGATTGTGATTGAGCAGGTCGCTCTCTTCGGCCTGGATCGTCGTGTAGGCGATCTCCTTCACGAAGCGAACCTGGGCCTTTTGGGGACCGCGATATTTGGTATTGGGTTGGAAGACGGCGTTACCCGCCGGGCTGAAAGCGGTAAGACGCCACGGACCGTCATCGCCGCTCTGCCACAGGGCGCTGGTGAACGCGGAGGTCATCGTTCCTTCTTTAGTGAGGTAGGTCATGACCGCACTGCAGGCCGCGTCGGTGCTCGCGGCCCCGTACGTTCCGCTCGCGCAGGTCGAAGCTTGAGTGCTCGACGACACGTCCCATCGATCGGGCATCGGGGTGATCTCCGAGAGGTAGTTGTCAAGGATCCAGTTCGAATTGACGGACGTCGTGAAGTTGATGCGAACCGTGTTGTCGTGTCCGGCGGCGTTCTTGACCTGATCCGGTATTCCGTAACCGGCGTTGTAGCCGCAGTAGGCGGTCGGATCGGCCTTGTACATGTTGAGAAAGAACATCACCGAGCGGGCGTTAACGACCTGTCCGTCGGCGAATCGCCAACCTTTCATCGTGATGGTCACGGTGCGATTGCCGTGGGAGAAGACCGGTCGATCGGCCGGGGAAAGCGTCGGCTCAAAGGTGGCCGAGCCACCTAAACCAAACCAGTAGAGCGGTCGAAACATAAGCATTTGGAACTGATTGATGTTGTTGACCGAGGCGTAGGCACAGCCCATGAAGGGAAAGATGAAGTTCGGATTGGCCCCCGGGGCCTCGGCGAATGTGATTGTCCCCGACGGCTCGGCGGCGACGATGGCGGACGCGGACGGGCCGATGACGGCAGCGCTCAGCACCACCAGGGTGGCGAAGGCGAGGCGTAGGGAATGTCCGACGTGCATAGAGGTCTCAGCCCGTGCCATCGAGATGGCCAAAGGTACGGCACCCGCAACTAACGGGTCATTGGCACGTTACTGGCTGGACTTTACGGTTCAGTAGTCAGGCCAGTGCCGACGACAGGATCGATTCGATGTCGGGATGTTCGAACGTGAACCCCGACCCGAGCAACGCCACGGGCACGACGCGTTGACTCGCCAGGACCGCCCCGGTCACCAGTTGGCCGCCGAGCGCAACTCGCAGTGCGCTCGAAGGAAAACGCAGTCGCGCGGGACGACGTAGTTGATGGGCCAGTGCTTCGGTGAACGCGCGATTCGTCAGTGCCGCCGGCGCAACGAGATTGAACGGACCGTTCGCGCGGTTCTCAAGAAGCCACACGATGGCTCGCACTTCGTCACGCAGGGAGATGGGACTGAACCACTGGCGTCCCGTGCCCATCGCTCCACCGAGTCCCAGTCGAAACAGTGGCAACTGCTTCTTGAGCATCCCCCCTCGCGACGACATGACGATGCCGGTGCGCAGGTGCGCGACGGTCGTACCGGATCGCTCGAGCGGTGACGTTGCCTGTTCCCACTCCGTGCAGACGCGCGCGAGGAAGTCGTCACCGGTCGCCGAGGACTCGTCGAGCGACTCGTCGCCCCGAGATCCATACACGCCGACGGCCGAACCACTGGCGAGAAACGCCGTACCGGATGATTCACCGAGGAGTCGAACCAGCAACGCCGTGGCGTTGGTTCGCGAAGTGAGTATCTCCGTCTTTCGCGTGTTCGACCACCTTCGATCGGCGATGCCCGCACCGGCGAGATTGACCACGGCGTCGAAGCGGCCAACGCGACGCAGGTCCTCCTCGTCGACGAGACCGCGTGCCGGGTCCCAGCGGACCTCGTCGCCGCTACGGCGCGCGGAGTTGGGACGAACGAAACGCACGACCTCATCGCCACGCTCGACAAGGGCCGTCACCAACGCCGAACCGATGAAGCCCGACGAGCCGGTTACGCCGACGCGCACTTTTCGTCCCATAGTTCGCCGATGAGCGCGGCCAGTTGGTCGGGAATTGAGAGGTGCGCGCCGTGAGCGGCGTCCGTCACTTCTCGGCTTTCGATGAGTGGATTGATCGTCGCCAATTCGGCGCTGAGGGATCGATAGAAGTCCGGCGCGAGGATGTCGCCGTACACGTAGACGGCCGCCACCGTCAACGTCGCAATGTCGAATGGCGGCGGTGTCGTGAGCAAGCTGGTGAGATCGTCCACCAGCGCCGGACCGTCGCGCCGACGCGAATCTCGCTCGCGTTCACTCAGGCGTTCCCACGCCCCGTCCGAGACGATGCGACGAAAGAACTTCTCCGCCTCGAGTTGCGGATCGTCGCCCAGCGCTGCGCCGGAGCCGCTTCGGCGAAGGATCCACGGCAGCGGGGCTTCGTAGGTGACGACGAGTCGCGCCACTGACGGCTCGGCGATGGCGGCGCCGTAGGCCACCACGCCGCCGTAACTGTGACCGAAGAAGATGATGGGCCGGCGCTCATCTTCGTGGCGGGCGAGGGCGACGAGGTCACCGACGTGGTTCGCCAATCCGAGCGGCGCGCGCGCGCGTGATCCTTGATAGCCGCGTCGGTCGTAGGTGACGAGGTCGAATCGATCGGTTCGTCGCGCCAGTCGGGCGAAGGAGCCTCCGCGGTCCAGCCCGCCGTGGATGCAGATGATCGTGGCCTCGGGCCGTTCGACGCGACGTTCGGCGACCGCGAGTCCGGGGACCGGCGTTTCGGTGACGAAGTGCAGTCCGTGGGGAGTGGGGGCGGAACTCACCTTGCGAACTTACCGTTCCGCGAGTGAGTGAACCTCCGGAATTATGGTGCTCGACCTCTAGGCTGAGAGTCGTGACTACGCCTCTCGAATCATCGTCGCCTAGCGCTCCTAAGGGCTCATTCGGACCCAACGCGTGGCTGGTCGACGACATGTACGACCGCTTTTTGGCCGATCCGAGCTCGGTCGCCGAGAGCTGGCGCGAGTTCTTCGCCGACTACCAACGATCCACCGTGCCGAGCGTGGCGACGTCGTCGGCTCCGGCCGCCGCCGCGGTAACCCCTGACGTTGACGCCGAGGCGACGCCTCTTCGCGGCGCCGCGGCGCGCATCGTGGCCAACATGGAGGCCAGCCTCGCCGTTCCGACGGCGACCAGCGTGCGCACGGTGTCAGCGAGGCTCCTGGAGATCAATCGAGCCGCGCTCAATGAATCACTGTCGAGGTCCAGTGGCGCCAAGGTCTCATTCACGCACTTCATCGCGTTCGCCATCGTCAAGGGCTTGGCTCAGATCCCCGTCATGAACGCGTCGTTCGTCACTGCGGTCGACAAAAAGGGCACACCCGGCATCCGTCGTCACGAACACGTGGGTCTCGGACTGGCCGTCGACGTCGAGCGACCGGACGGCTCGCGCAATCTCTTGGTACCGGTCATTCGTGACGTCGACACGATGGATTTTCGCGCCTTCCTCTTGGCCTACGAGGACCTCATTCGAAAGGTGCACTCCGGGAACTTCGGCGCCGAGGACTTCGTGGGCGCGACGGTGTCACTCACCAACCCCGGCACGCTGGGCACGGTGCAATCGGTGCCACGTCTGATGGCCGGTCAAGGGGCGATCTTTGGTGTCGGCGCGCTGGGCTGGCCCGCCGGCTTCGAGGCGGCCGACCCGCGCGCCCTCGCCGAACTGGGCGTGGGCAAGGTACTCACCCTCACCTCGACCTACGACCATCGAATCATCCAAGGGGCCGAGTCGGGACTGTTCTTGAAGTTCGTCGCCGAGTGTCTCACCGGTCAACACGATTTCTACGACGACGTCTTTGCGTCATTGGGTATCCCGTACGAACCGGCGCGCTGGGCCCCGGACCGCAACCCGTCGCTGAGTGACGGCGACGCCGAGCGGATCTTGAAGCAGATCCGCGTGCAAGAGCTCGTCAACATGTACCGGGTACGCGGGCATTTGAACGCGCATCTCGATCCGTTGCACAGCGATCCGCCGGCCCTGCACGCCGAACTCGACCTCGCGAACTACGGGCTCACGATGTGGGATCTGCAGCGATCCTTCGTCGTCGACGGACTCGCGGGACGTAGCGAGGCGACGTTGGAAGAGATCTTGTCGATCCTGCGCGAGGCCTACTGTCGCACGACGGGCATCGAGTACGGCCACATCATGGATCCCGAACAGAAGCGATGGATCCAACAACGCGTGGAAGGCGTCAGCGCTTCACTGAGCGTCGACGAGCAGCATCGGGTCCTGGAGGCGCTGAACGAAGCCGAGGTCTTCGAGCGCTTCTTGCATACGCGTTACGTCGGTCAGAAGCGCTTCGGTCTCGAAGGAGCGGAGTCGACGATCGTGGCCCTGCAGACGATCCTCGACGTCGCGGCCGACGAAGGAACCAAAGAGGCGGTCATCGGAATGGCGCACCGCGGGCGCCTCAACGTGCTCGCCAACGTGGTCGGCAAGTCCTACAGCGACATCTTCTCGGAGTTCGAAGGGAACTTGGATCCGGAGAGCGTGCAGGGCAGTGGGGACGTCAAGTACCACAAGGGCGCGCGCGGCGAGTTCAAGAATCCGCGCGGAGCCACCATCGATGTCTCGATGGCCTCGAACCCCTCGCACCTCGAGGCGGTCTCGCCGGTGGTCGAGGGGATCGTGCGTGCCAAACAGGACCTCGTCATTCGACCGAGTGACGGGACCAACGTCGACTCCATGATCGAGCACTACCCGTACCTCGCGATCTTGATACACGGTGACGCCGCCTTCGCCGGTCAAGGCGTCGTCGCCGAGACCCTCAACATGAGTCAGCTCTCGGGCTATCACGTTGGCGGCGCGATTCACATCGTGATCAACAACCAGGTCGGCTTCACGACCGCCCCGGAATCGGCCCGATCGAGCTTCTATCCAACTGACGTGGCCAAGATGATCCAGGCGCCGATCTTCCACGTGAACGGCGACGACCCCGAAGCCTGCATGCGTGCGGCGCGACTGGCCTACGACTACCGCGGGACGTTCCACCGCGACGTCGTGCTCGACATCGTCTGTTACCGCCGATTCGGCCACAACGAGGGCGACGACCCGAGCTACACCCAACCCCAGATGTACAAGATCATCGACCAGATGCGTTCGGTGCGAAAGATCTATACCGAGACGCTCGTTCGACGGGGTGACATCTCGATCGACGAGGCCGAGGCCGCCCTCAATGAATTCAACGAGCGTCTCCAGAACGTGCTCGACGAAGTGCGGACGGTCCCGGTGCCGGAGTTACGCGGCGTGCCCGTCGCCGACGTGCCGCTCGACGCACCCGCGCCGGAGACCGGCGTCGATCGAGACACGCTTCTCGAGATCGCCCGGGCCACGATGACCGCGCCCGAGGGCTTCACGATTCACCCCAAGCTGGAGCGCCAGTTCGCCCAACGCCACGCCCTGCTCGACGAAGGTGACGTCGACTGGTCGCTGGGCGAGGCTCTGGCCATCGGTACACTCCTGAAGTCCGGCGCCAACGTGCGCCTCATCGGCCAGGACTCGCGACGCGGCACGTTCTCGCAACGTCACGCCGCCTTGATCGATTACGACAACGGCGCGCAGTACGTGCCGCTGGCCAACCTGGACTCGAAAGGATTCTTCACTGTTCGCGACTCGTTCTTGAGCGAGTACGCCGCGCTCGGCTTCGAGTACGGCTACTCGGTCGAAGCGCAGAACACCCTGGTCGCCTGGGAGGCCCAGTTCGGCGACTTCATGAACGGCGCCGAGATCATCATCGACAACTTCCTCGTCGCGGCCGAGGACAAGTGGGGTCAACTGGCCAGTTTGGTGATGCTCTTGCCTCACGGCTACGAAGGACAGGGCCCCGAGCACTCGAGTGGTCGGCTGGAACGATTCCTGACGTTGTCCGCGCGTAACAACATTCGCGTCGCCCAACCCACCACTTCGGCGCAGTACTTTCACTTACTGCGCTCACAGGTTCTTCGTTCCCACCCGACGCCGCTCATCGTTTTCACGCCGAAGTCGATGTTGCGAGCGGTGCAGACTCGCTCGACGTTGAGTGAGTTCGAACAGGGAACGTTCCGCAGCGTTCTCGATGACACCGTCGTTGACGCGTCCGTGGTCACTCGAGCGCTCCTCGCCTCCGGCAAGATCGCGCACGAAGCGTTCGGGCGTCGAGACCAGTCGGAGTTAAAGACGGTGGCGATCATTCGCGTGGAGCAGCTCTACCCCTGGCCGCGGGTCGCGATCGACGAGGCGCTCTCGCGGTACCCGAATCTCCAAGAGATCGTCTGGCTCCAGGAGGAGCCCGAGAATATGGGAGCGTGGCCCTTCGTGCATCAGCAGATGCATTCGCAGTTCCGCGGCGTGAACGTGAGTCACGTGGCGCGCGCGGAGTCGGCGAGTCCCGCGACCGGAAGCAGTCTCGTCCACATCGCCGAACAGGCCGACCTCTTGACGCGGGCGTTCGGGTGAGTCCCAATCGGTCGACGCGCCTTCGCGTCGTGGTCGATGGATCGAACTTCGCAACCGAAGGTCGAGTAACGCCGAGTCTCGCGCAATTGGATGAAGCGGTGCGAGCTTTCGCCGACGAGCACCCGAACGCCGAAATGATCGTGGTCGCCGACGCGAGCTTCGAGCATCGCGTGGCGCCGAACGAGCGCGCGCACTTCAAGAGTGCCGAACTCGCTGGTGAGATTGTCACGCCCCCGGCCGGGGCAATCGGCCGCGGCGACGCCTTCATCTTGAAAATCGCCGATCGCATCAAGGGAGTCGTGTTGAGCAACGATTCTTTCCAGGAATTCCACGACGAGTACCCGTGGCTCTTCGATGAGGGACGACTCATCGGGGGCAAGCCGGTGAAGGGCGTGGGCTGGGTCTTCACGCCTCGACTGCCGGTGAGAAATACCAAGACGTCAAGGCCGGTGAAGAAGCTCTCGGTGACGCTGTCCGACGGGGCCAAGCCGTCCATCGGCACCACGCTGACGCCGGTGAAGGCGACGAAGGCGAAGAAGGTGCCGACCAAGGTCGCGAAGGTGTCGCGCAAGGCCAAGAATTCTCTCAAGGTCGACGTGGCCGAAAAGAAGATCGTCAAGGCGGCGAAGAAGTCGCCGGTGAAAGTGGCCAAGGCGCCACCGAAGCCGAAAAGGGCCGCGAAGTCGGCCGAGGCGCCGTTGACGCCACCACCGGCCGTCGCGCTTCGACGGGGCCGACACCCCGTCAACCCCGAGGCGGACTTCGCGCTCTTTCGCAGCGCCCACCGGATCGGATCACGCTTAGAGGGAGAGGTGACGGCGTTCACGTCGCACGGCGCGGTCATCAAAGTCGCGCTGAAGAACGGTCAATTGATCGAGTGTTACGCCCCGACGACGTCGCTCGGCGATCCGGCGCCGGCTCGCGCGCGCGACGTGTTGAAGCGTGGCGATCGACGGACCTTTCGACTGGTCGCCGTTGACGCCGAACGTCGCATCGCGGAATTGGCGCTGCTTTGAGCGAACTCTCAATGAAACCCAGTGATTGGCTCCCGCACCGCCCGCCGTTTCTACTACTGGACGTAATGCTCACCATCGAACCCGGCGAGCGCGCCAGCGGCCTGTGGACGCTGAAGGGTGACGAGTGGTTCTTTCCCGGTCACTTTCCCGGTCGGCCGACGACGCCGGGCGTGTTGTTGCTCGAATCAATCGCGCAGTGCGGCGCCGTAGTCGTGCTCGCCGAACCGAAGTACTCCGGACGACTGCCGCTCTTCGGTGGGGTCGAGCACGCGCGATTTCGCCGTCAGGTGCTGCCCGGTGACGTCGTCCTGGTCGAGTGTGAGATGACCCATCTCTCGGCGCGCGGCGGCAAAGGTCACGGCCGAGCGAGCGTCGAGGGCAAGACCGCGGTGGAGGCCAATTTGCTCTTCGTACTGGCGGACGCGTCGTGAGAGTGGCGACGTGGAACGTCAATTCGTTGACCGCGCGCTTCGCTCGGGTCGAGGCCTGGCTCGGCACCCGTAGTCCTGACGTCGTCCTCATCCAAGAGACCAAACAGAACGACGCGAAGTTCCCGGCCAAGGAGTTGGCCGACCTCGGCTACGAGAGCGCCCACTACGGCCAGGGTCAGTGGAACGGCGTGGCGATTCTCTCCAAACTCGGCATCGAAGACGTCGTGCGCGGCTTCGGTGACGGCGATCCTGAAGCGCGCATCATCGCCGCTACGTGTGCAGGAGTGCGCGTCGTGTCGTGCTACGTGCCCAACGGCCGAGCGCTGGATAACCCCCACTACGTGTACAAACTCCAGTGGCTCGACCAGCTCCGCCAAGTGGTGGCGACGCGCGACGCCGATCAGTCCATCGTCGTCGGTGGCGACTTCAACGTCACGCCGACCGATTTGGACTGTTACGACCCGTCGCTCTTCGTCGGCGCCACCCACGTCAGTGAGCCCGAGCGCGATGCATTGCGCGCACTCGAAGCGACCGGCCTGACCGACCTTACGCGTGCGCTCCATCCCGACGAACCGAGTTACTCGTGGTGGGACTATCGCAACGGCTCGTTTCACCGCGGCTGGGGACTGCGCATCGATTTGCTTTTCGTCGACGCGGCGTTACTGGCCAAAGCGTCGGCCAGTTACGTGGACCGCGACGAACGCAAGGGCGAGAAGCCGTCGGACCACGCCCCGGTGATCGGTGAGTTCGCTCTTTAGCCCAACCCCTTGGGCAGGACCGCTTCGATGAACATCGGACCGGGCGTGGCGTAGGAACGACGAAGCGCCACCACCAGTTCATCGGCCGTCGTCACGCGCAGACTGGGCACGCCCTGACCGTTCGCCAGCGCGCACAGATCGAGGGTCGGACTGTCGATCTCGAGCATCCGTTGACTTGTCGATCCCTCACCGATCACCCCCACGCGTTGGCGCTCAAAATTGAGCACGGCGTAGCTTCGATTCGAGAGTGCGACGACCGTCACGTCGAGACTTTCGCGCGCCATCGTCCACAGCGCCTGGAGCGTGTACATCATCGACCCGTCAGCTTCGAGGGCCAGCACGCGACGTCGCGAGCCCACGGCGGCGCCGAGCGCCAGCGGTAGTCCCATGCCGATGGCCCCACCGGTCAGGGTCATCCACGAATGGCGCGCCGAGTACCGTGACGCGCCGTAGAAGTGGACCCCGCCCGTGTTGGATTCGTCACTGACAATGACGTCCTCGGGCAACGTGGCGGCGATCGCCGCCGCCAACGACTGAGTCGTCAGATCGCCGCTTGGCGCCGTGGGCGCGACACCGACGGGTGCGCGAACCGTCGCGGCACCCAAGACGTCAACCAGGAAATTGAGTGCCGTCAGGGTGTCCGTGCCCGGCGCTCCGACATCGATGAGTTCGCATTCGGGCGCGCGCAACTCGCTGGGCACGTGGGGATAGGCGAAGAACGACACCGGATCGCGAGCACCGATGAGCACCAGGGCCTCGAAGTCCTTGAGTTGCGCAATGGCGAACTCAGCGACGTAGATGAGACGTTCCGGACTGGCGACGCCCGCCCCACGCTCCATGATCGTCGGGAAGGTTTCGACGATCACTTTGGACGACGTGGCGACGGCGAGTCTTTCGGCGAGGTTCAACTGTTGGGCGTCGAGTGCCGTGCCACCGACCAGGATCGCCGAATGCTTGGTTCGAAGAGCGTCGACCGCTCGAAGGAGCTCGTGCTCGTCGGGCGCGGCGAGGGGACGACGCGACGCGACGGGCCACGTGACCGGCACCGTCGACAGTTCGTTCCAGGAAACGTCGGCGGGGAGGATCAACGTCGCGATTTGACCGGGAGGTCCGTACGCGGCGGCGAGCGCCTGGACGGTATCGGACGCGACGGAGTCGCTGTTCAAGGTCGTTCGGTGCCAGCCGTCGAGCGCCGAGGCGAGCGCGCCGATGTCGCTCTGGAGCGGCGCGTCGTAGGTCGCGTGATACGTCGCGTGGTCCCCGACAATATTGAGGATCGGCACGTTCGCTCGGCGGGCGTTGTGGAGATTGGCCCAGCCGTTCGCGAGTCCCGGTCCCAGGTGCAGCAACGTGGCGGCCGGCTCGCGGGCGACGCGCGCGTAGCCGTCGGCCGCGCCGGAGGCGACGCCCTCGAAGAGGCACAAGATGCCTCGGACCTCGGGGAAATCGTCCAGGCCGGCGACGAAGTGCATCTCCGACGTGCCGGGATTAGCGAAGCAAGTCGTGACGCCGTTGGCCCTCAGCGTCGCGAGTAACGCGTGAGCGCCATTCACGGACGTCCTCGTTCAATCACTACGACGCCCGAACGCGCCGATGACTTAATCAAAGAGTTCGGGGTCGGTCTTTACGATGTCGTCCCACAGTGGCTGGAACGAGAACCAGCCGGCCAGTGGGTAACCGGTCTGATCGCGGGTGTAGCGCGCATCGACGGCGTTCACGAGAATCGGCTTTCCGGCCGCTTCGGCCAGCAACTGCGCTTGACACGTGCGCTCCATCGTGATGAACCACCACGCCGCTTCGTCGACGGACTGTCCAACGGTGAAGAGACCGTGGTTCTGGTGGATGGCGGCCTTTTTGTCGCCCAGTCCCTTGGCGAGAATGCGGCCGCTCTCCTCGTCGAGCACGATGCGCCCACCACCCTCGGTGACGAGCGCGTGGTCTTCGAAGAAGATGCAGGCGTCTTGGGTGAGGGGGTCGAGCTCTCGGCCGAGCGACGAAAAGGCTTTGCCGTAGATCGAGTGGGCGTGCGCCGCGGCGATGACGTCGGGTCGCGCGGCGTGAACGGCCGCGTGGATCACGAAGGCCGCTCGATTGACCGGGCGTTTACCCTCGACCACTTGGCCGTCGTGATTCACCAGTATCAGATCCGAGACCCGGATGTGTCGAAAGTTCATGCCGAAGGGATTGACCCAAAAATGGTCGAGCAGTTCAGGGTCGCGCGCGGTAATGTGCCCGGCGACGCCCTCGGAGAATCCGAGCTTGCCAAAGATGCGAAGGGCTCCGGCGAGATGCTCCTTGCGATGACGTCGCTCGGCCTCAATCGAGGCGAAGGTGGGCGGAACGTTGAAGACCAGTTGGGACTGGTTTTCCGTGAATCGATTCACTACGTCAGTCATGCGTCACCTCCGATTAGTCCCTAACGAACTATACCGCCGGCCTTTTATCGCAAGGTCCTGGGCTGGTCCGCGGACGCGAGTGCGTCGGAGGATTCCAACTCGGCGCGAATCGCGGCCAAGCGGGCCCGTCGCGCGTCACCGGTGAGTGGCGCGTTGCGTTTTTCTATTGCGGCGACGGCCTTTTCAATTGGTGCGAGTAACCGCGACGGCGCACGATCGGGATAGCGAGGATCATTACGGCCGCGACTCCACGTGATGAGTAACGAGTCCTCGGCGCGGCTGAGGGCCACGTAGGCGAGGCGTTGTTCCTCGGCCAGCTCGAGCGCGGTGGTGGCGTTGTAGTTGGGCAGTTGCCCCTCGGCCCAGCCGATCGCCGCCACGTGTTTGAACTCCAAGCCCTTGGCCCGGTGGATCGTCGAAAGGGCGACGGCGTCACTTGGTTCGTCATCGGGCCGTCGCGCCGACGTGTCGGCCGAAGTGAAGAGGTCGGACGCCGGTGAGTGTTCTGGTCCACGACGCTCGTTGGGAATGCCGGCGGCGTCGAGGTAACCGGACACGACTTCGAGTTGCGCGTTGGTGCGAGCGAGGACGGCCATTGATCGCCACGTCGTGCCGGGCTGGTGGTTGGCGGCCAGCCACGTGGCCACGTGCTCGGCCTCTTCGGCGTCGGTGTCGTAGGCGCGGACCATCGGCACGTCGCCGTCGTCTTTGGCGGGCACGATGCCGGCCGCACCGTCCTCGAGCAGC
>Ga0182024_10017752_pt1 | contig 13317 bp, 9 predicted proteins | sample P32metaG_FD_120480 | JGI IMG/M metagenome (GOLD analysis project Ga0182024, IMG submission 120480) | Permafrost microbial communities from Stordalen Mire, Sweden - P3-2 metaG (Illumina Assembly) | ecosystem: Environmental > Terrestrial > Soil > Wetlands > Permafrost | place: Sweden: Stordalen...
GGGCCGCACCGTTCAGCGCTGTGTCGATCGACATTGTTTGCGCCATGGCAAAGACCTCTGCGATTTTGTTTCCTTATTTTCCCGCTGATGCTGGAACTTTTTGTTCTTCCACAAACATCATGTAGATGAGATCTTTGGCGAAACTCATCACGTCTTTTGCGGCCGCTTTGCCTTCCGGGGACGACATGCCGGCTTTGAGATCATCCATCGAATCGAATTGCAGTTCGGCGATCAAATACCACTCCGATTCGCCGGCGGGCGTTCCCAAAACTTTGGACACTTCACTGCCTTTCAGCCCGGGGATTTTGCTGGCCAGCGGCAGGTGACCGTTGAAGTAGCGTTCGTCAAACTCCGCTGGGTTCTCCGGTTTCTTATAGAGTGCGATTAACTTTGCCATTTTTACTCCCTTGTGCCGTTCTTGTTTGCTGGCTACTGCGAATTGCCAGCGGTCTCCAATTGTCCTGAAAGCTGATTGATGATGCTCAGCTCTTTCATTTTTCTGTCCAACCAATTTTTCTCGATCAATGCCTGTGTGATTGTGCCGCGCGCCACCTTGCCTCGCGAGTTGAAAGCTTCAATGTCGCAAACGATTTTGCGATCGCGAATGGCGGACAGCGTTGCCCGGATGCGCACCTTCGTGTCGGGCAACGTCATCGACAGATGAGAAACCTCCACACTGTAGCCCATCGCTTCTTCATCAGGCTCCAGATAGGGAACGATCAGCTTGCGCGCCGCCCACTCCATGTGGTGCACCAGCGACGCAGTGCAATACAGCTCGTGCACCAGACGGCCGTCGAAGCGTGCCATCATATCTGGTGTGACATTGATCTCCACTTCGGCAGTTTGTCCAATTTCCAAGCCGGTTTTCATTGTCTGGATATCCTCTTCACTGATCCGTACCGTCTGTGTCTTGTCTGCGATCGATCACGCGCACCGCCTTGCCTTCGCTGCGCCCGATTGATTTGGGTTTGAGCAGTGTGACGTCGGCGGTCAATCCTAGAGTGTCTTTGAGCAGATTTTGTATTTTGTGTTTTAGCCTGTCCAGTTCGCTCCGTCCATCTTCGAAGCGCCCCCAGCCAGCGACCAGCAGCTCGGTTACTTCCACTTGCACTTCGATTGTGTCGAGCGCTTTTTGGCGTGCCAGCACCATTTGATAGTGAGGCGACAGCTCCTGCACGTGCAACAAGACCTTTTCAATTTCGCCAGGATAAAGGTTGACGCCGCGGATGATCAGCATGTCGTCCAATCGGGCGCGCACTCGCGCCATGCGCACCATCGTCCGGCCGCAGGGGCAGCGCTCGCTCAGCAGGCGCGAAATGTCTCCGGTTCTATAGCGCAGAAGTGGCAGCGCCTCTTTTGTCAGCGACGTGAAAACCAACTCGCCCTCTTCGCCGTGAGGCAAAGACCGGCCGGTCGTGGGATCGATGATTTCAGGCAGGAAGTGATCTTCCCAGATGTGCAGACCGTTTTTGCCTTCCAGGCATTCGATCGAAACGCCGGGGCCGATCACCTCGCTCAAACCATAGATGTCGAGCGCTTTGATCTGCAGGCGTTCTTCCAACTGATCGCGCATTTCCGCGGTCCACGGCTCAGCTCCGAAGATGCCGATTTCAAGTTTGAGACTTTTGCGGTCGATCTGTTGCTCCTCCAGGCTGAAGGCAATGTTCAGCGCATATGATGGCGTGCAGCACAGGATGCGAGCGCCGAAGTCTTGCAGCAGCATGATCTGCTGGTGCGTCCGTCCACCGGAGGCGGGGATGACGGTAGCGCCCAGGCGCTCGGCGCCGTAATGCAAGCCCATGCCGCCTGTGAACAGGCCGTACCCGTAGCTGTTGTGCACTAAATCGCCGCGGCGCGCTCCGGCGGCGGCCAGGCATCTGGCGACGATTTCGGACCAGACGTCGAGATCGTTAGTCGTGTAACCGACGACAGTCGGTTTGCCTTTGGTGCCCGACGATGCGTGCAAACGGCTGACTTGAGCTAAAGGTGTAGCAAACAACCCGAAGGGATAGTGGTCTCGCAGGTCGCTTTTGCTGGTGAAAGGTATGTGAGCGATGTCCTGCAAGGTCGACAGCTTGGCGGGATTGAAGCCGGCGTCGTCGAAAAGCTTCTTGTAAAACGGCACTCGCTCGTAGGTCGAAGCGGCAATCGCCTTCAATCGCGAGAGTTGCAGGTTTTCAAGCCCTGAGCGGGCCAGACACTCGATCTGACTGTTCCACATGAAAACTTCGGACTGTATTGACACAGGCGCCAGTGCGGAAGGGACAGTGCATCATAATAACGTATAGGCATGATTCAATATCGAAAGACTGTATTAAGTCCATGCTTACTTGTCGAGAACTTAGAATATAAATGCCGCGGCGCCTTCGCCGGTTGGCGACGTGGAACATTTTGGCAGCGGCACTACTCTGAGACGTGATGAACGAAGAGGAACCGGAAGTTCAGGCACAGCCCCAAACACCACCAGAGCCGCGGTTTCGCATCGACCGTGTGATCTGGTGTTTCATCATTTTTGCTTTGCTCGGTTGTGGGATTTTTCTGGCCAAAGAGTACGACGCGTTTCCGGAAGCATCGATCGATCTGAAGCTGTCCAAGAACGACGTCAGCGAGATGACGCTGAACTGGGCGCGCAAACTCGGTTATCACAAAGACAAGCTGATTCAGTCCACTACATTTTTGTGGGATGACAACGCCAAAACTTATCTCGAAATGGAGCTGGGCGGCAAGCAAGCCAACGAGCTGATGGAGAAAGAGATTCCCATCTGGTACTGGCGCACGAGGTTATGCAAAGAGTTCGATCAGGAGATATTTCAGTGTTTCATCAGCCCTCTGGGCGAGCTGGTTTGCAGCCGGTTCACACTCGAGAACGACAAGGAGATCCCCTCGGTCTCTCAGGATCAGGCTCGGGTGCTGGCGTCCAATTTCGTCGAAAAGGAAGCGAAGATCTCTCTTGCAGATTACTCGCTAATCCAAAGTTCCACCGATAAATTGCCGCACCGATCCGACCATTCGTTCATGTGGGAGGATCGCAAACATCCGTATAAAGCCGCATTCATGCGGGTTTACGTCACAGTTTCCGGCAATATGATCACGTATTACTATCGCTACCTTTATGTACCTGAAGAATGGCAGCGAAAGTTCAACACGATTCGCTCCTACAATTCACTGCTGGGCCAAATCGCCTTTGTCTTCAATTCGTTCCTCTATCTGGCTGCCGCTTTCATCTTCATCTGGGCGGCAACTTCAAGAATGGTGCGTTGGCGCATGGGTGTCTTTATTGGAGTGGCGGTGGCGATCGGCGTCGGGCTTTTGGCGTGGAACAACATGCCCTCGACCATCGATCACTACTCGCCGCGAACCGCGTACAAGGCTTACTTGATTAGCTACGCCTTTGGCGCTGTGGGCGGTTGCCTGGCGGCAGGGTTTTTCGCGTCGTTGTTGGTGCTGGCCGGCGAGGCTATGTACCGCATCACTTATCCGAAAAAAATTGCCTTCGAGAACTACTTCAAGCTCCGCAGCCTGCGCAGCGTTCAGGTGTCTCAGGGCTTGATCATCGGGCTGTGCATGTTCGCCATCGCCAGCGGTTGGGTCGTCGCTTATTACTTGCTCGGCTCGCGCTTTGGCTTCTGGTGCCCCCTGGATGTCGGCAGTTACGAGGTGCTGAGCACCTATTCACCTGCCTACGGAGCGCTTTGCCTGGGTGTCGAGGCGGCGTTCAACGAAGAGATTTTGTACCGTGTCATCGGCCTTGGTCTGGCGAAAAAGCTGGTGCGTAAATTCTGGCTGGCCAACTTGATGCAGGCCGCAGCATGGGGTTTCGCTCACAGCACGTATCCGCAACAGCCTGCCTACGCCCGCGGCGTCGAGCTGACCCTTTCGGGGTTGTTATTCGGATACATCTGCAATCGATTCGGGCTGCTACCGTGCCTGGTGGCACACTATTTGCTTGATTCCTTTTTGACGGCACAACCGCTGCTGGTGTCAGGCAAGTTCGGTTTGGTTTTGAGCGGTGCAGCGCCGCTTTTGCCCTTCCCGCTTCTGGCAGCGATATCCATCGCGCGCGCGATCAAGAAGCCGATTGAAGAGGAACCGTTGACAAATGAAGCGATCGTCGTGCCGAAAGCGATCGCTCATGATCATCATTTGGAAGCGCGCAAAAAGTTTGATTATCAACCGCTGTCCAATCGCGTTCGGGCCATTGTTCTGTCGGTGATGATCGTCTCTATCGCCGTCAGCTGTCTGCTCGGGCACGTGCGGGGAATTGGTTCTAACAGTAAGGTCTACGTCAATCGCGATCAGGCGATCAGGCAAGGCTGGGACGTGATGAGCGAGCATCATATTGATATCAAACCGCTCGATCGCAATAACGGCTGGAAAGTGGTGGCATGGCTGACCGATTCGATCTCGAGTGAAGAGATGCAGTATCTGTTCGAGAACTTGAAGTTGCCCAAAACGCTGGAGTTAGCAGATGCCACGCAGCCGGGATACTACTGGCGAGTGCGATTCTTCAAACCGCTGCAAGCGGAGGAGTATGAGGTCGATTTGAACGGGCGCGGCAAAGAGACCGACTTCGATACATCGTTGCCTGAAGACGCGGAAGGGGCAAAGTTAAATGAGGCTGACGCGCGTAATATCGCCGAGCAATATGTGCGCCAGACTCATCCTGAATACTGGCCGTTCGTATTTGACAGCACTCTGCGCAATGAGAGAAAGCACCGCACCGACTATGTCTTTACCTTCAAAGTGCCGAAGGATAAAGTGGCAGAGGCTGATTCCAAGCTGAGCGAAAGCATAGTTGGCGACAAGGTTTCCGAATTCGGACAGAGCTGGGAAGTGCCAGATAAATGGAAATGGGAACGAGAGAAAAAGACGCCCAAAGATGAGGTCCTCACTAACATTCGCATCGGCGCCTCGCTGGTCGTTTTGCTGATGGTGCTCTGGTGGCTGATCGGACTTTTGCGAGTCGGCTATTTTCCATTTAGACCGGCATTGATCTTTGGCGGCATCATGGCTGCTCTCTATATTCCTGATGCCATCAACGATTTAGCCGATCTCTTTCGGTCATATTCAACCACCACACCGTTGCCGAATTTTATGATCAAGGAAGCAGTATCTGTTGTATCGACGGTGATTTCCAAGTTCGGTCAATATGGCTTGACGATGTTGCTGGCACTGCCCTGTGTTCGTCTGCTCATGCCGACGACCGACCCGGCGTCGATATTGTCAGCCACCTTCGCCCCGGACGACGATCAGCGGCAGGTTCATCGCAACATCTGGCTTGATGGGGTATTGTTGGCTTATGCCGCAGTCGCCTTGCCATGGTGCATCGAAGTCGTCTCGGGCTACGTCACGTTGATGGTATCGCCGGCGGAGCAAGAGGCATCACTGGGTACTGTGGTGGCTCTGGCAAACACGTTCATCCCCAGCATCAGCATCATTGTCGACGCGCTGAGCAGAGGCATGGATTGCCTTGTGTTGGTGCCGATCGTGGCAGGTTTCTATGCCAAATATTTAAAGAAGTTTTGGCGGTTCCTAATATTTGCTCTGATCATCAATAGCATCATGACCTCCGGTGAAAGATACTGGCAGGATTATGCGGTGGAAAATATTGTCTTCTTCATCGACGCTGTCTGTTGTTGGCTCTTCATTGCCAAGCTGGCGCGAAACAATGTTCTGGTCTATGTGCTGTGCGGCGTAGCGGGAAGCATTTTCGGTAAATTGCCTGATATCTTGGAGCATGCAGTGCCGCTGTTTTTCAACGAGGCCGTAACCGCTTGCCTGTTTTTGTTGATGCCCGTCGTCTATGTCCTCTACTTGTATTTCTGGCGCAAACGCGGACAGGCAAGGGTCGTGGCCGCGGGCTGATCTGAGCGGTGGGTAGAGGCGGAGTTCGACAACTATTAATCGGAACTCAGCCAAGCCGCTCGGTCAGGATCTGTGGCACAAACGTCGGGTACGCGTGCCGGATGCAGCCATGGCGAGCTGGATCGCTTAAGTTGATGAGCGAACACTTATCTCGCCCGGTTTGAACTTGCAATGAGGACTGGCTAAGATCGGGTCGATGCCCTCGGGCATGCTGGCGTGAACGGATCTTAGGACGGTGCCAATGCATCGTCCGGGGGGACGCAGCCCGGTGAAGTTAACAGAGTTGAGACACTCTCAGGTCGTATGCGCGGTTTTGCTTTTGCTCGCCGTCAATTTCGGCTTGTCCGCTTTTCACCCGATTAAAACGCCCGCACCGCAGAACCTGACGACAAATCACACGTGGGAATGGTGGCGCACCCGTGAATTTATTGCCCAAACTGCGGCACCGAATGTGGTGCTAATGGGATCGTCGCTGATGATGATTCCGACAAATCTCTATGAAGCCGATTATTTGAACCAGAACGTAGATGTAGCCGTGCATTGCCGCAGCAAATATCTGGAGAACTTGCTTGGGGCGGCAATTGCGCCCCGAGTCACCTGTTTTAACTTCGCCCTGCCTGGCAGCATGATCTCCGACGACTATATGGTCGAGCGAGCTTTAATGCAGGGCGAACGTAAACCCAGGGTGATCGTGGTCGGCCTGACCTTGCGCGATTTGATCGACAGCCACTGTCCCTGCGCGGCCTCGACCAGTGCATTTCAATTTTTTCAGCGCTTCACGCCGGTAGACGATCTGATGGCAATCGCTACGCCGGAGTGGTGGCAGCGTCTGGCATACTTGCCGGCTACCTGGCTTTATGTTTCCGGGAAGAAGTTAGAGCTGCAAGCGGCATTGGGCGACCTGGTAGCTCGAATGGTGGCACCGTTGGCCAGCCCTCGCGTGATGCAGTGTCCATCGGACAAGGTGGCGCAAGGCAATGGAGTTGCCGCAAAGCTGAGCCGAGCGGAGTCGCGCGCTTTTGTGCTCAGACCGCACGAGCCCTGGTCGTTCGAGGACAACACTAACGAGTACAGGAAGCGTTTTGGCAGTGGCAATGAAAAGCAGTTCGAATGTCAGGTCGCGTTCTTGCATCGATTTCTTGCAGATGCTCAAGCCGAGAACATTCGAGTGCTTGTCGTGAACATGCCTTTGACACAGGCGAACATTAAATTGATGCCTACGGGCTATTACGAAAAATATCTGGCAGTTACAGCCAGTGCCTGCACCGAATATGGGGCGAATTGGTTGGATTTGAACCGGCGTGGCGGTTTTCCGGCCGACGATTTCCGGGACACCGCTCATATGAATTCAGCCGGCGGTAAGCGGCTGCTGGACTCAATTGCTGCGGCAATGCTGAGCGATACGCACTTCAGTACTGCGTTGCTGCAAAAGAATGTGTCATCCGCCGGCAAGCTGGCAGGATTGTCTGCTGCTCAGTGACGGTGCCGAAGCTGCCTATGAGATGGAAACACATATGTTGCTTGTCAGCAGCAACGCGAACGCTTGAGCGAATCACTGAAAACCATTGTGCTGCACGGCTTTACCCTGAAATTGAACTTTTTGAATCGCCCATTCGTTTAGCAACATATGTGTTTCTAACTCCCTAAGAGGCATGAATGGAGGGCACGATAAGTGATCCGATCAGTGATCAGGCTCAGCGTCCATCACCTGGCGTTCGGCCGGCGGCGCTCAGTTGCGAAACCCAGTCGGTCAGTTTGACGTGTGAGATCGAGCCGGCACCGAAGATCCAGCTGTCGTAGCTGGGTGGCTGTCCAGGCCAGGCATGCTCGCCGCTTGATTCATAGAGAAATATCACTCGCGAGCCATCCGGTGATTCGTAGATCTGCTGGTCCACACCATGGGCGGAGGTAGAGCTTTTAAGGACGGCCTCTTTGGCGCTGACTACTCTGGGCAGAAAATCTGACACCCACGGATCGCCATTAAGAAGATTGCCTATGTTCTGGATGCCGTTGTATCCAGGCTCATACTGAACGATGTTTGTCCCAGGCAGTCCATCGACTGTGTAGCCATTGCGGCCATCCGGGTCAGACCCGGCAGCGCTGATGAAGTTGCGCACTCTCCCGAGCTCTTGCGGCTTCCTGTCCATTTGTGAGGACAGTTTCCAACCCAGCGCTCCACCCTGCGAGAAGGTAGCCACCGTGATGTCATTCTTGTCCACATTGAATCTGTCTTCGACCGCTTTGATGCCTGATTGGATAAAGGCGACGTCGTCGACCGGCTTGCCGTTGTCACCCGCCTTAGTGCCGAAATAATCGATGCCGTTGCCCATCCAACTCTTGTCTGCGGCATCGGGCAGAAAGACGATGTTGCCTTCTTTGCGTAAGTGCTCGGCATCGATCATGTTGGCCAGGTCCGCGGCACTGCCATTGTAGTTGTGAATGGCGACTACCAGGGGATACTGTTTGCTAGAGTCGTAGCCGCTTGGAACCATCAAAATGCCGGAGCCGTGCCGGTTGCCGCCGTCAATTGCGATCTCTTGTCTGGCCGGCAATCCACTGTGTAGATTCAAGGCCACATCGGCAACCGAGCCCTGCAGGCGGAAGCCGTCATCTGCCGATGTTGCGCCGGTGGCTGGTGTGCTGCCGGCGCGGCGCCCGTATGCCGTGCCGAGGACTGAACCCTGCCAATCATAAGTTTCTGGATGCTGCGTGCCAGCTGGCAGTTCTGACGTCTGAACTGCATCATTAGAAGCGCCTGTAGCCATATTTTTCCTCTTTCAGGAAGAATCGGAAGGTATGGGGTGCGATGCGGTGGCGGAGAGTTGTTGATTACAATTAGTTTACTGATTGAGTGTGGCTAACCGGTGGCGAAGCTTTGGCGAATTTGTGACAAGCAGCGATGGCGGCGCTCACCTGATTTAAGCGGTTGTCGAGCGCGGTAGGAGCTGTTTCAAACTAGCCTAATTATGCGAAACTTGATAGATTCTTGATACCGGTCCCCATCCGAATATGAACATTGCTCATCAATGGACGCTGATTGCCGCTACTGTTTGCTCGGCTTTATTTGCCAACCCATTGTGCGTGCAAGCTGAAACAGTTGGTACCGACTATTTAGTCAGCCGCAGTCTGGCCGACGCCGCCAGCGCAGACAGCACAGACAGCAGCACCAGTCCAACATCAGCCAGCCCGGCCCGCCAGTCTTTGGTTCAGCAACCGAAGACATCTGAATCGAGCGCTAATACCCTGGAGATCCCCGGTTCCATTTTGGATACGGGCACGGATGTGCACAGTGCCACTCTGTCACCAAATGCGGTGCAACTGGCCAATCAGCTCGGAGTGCTTGTTCCTTTGCAGCATGCGCAGGAAATGAAAACTCGAGGAGGCTCTGCCGCCTCTTTGCCGGAGAGAGTCGAGCTGCTCGAAACGCGTGAGCACATCTCGGAGATTCTTCGCACGACAGAGATGGAGGTGAACTTCGTTCTTTCCGAGATTTATGACGAGCAGAGTCTTTATTCCGACATCATGAGTTCTTACACGAGCCAGCGCGATAAGGCTGTTGCAGTTACCAATGCCGTCAGTTTTGGCACCAACGGCATCTTGTGGGCAATTGCCGAAGCGTTCGATGCCCCGACGAACAAATATCCGAATCTCTCGGTTCCCTCGGGAACGATAGGAATTCTCGCTGGCATCGTTCCCAGTATCGCCTCAGCCCTGACGCTTAAAGAGGTGAATGGGCGCAAACACAGCGCTCCCGCTGCCCCGAACATGCTGGCAAAACTTTTCGATCGTCCGACTAACAAACTGATTGAGTATCCGAATTCTGTTTGGACATTTCTCAATGCCGTTCCCGCCGGTGACGCTGACGCAAAGCCTAAGCGCAGGCGCGACAGCATCATCGACCGATGGGTTTCCGACAAAAACATTCCGTCGTTTACCGACCGTTCTTCCCAAAGTCAAATAGATGTTGTCACCGCATCTGCACGGCAAAATAAGACGCTGACGATTGCCGTGCTTTCGACCCGCATCACGCTCTTGCAGCAGCTGGCATCCGAAATCTATAAAATGAATCGCCTTCTGTTGGAACTGGAAATGGTATTGGAAGGCTCCAAGCAGGTCTAGACAGAATTCATCTGTGTGGCGTTGAGTCGCTATTCTGCCTCGCAGCTATTGCAGTTTTCGTGATTGTCTGCATCCTGCTCTTTCCCCAAAAAGCAGAAAGAACAGTCGACAACTAACGCTGATTGAGTTCATGTTATTGTGTTCTTCAAACTGTAGAGAAATTGATGCTAACCCTAACGCTGTGACCTTGGTGTGACCACGCATGGGGGCCGACGTAGCGTGCAGCGCACGTCAGAAAAGCGTGCCGCACGGAGACTTTCCAGTCATTACTGTTCACGCCCTCTCCACATTGCCAGTATATAAAAGTATTAGGCGCGCTATGCTGGAGGGATCAATGAGCAGACCGACACCTTTCCATCGAGCATGTTGTTTGATGCTTGCAGTTTTCTGCGCCTGCCCTCTTGTGGCAATGGCCGACGACGACGATGACGATGCTCCGGTAGTACTGAAAGCTGCCACACCGTTGCTGGACACGTCGCAGAGGCAAGCTACTAAACTGTTCGGCTCTGCGCAGGTGCGAGATGGCAGTTCGCATAGTGGAGTTCCACAACAGAACCAGCCCATTGAATATTTCCGAGGCAGCACTCTACGGAAGATTCAGCCGCTCTCCGGCAATATCAAAGAATCCGCCACTCCGCCCCCCGAACTGAAGCAGCAAGAGGCACGAGCCGACAAGCAGGCGATTTTGAAAGGGCGAGATGCATGGTTCCGGATTCCATCCTGGATGGCTGGCACCTGGCAAACAAAAGACAAGATCTTGCTTGGCGAGGTCAATTTTCGCACCGGCAAGCAAACGCCACCACGGCAGTTGAAATTCGGCTATTGTTTCGAGCCGTACGGACTGCAGCAAGATGAAAATGGAGCGTACTGGCAATTCGAGAAAGTCGGCGGCATTCCCAGCAATTACAAAATTGATAACAACGGTGTCGGTCATTACAATGCGGTCGATTCCTACTTTCCCCTTTCAAGTTCTAATACGCAATTGGTGCTGCAAAAGAACTGGCACACCGCCGCTGTCAATCCTGACACCAATGAGATCTTGGGCACCAGCTATCTTCAATCCATTCTTACGTTCACTCTTTCAGGCAGCGATCAGATGAACGTTGAGGAAGTAGTAACGTCTTTTGGCAAGAACGGCATGCCGGTTTCGCGCCGGGTCACTCAAGCAGTACGTTGCCGAGTAGAGCCGTACAAGCCAATCGCCAAGCTGCACGGGGACGATGTGCGTGCCTCGTTTACGCAATATATGGCGACGCGGTGAGTCTACCACGCAGCAATGCTATTCCCTGACCAACCAGGCAAGCAAGCGTTCGATCAAAGGACTAAGCGATCAAGGCGCTGTTGTATTTGCTGGTGGCTGCACTTGAGTCGGATCTTTGGGCAGATAGGAGGGACGCCGGTCGTGGACTAACTTTAACTCCGTGCCGTCAGCCAGCAAAAGAACAGGATCGACCAGACCAAAGTGATAGATTGTCCATTCGTTGACCGAGCCACGCCGCACGACATGCAGGCGCAGAATGGCGGATTTAAGCCGAGGCAGCATGGACTCGATGGTTTCGCCAGCGATTGGTTTGCCTGATTGATCGACTACGGGGCCGGCGTCTTTGGGTTTCAAATACTGTGTTGCTTTGGCTCCTAGAGCCTGTTTGACTGCATCTTCGGTGCTAGTCTCTTCTGGCGGTTTTTTGTCATGATCATGCTCGTGAGCTTCGATCACTTTGTTCTTGATGTCTTGAAACTCAGTCGCAGCCTCAGGCGGCAAGGGCTCGTCCGGTGGTGCGATCGCGCCCGGTTTGAGGCTGGGGCGAAAGCGCAGCGTGAATCCTTTCCATGCGTCCTTGTCGGGATCTTTGAGCCATTCCTTCAGTTCATCCTCAGTCATTGACTGACCATAAGCCATGGGTAAGGGTAGAAACATCGGGCTATAAACTTTTGCATTGAAGGTAATCGGCACATCAACAGCGGTATCCTCCGGTTTTTGCCAGGGAAGCAGTGCCTTTCGATCGTTTTGCATTCGCACCATTTTTGGTGTTCCTGTTTCGAAAGGATGTCCGGTCATGAACGCCAGATTGGGCTCTTGTCCCGATATATAGATGAGGTACGAACCCCAGCCTCCTTTGAACGGGCAACGACAGGTGTTGCCGCCGAAGTGTTTGACCGATTTTGCCAGCCCACCGCCGCGCACGTCAGAAAGAAACGCAGCGGCCTCTTCCTTGGGATCGGCGCCGACGGTAATTTTCATGAAACCATTGGCGATAATGCAGATAAAAATTAGGATTAGAAGTGGATATAGAAGTTTCATAGCCAGATAGTACAGAGAACTCTCATTTAAGAGGATACACAGATTTTCCGCCCTTTAACCAGTACAAAACCAGCAACCACTGTTAGAGCAGTGATTGCTGGAGCTTTGCCTAGAACTAGCACATGTTTACGAGCCTGGTGCGCTCACCTGTTTGTGACTGCGGTCGGAAAGAACTAAGTGATTGACCAGCGCGATGCACAACAGCACGAAGCCGATGGCGCACAACGCCTTGATGCGATCCTCGGTGACGGCACCGTTGCCTAGATCAATCAATTCGTGCGACATGAGAGCGGTGACGCCGCCGAGCATCGGCAACAAGATCAGATTCTCTTGATCTGCTGCATGGCCCGGGTAAAGCGCCGGGGCCAGCAGCGCCAACAGCACAGAACCAACTCCGATTGAACAAAGAATGGCGGAGGTCGGTTCCGAGTGCAAGAAATAATTGGAGGCGCCGACAAGAATGACCATGCCGGCAAGGGTAATGGTGGTGAGCAATCTACGGTCCTTGATCTCTTTGATCAACACGCTGGCCACGACCACCGCCAGGAAACCGGCGTACATAGCGGCGTTAGTGTAGGGGTGCATCAAATTGATGCCGGTGACGTTCGGGTTGTAAGCGATGACATACCCTTGCAGCAGCACTCGTCCCAGCCAGAAGCAGCCGGCGATCAGCGCGGAGCCTGGCAGCGGTGCGACCACGGTGGTGGCCGCCAGCACGAGCAATCCCTCCATGCCGAAAATGCGCGTGGTAGCTAGAGTGTAGATGCCAACCAGCAAAACATTTTTTAGTCCGCGAGCCAGACTCGGTCCATCGTCAACGTTGCGATCGAGCGACTGCAGTAAATATGTGCCCAGGAAGCCGGCGCCGCCGAGAATGGCAACGTTGACGGATTCGGGGTCCAGAATCACATGTGTGATCATGACAAGAAGGAGCACGCCGCCGGTCAGCGAAAGCATGATCCGCTTCAAGTAAACGGTGTCGTTGGGGATGAGCACATACTGCACCCAGCGCAAGAATACGGAGATGGTGA
>Ga0182024_10017753_pt1 | contig 13316 bp, 11 predicted proteins | sample P32metaG_FD_120480 | JGI IMG/M metagenome (GOLD analysis project Ga0182024, IMG submission 120480) | Permafrost microbial communities from Stordalen Mire, Sweden - P3-2 metaG (Illumina Assembly) | ecosystem: Environmental > Terrestrial > Soil > Wetlands > Permafrost | place: Sweden: Stordalen...
ATTCGTGCGGGTCGCGCTCGGCGGCGTACGCGATGAAGCCGAGATCCGAGGGCACCGGCGCACTTATGTCGGCGCACAGCCGGGCCGTCTCGTGCGCGCCCTACGTGAAGCCGGCACGATGAATCCGGTGATCGTGCTCGACGAAGTCGACAAGATCGGCGCGGACTATCGAGGCGACCCTTCCTCAGCGCTGCTCGAGGTCCTCGACCCGGCTCAGAACCACACGTTCCGTGACAACTATCTCGAAGTCGCCCTCGATCTCTCGCGCGTCATGTTCGTTGCCACGGCCAACGTGATCGATACGATCCCCAGCGCGCTGCTCGACCGCATGGAGGTGATCAGGCTCGACGGCTACACCGAAACTGAGAAGGTCGCCATCGCTCGCCACCACCTGCTTGGTCGCCAACTCGATCGCGCCGCGCTGCGTGAGGACGAAGTCGAGATTGACGATGAGGCGCTGCGCGCAATCGTGGCCGACTACACCCGCGAGGCGGGAGTGCGAAACCTCGAGCGTGAGATCGGACGATTACTACGCAAACTCGCGACAAAGTTTGCTGCGGGCGAACGCCAGGCGCCGATCGGCGTCAGCGCGAAGGATCTCCGCGAATGGCTCGGTCGGCCCCACTTCTACTTCGAACCCGCCGATCGCACCAGCGTGCCGGGAGTCGCGACTGGACTCGCCGTCACCGGCGCGGGTGGCGACGTGCTATTCGTCGAAGCTAGCGTGGCCGATGGCCCCGAGGGTCTGACTCTGACTGGGCAGTTAGGCGACGTGATGAAGGAGTCGGCGCAGATCGCGATGTCTTACGTGCGCAGCCACGCCGAAGAGCTCGACATCGATCCAAAGATCTTCTCGGGCAAGAGGTTTCACTTCCACGTGCCCGCGGGAGCCGTGCCCAAGGACGGACCTTCAGCGGGCGTCACGATGACGGCGGCGCTAGTGAGCCTGCTTCGCGGCGTGTCGGTTCGCCCCGTCGTGGGCATGACCGGCGAGGTAACGCTCCAGGGCAGGGTCCTGCCGATCGGCGGCGTCAAGCAGAAGGTTCTGGCGGCGCACCGGGCAGGTTTGACCGAGGTCATCCTGCCCGAGCGCAATGGTCCAGACCTCGAGGACGTTCCCGAAGAGGTACGTGGCGCCATGACATTCCATCTTGCGGGGACCATCGCGGACGTGTTGCGCCCGGCCCTCGCGATCGAGTTTGCGCCGAGCAATGAGACGCACTACTCGGCCGTGGCTTGATCCCACCGACAACAGCCCGTACGGGTCGACCCGTCTCGTCAACCGGATTATTGGGAACGGTCATTTTCCGGCAACGTAAAAGTGGTCCCGGACACGAACTCACTACGATGCGTTGAGCTGATAAGCCACGCGCTGTCGGAATCTTCTACCGATCACTCCGTAGGTCCTCCGACGATGGCGGTTAGCTGATCTACCCCTATCACCGACATCGATCGCTCTTGGGGAATTGAAAGCCTGGTTTCGAATTCAGGCCTAAAGGTACTCAATCTATTGAAGTGTGGGAGCAACACCACGTGTTCAACCGGACCGAGCCCGGGCATGCCGGGGCTGGGGTCGTCAAACGAAGGCACCCACGAGCCAATGGCCATAGCCCCCGCGCTGCAACCCGCAGGTGCGGCACCTCCTCGCCAAGTCGAAATGATCGATCGCCACACTTTGGTGTCCGTGAGGGTCTCGCACAGGTAATCGGGCTCGCCCCCAGATAGATAGATGAGACCGGCTCCCGCAATGTCATTGGCAAAGTCATCCCGGACAGCGTTCTGCCTGTCCGCCACTGGAACAATGACCTGCTCGACGCCAAGTCGCTCTGCTTGGACCGCGCCCAGTTCATTCCAGTGCTGCACCACGTCGGGACCATCATTCGCCGCAGCCGTAGCTAATTGGACGTAGCGCGGAGGTCATCCTCTCAATAAAGAAGCGTCAATCGCTGACATTTCAGGCAAGTACTCGCCAGGACCGACCAGTGCAATTGGACCACGATTTGGATGACTAGACATTTCCATGATTCAAAAGTAGCGAAAGGTACTTCTGTCGATTGTGGCTCTTGGCGCCCACCAAACAGGTCACCGCCTCTACGCATCGAAAGGGGCCGGCTAGGCCAGCGAACACACGTCGGTACACTCTTGAATCGCGAAGTTGACGCCGTTTTCGTATTCGCCCCTCGTCCGCTGATCGAGTACCGTGGCCGACTCGCGACGGTAAAGATCAATGCATTCGGCCTCCCAATTGGCATCTGGCCACGTAAAGGCCAGATCCACGATGGATCCCGGCTCACTCACTGACTCTGCCAATTGAAGTGCGGCCCGGAGCACCGCTCGCTGACCGTCAGGGTCGCCGGGCGCTCCCGTTGAGTTCCCGAGCGGGTAGTTCAAGAACGCTGCGCGCGGTGGGCGGATGCGTTCGGTGATGTCCCGCGCCCCGGTTAGTGACACCGTGGGCAGCCCTTCACGTTCAAGCACCCGTGCAACCAACCCGGCGGCCTGGTGGCATGCCGGGCAAAGCGGCACGACCAGCACGACGTCGGCGCCGCCTGCCTTGGCCGCCAGCGCCATCTGCGGCGCCATTTCGGTGACGAGTTCCTTTAGCTTCTTGATGGCGCCCAAGCAGCTCAGATGGTACTCCGTCACTCCGCCAATGAACCCCTCTGCAGCGAGCTCGGCCAGGCGCTCATAGGGATGCACCACGTTGATGTCCGCCTCGCCCGGTCGGCGCACAGGTGCGGGATGCGAAGGTTTGAGCTGCTGGGGTTCCGCAAATTGCGAAATTCGGCGGAACGTCATATCGTTGACGGGCTGAAACGGAGCATCAACCTTTTGATGCACTCCGGCGGTGCTCACAATCATTACCCTGCACTCTCTCAACGGCTTCATCAATGGTGTCAGCACTGGCAAACCGAGCTCGGCAATGGGCAATGGAGGCAGCGTGGCCGTGACCTGGCTCGCCAGTTCGATATAACGAATTGCCAAGAGTCCTTCTTTCCACTGAGATTTCGATGAACAGCATCTACCCAATTTGACCTAGTCGATTCCATGGTATCTGACACCACTACTACCCACCGCTTCTTGGGTCCGTTCGAACTGAACGTATCCAACGATGGCGACTGTCACCTCCTGTGGGTGCGCTGATCTTCACTCTTGACCTGTGCGAGGGCTTGGGAGCATTGGCGTAGGTAGTGAGCAGTTCTTCGAGCTGGGCAAGATGCCGGTCATAGGGGTAACGCTCTTCTATCCACGCCGCGCAGTCCTCTTCGAGTCCTGGTTCGTCTTGTCGCCAGTTCAGGAACGCTTTGACGCGCGCGGCGAGATCGTCTGGGTTCTTGGGCTCAACCAGAAATCGACTCATCGGTCCCGACAGCACCTCGGGCACGGCACCCACACGAGCTGCGATCACGGGACGCCCGGTCGAGAGTCCTTCAGCGATGACGCGTCCAAATCCCTCTTCAAGCCAGGTGGGAAAGACCACAAGGTCAGCGGCGTGCAGGAAAGGAACCACGTTTTCCTGGAGCGGATACCAATGCAGGGTGGCGGGATCCACGCGACTCAACTGCTCCGCGAACTCGGGTTGCTCCCACGGCGAGGGGGAGCCAACGAGTACGAGCTGAGCCTCCTGAGGCGATAGTCCGATTTGCGCCCATGCCTCCAGCAGGGTACCGATGCCTTTTTCTCGTATCATGCGCCCGTAGCAGAGCACAATGGTTACGTCAGGCGAAAGCCCCAGCGCCATACGTGCCTCGTCGCGTTCGGCCCTGCCACCACGAGGGTACTTTCCCGGAGGCAAAGCATTTTCGACGACGCTGATGCGATCTGGATCAATGCCTATCTTGATCCATTCGTCGCGCAGGAAATGCGAGACGGCCACAAAGTGAGCGACACCACGATGGAGCGCGGAGAGTCGTGGCGTGAACGGCATGTGGTGCAACTGACAGACAATCTTGCACCCCGACCACTTGGCAACCACGTAGGCCCAGTAGAGGCGATCGAAGCGGTTGAGCCAGAGCACGTCCGGTTTTGTGGATCGTGCCCTTCTGGCGGGCCCCGCAGCCCGCCGTAGGCCCGGAAATGGACGATGGACGTTGAACTCGAAGTTCTCAGGCCCCTGAAGGCGAATTGCCGCTTCTTCGAATCGCGGGCGAAGAACCCCGTCCTCTCCATAAAACAAGAGGATCGAGTGGCCTCTCTCGGCCAGGGCTATCGAATCCTGAAGGGTGCAGAGTTCAATACCGCCGCCGGGATTGAGCGACATCGCCTCAGTGATGATTCGCAGTCCTCGAGTCGAGCCCTTCGTGAGGCTCGCGCTCGGGTCATCGCCAGGCTCAACCATCGGAATCGCTCCCTTCAGTCAGATCTCGTCGTGATTTCTCGCTGAGGCGGGGAACGCACAGAGGGGATTATAGGCTTTGACTACGCACTCTGTCCGGCTTCACTCCACTGCGAGCAAGAAAGGTGACAGCCGTCACTGAGTCTAAAAGGTCGTGGCGACAAGGGCGACGGTTCGCCCTCATCGCTGGCCGGAGGTGCGGGCCCTGCACGAATTGAATTTGTTGACGTGGACCAACCAAGAGACCTTGCGCTCGACGACGACCACGCGAGCGCGCTCGTCGTCTTCATGCGAACTGATTTGCCCGTTGCCTCGCCGATGGTGGAACTACCCGTCGACGCAACGAATCTAAAAACGCGCGCCGACTCGTATCACAGTTCATCGATGTTCGAGTCTCACATTCAAAGTCTTCGCGACGTGGCCGATGTCGATCTACCTCGGATCTCCGTCGTCATTCCTTCAATTTTCGGTCGCGTCGACGAGTTGGCGATCGCGCTCGATTCCAAGCACGATCTCGACTATCCCGATTACGAGGTGGTGCTCGTCGACAATCGCCGGCAGATTCCGATTGACGATCCGCTTCCCGGACTCGTTGACAGACGAGCGTGGGTACGCGTGGTACGAGAGTCGCGGCCGGGCATCTCGGCAGCGCGCGACGCGGGCATCGCAAACTCAAGCGGCGACGTAATCGCTTTTACTGACGATGATGTCCGTGTCGACCAAGGCTGGTTACGTGCCCTCGGCGCGCGTTTCGCGCTGGACGCGAGTCTGGGCGCGGTCACGGGGCTTATTCTCGCGGCGGAACTGGAGTCGCCGGCCCAAGTGTGGTTTGAGCGATACTACGGGGGCTTTGGCGGCGAACGGGGCTTTGAAGCGCTCACCATCGACTCCGCGATCGCCAAAACGTCTCTCCTGCAAGGTTCGACGTTACTCGTACGAGATAGCGCTGGCGCCTGTACCAGGCGGCTCGCGGTGTAGGGCGTCGGCGCACTTGGTGCGGGAGCAAATATGGCGTTCCGTCGAACGGCGCTGGAGAAGATCGGCGGTTTCGATGTCGCGCTCGGGGCCGGAACTCCGGCGAGCCGCGGTGAAGATCTCGCAGCGCTAATTAGTGTCCTTTGGGCCGGGGGTTCGATGGGTTACGAGCCAGCCGCCATTGTTCATCACAGGCATCGTCGCGAGTACGAAGAGCTCGTCCACCAGCTTGATGGCTACGGTCTCGGATTCACGGCCATGATTACTTCACTTGTATGGCATGACCAACGCCACCTGGCGAGCATTCTGGCCCATGTACCTCTTGCCGTGACCCGCCTTTTCGAAAGTATTCGCGCGCGCATAACTGGCACTAATCGCGCGTCACAATCACCCGGGCTGGACGCGGTGGCGACGTACCCACGGGCCTTAATTCGCAGTGAACTTCGGGCATATCCGAGGGGACCCTTGCGTATCTGCGCAGCCGCAGGTTCTGGCGCGACGCGGTGCGCTCGTCCGGGCGGTAGAGCACTCTAGAGGTCGCTGGCAGCAAGGGTCGGGGGCATCATTCGGTAGCGCCTAATGAGAATCGGGAGAAACAAGACGCCTTGAACTCCCGATTCGATGACTGAGGCAATACCGATCGCGAGGATCCCAAAGTGTCCAATGAACACAAAGATGAGCACAAACAACACGATCGTCGCGACCAACTCTCGAACAGTGAGTATCCACACTCGTCGGTCAATCCACGCGAAGGATGAGTAGAAAGAGACCACCGCGGTGCCCGGCAATCCCAGCAGGAGTAGTCGGAGCAACGTTGTGCCGCTGGCGGCGTAACCCGCTCCAAACACTCGCAGAATCTCCGGGGCGAGTATCTCGCCCAAAATGACGCTGGCTCCAAGGATGAAGATGACCGCTCGCAGCGCGCTTTTAGCGTGTCGGCGAAGGTCGTGTCGCTCGGCCGACGCCTCAACGAGAAATGAGCGGTCAATACTCCATATCGATGTCGCCACGCCGTTCATTATCTGAGCGGGCAAATAATAATGAGCGCTGGCGACTGCTCCCAGCCGACTTATGACCACGAGCGTAATGATCGAGGAGGTTGCGACGGTGATCAGAAGCGTCGCATATTGGGCGCCAGTGAGGGAAAACAGTTCGCGCGCAGTCGGCATGGCCTCGCTTGACGACGAGGTCGATTCGTGCTCCGGAATTCGTTTTCTAAAGAGGTACCAGTTCACCACGATGATCACAACGACGACCGGTGCAATCCACGCAAGCAATACACCCTGGCTTCTCGAGGCGACAATGAATGCGGGAATAAGAGCGAGCTTGACGACTGAGTAGAGGATGTTCTCTACTGGCACCCATTTCGACGCACGAAGTCCAATCAGCACTGAATCTTGCAAGGAGAAGACTGTCCACATGACAACCGCAACGACGAATAGTGCGCGCCAGCCGAAGGCCTTCGGTAGGAAGCTATGTGAAAAGCCGAGCGCGACATAGGCGATAGCGACAACCAGACCGATGGTCGTGCACATCACATAGGCCCGTTTGACGAAGGTACGTGTTTTGATGCCTGCCACTGGCAAGAAGCGCTCGAACGACGATCCAAAACTCAACTGCGCAAGAGTGGCAAGCAAGACCATCGCCGCAATTTCCGCAGAGGTTCGACCAATTGTCGCGGCCGTCGCCGAATGTGCGGCGACGGCCCAGAAGACGATACCGATGGCCCCGGAACCGACTCCCGAAATTGTGAGCGCGATGGCGTTTTGAACCAAGCGTCCAACTTTGGGACGCCTCATGCGTTGCTGGACTTGGGATTCGCGGTGATCATTCTTTCCATGACGAATGTTCCTTCATAGGCATCAAGTGGCGTCCTCCCCGGCCGACAAGAGTTACGTACTCTTCGTGTCACGAAGCACCGTCGCGGTGCGCCAGTGCTCCACTATGGTGTATCCCTTCTGAATCAACACCACCTCAAGGTTAGCTTCCCAGCCGGCCGGATACCCCCCGATGAGTTCACCCCATGCCTCTTGCGACTGACTCAAGACGATCCATTTCGGATGCGCGGCTACGGAGTTAGCTTCGATTTGTTTCACAGTCGGAGTACCCCCGCCGGCAGCCGTAAAGACCGGCACGGAAAGAATCTTCTCTTGCCCGCACGGGACGAATGATGACACGATGCCGATGGTCTGTCCCGTCACCGCGTGGGCGTAGGCATAGATCATCGCGTCGAGCTTACCCGTCGAGTACCCCTCATAGGCGTCGTTACCACCGCGAACCACTACGGTCGCGATAGCGAAACCAAGTAACACGATGAGCATGACGAGCGCGAGCGCCACTCGCGCGATGCGGCCAAATCTGGCGAAGTCAATGGTTGGTACGAGCGGTCGAATCGTCCCACTATTTCCTGGAAGAATCGCCGAAGCCGCCAGGAGCGAGGTGAAAGGTAGTCCATAGAGAACGACACGCAGTAACCCCTCCCCGCCATAGTTCTGGGCTAGGACCAATAGAAACGGCACACCCACCAGAACTACAAGTAGCCGAGAGTTCGTCCACCGTCGCAGGAAACCAACGACAGTTAAGAGATACAGCGCGGCCGTGATCGATATCCGCAACTTGACCACAAAGAGATGGCTGGCGTTTGTGGGATTCTTTGTGGGATTTCCGATAAGGCAGCAGAAAGGCCGGTGCTTTCACACCGGCCCTGACCTGCACTTATGCTTGGTGGCGGGGGCAAGATTTGAACTTGCGACCTTCGGGTTATGAGCCCGACGATGGTATAAGCTGCCCACCCAAGTTCGTCGGACTCTCAACCAGACTACGCCCTGATCTCTACTGAAAATTGGGACAATTACTGGGGTTCAATGCGTCCACTTTTGCCACGACCAACTCAGCCTAAAAGTAAGCCTCTCGAGTACAAAAGGAAACTAAGAGTGCAAACGGCGTGCAAAGGAATTTTGCCGTACCTGCCCCCGGCTGAGAGCTCCCCCATGTACACCACGAATTCTCCAAAGGTCTATGAGACTGATTCACCAACTGCTGGGACTGGCAACGTGAGACAGGACGGCTCGCCCCAGATCTCGCAGATGACTTCGGTGGTTGGCACGATCACTCCACACCAAGATATCGAGGAGACGGAGCCGTTTGAGTGCGACTCCACTTCCGCCTTGGAAGCGATTGAGGTAAATGGAAAAGAGTCGCTCGAGTTCCTCGAAAGCCTCATCGTTGTCCGTGAGATCCTGGCAGATTTCTCCCCACGTGTCGCCCGAATTGTACGCCTTGCCGATGAAACTGTCCCAAAGCGGCATCACTGTCGGATAGCGGTGGTGGACAACTTTCGACGCCACCGCACCACCGACGCCATCAATATCAGTCATGACGCGGTACCACTGCCATAGTGCGTGCTCGGGAACTCCAACTCCAGGGTCACTGTTCAGTCGACCAACGTCCAGCGTCCAAAGGTCGGGCACCCTCGAGAGGTCTGGTAACGACGGCGTGTGGTCAAGTATCGCCTTGACACGCAAGATGACCTCAGCGGAGATCCCACTGTTAATCCCGACTGACGCATATACGTCGCTCTCTGTGACGATCGTGCCCGGCGACAAAAGTGCGCAGTCGTACGAGTGATAGGCGTAGCGATACGGGCTGTTGGCCGCGTACGGACTTCCTCGAAGATCTGTCCCGAAGGCGTAACAGACAATAACCTCGAGTGCTACCTCGAGTGCTACCTCGAGCGAGTAAGCGATAGCCAACTTCGTGCCCAAGTTGATGGTTGGTGTTGACGACATGGGCGAGAGACCCTTTCGTATTTGTAGTTGTCGAGCGTAACGGAAGCCAGTTAAAGTCGCGCACGTGTCACGGCGTCCTGGAAGGATGGCGTGATGGAACTTGATCCGGCCGTGTCGCTGGCTTTCACACTTGAGGCGAACCCCGGTAGTTACGCGCTTTTGCTCGGAGCTGGCGTCTCGCATGGGGCGGTGCCTACGGCGTGGGAGATACTTGAGTCTTTGGTCGCTCAACTTGCCGCAGTTAAAGGGGCGAACGAGGTCGATCCGATGACTTGGTATCTCGATGAGTTTGGCCGACCGCCGAACTACAGCGAAGTCCTTGAAGCGCTCTCACCGTCGGCGGCGGGTCGCCTTGGTCTCCTCCGGCCATATTTCACGAGAAAGCAAGATGGAGACGCTGAAGTCGAGACACCAGAGCCGACTGAGGGTCATCGGGCAATTGCGCGCCTGATGCAGATGGGTTTCATCAAAATAGTTGCTACGACCAACTTTGATCATTTGCTCGAAGCGGCGCTTGAGGAAGTAGGCGTCACTCCCACTGTTTGGCATACGCCGAGCGCAATGACCGGGGGCATTCCGCTGCATCAGCAGCAGGCATGCATCATCAAGATTCACGGAGATTACATGTATCCGTCATTTCTCAACACTGGTGAGGAACTTGCCGCTTACGAGCCCGCTGTCGCGAAAATGATCGGGAGAATTCTCGATGATTATGGTCTCGTCACGTGTGGTTGGTCGGCAACGTGGGATGCCGCACTGCGGCACCTACTCGAGGAACACAATCCACGTCGCTACACGGATTATTGGATTGCACCATCACAGGTTTCAGAGGAAGCTTCAGAGCTCATCAAGTTACGCGGCTCTAAGGTTGTGACCGCGACGTCATCGCAATTTTTCGTTGAACTCGAACAAGCAGTGACCAGTATTTCGCAGTCGCGAAAGGTGCATCCGCTGTCTATTTCGGTTGGTGTAGCGAACACCAAGCGGCATATTTCTGCCGGAGACCGAATCGCTCTTCACGACCTCATTGCAACGAGCCTCTCTGAGGCTCAGGGCCACGTCGACGGATTGGCGCTTGTCACGACACGGAGAGAGTGGTCGGAGTCGATACAACTAATCGATAGTGCGATGTCAATGTCTGTCGCGTACGTAACCACAGCGGCACGTTGGGGCGACGAAGGAGTCGACCAACTCTGGGTTCCGCGACTTGTGGAGTTGGGAACGAAACCACCTCCGAGTGGCAGTACCGACGCGAACAATTTGACGTTCTACCCGGAAACGCTGCTTCTATACGGAGCCGCTGTTGGGATGATCCTTGGGGGACGCGTAAGAGACCTCGAACGTATTCTCCGTCTCGTTGTCCCCTCCTACAGGTCAAATCTGCCCGGACCTCTATGCTCCGAGTTGACAGCATTGCGGTCGCTCTCATGCCTCGGCTCTGAGCGCAGTGCGAGTCAACAGGTGTGGAACATGATTTCACCAATAATCTGTGAGCAGTTGCTTGTGTCCGACGAGACTGCGCGCGACGCTTTCGATCAGGTTGAACTTTTGATAGCCCTCGTCGCCTTCGACTGTTCCAAAGATACGAATCTTCACGTGGAGTTTCTGTCGTTCGGCATCATTAGACGTGAAGGGATCATGTACGGTCGCGTGGCCCGGCCCGTCAGAATTCTCAATCTGAAACGTTCCGCCGGTGTACACCCGTGGGTGACGGAAGGCATCTTCAATGGCGAGTCTGAGCGATTCGAAGAGATCCTCCGGATATTTGAGCAACGATTTGGTACACATTGAAGGTGGAACCTGGATCTTCACGAGGGATGGGAGCGAGCCAAAAAATCGCCAGTGCCCAGGGCTGTCAGTACAGCCCAGTTTCTAAATGGACGGGCCGGCCATCTCGAATACATGCGGCATCATTGCGGTCGGCTGACGCATGCTCCATGCACCGCCTTCACCGAAGTCAACTCGGAAACTTACAGGCAGTGACCCGATTTAATACGCTCACGTCCGGCCAAACTCGGTATGAATGTCGGTAAACCGAGGTAGCATTTGGGCGCACGACGCATTCCCAGCTGACTGCCGACAGGAGACTCCACCGTGGCCGAACCCTGGCTGTCAGCCGACGGTATCGCCGCTCACCTCGGCGTAACTGCGGACACGATTTACGCGTGGATCGCGGATAAAAGCATGCCTGCTCACCGCGTTGGACGCCTCTGGAAGTTTCAGGCCAGCGAGGTCGATGACTGGGTGCGTAGCGGTGGAAGCGTGTCGTCGACTGGCGGACGATCGGCGAAGGCAAAGTAACGGCGCGTGCGGATCATCGACAACATTAACGAGTTACTCGGAGACGATCTCAAGGCGGAGATTGACCCCGGCTCGAAGTTGCGCATTGCTGCATCGACCTTTTCGATCTTCGCTTTCGAGGCTCTTCATAAAGAGTTGGAACGGATCGGCGAGCTGGAGTTCATCTTTACCTCGCCGTCGTTCGTGACCGCAAAGGCGACAGATCCGCTGCCCAAGGAACGTCGCGAGTTCTTCATCCCTCACGCAAAGACCCGAGAATCGACGCTCTACGGGTCGGAGTTCGAGATCCGGCTGCGCAACAAGATGACGCAGCGGGCTATTGCCCGTGAGTGCGCCGAGTGGGTACGCCACAAGGTGCGGTTCCGGTCGAACAAGACCGGCGCGCCGATGCAACAGTTCGCCATTATCGACGACAAGACGGCGTACTTGCCGCTTCAGGGATTCACGTCTGCCGATCTGGGATATGAGCGCGGGAACGCAGTGTCTAACGTGATCACCAAGCTTGATGAAGCTCCGATGACGGCCCAGTACGTCGCGCTTTTCGACCAGATCTGGCACAACTCCGAGCAGCTCGACGACGTGACAGAGGCGGTCTACGACCACATCGCCTCTGTGTACGCGGAGAACTCCCCGGCCCGCGTCTACTTCCTAATCCTGTACAACCTTTTTGCGGAGTTCCTCCAAGACATCAGTGAGGATGTGTTGCCTAATGACCTCACGGGGTATCAGGAGACCGCGATTTGGAAGAGTCTGTATAACTTCCAGCGCGACGCGGCTACCGGAGTCATCAACAAACTGGAAACCTACAACGGTTGCATCCTGGCCGACAGCGTGGGCCTTGGAAAGACATTCACGGCACTGGCTGCCATCAAGTACTACGAGTTGCGGAATAAGTCGGTGTTGGTTCTCACACCAAAGAAGTTGGCCGACAACTGGACAAATTACAACGCGAACCTGACAACTAATATTTTCGCGTCTGATCGTTTCAACTACGACGTTCTCGCCCACACTGACCTTTCGCGCATTCGGGGTGAATCACTGGGCATCCCACTGGATCGGGTCAACTGGGGTAATTACGACCTCGTGGTGATCGACGAGTCGCACAACTTCCGCAACGCTGACTTCACCACGGAGAAGGAGACGCGGTATCAACGGCTCATGCGGCAGGTCATCAAGCAAGGCGTGAAGACCAAGGTGCTGATGTTGTCAGCGACTCCCGTAAATAACCATTTTGCTGATCTGCGCAACCAGCTCGCTCTGGCCTACGAGGGCGACTCCCAGCAACTCTCGGCAAAGCTGAACATCTCGACGAGCGTCGAAGAGGTGTTCCGAAATGCTCAGCGGGTGTTTACCGAGTGGTCGAAACTCCCAGCGGAGGAGCGCACCTCTGCCGCGATCCTCACTCGACTCGACTTCGACTTCTTTGAACTGCTCGATGCAGTGACTATTGCCCGCTCCCGCAAACACATCCAGGCGTTCTACGACACCTCCGAGATTGGGGCATTCCCCGAACGACTAACTCCAATTTCGGTGCGCTCGCCATTGACGGAACTTCCAGGCGTGCCGTCGTTTGCCGAGATGTTCGATCGGCTCACGTCACTCACGCTCGCCGTGTATGCGCCGTTGACGTATGTATTCCCCAGTAGGCGCGAGAAGTATGAACTTCTCTATGGGAATGTTGGCGAGGGCCAGAACTCGGCCGGAGGAGCAATCTCGAACCTCGGGCACGCGAACCGAGAGCGCGGGATCCAGAAGCTCATGACGGTGAACCTGCTCAAACGGTTGGAGAGCTCGGTCGAGGCGTTTCGTCTCACTCTTGGAAGACTCCAGAGTACGGTCGGCCACGCAATTCAGACCATCGATACGCATGCCGGCTCCGTCGCCGATCTCGCCGCCGCGATCGGCGACCTCGAAGC
>Ga0182024_10017754_pt1 | contig 13316 bp, 9 predicted proteins | sample P32metaG_FD_120480 | JGI IMG/M metagenome (GOLD analysis project Ga0182024, IMG submission 120480) | Permafrost microbial communities from Stordalen Mire, Sweden - P3-2 metaG (Illumina Assembly) | ecosystem: Environmental > Terrestrial > Soil > Wetlands > Permafrost | place: Sweden: Stordalen...
AGAACGCCTCCGCCATTGGAAACCTGCCACTTCGCGCCCGTCCAGGGAAACGGCGCTACATAAACCTCCAGCGTCCCCGACTCATCCGACGAATACGCCACCCAACGTCCATCGGGAGAAAACCGCGCGTATTGCGATGGTGATCAGCAAGCGCCTCAAGATTCAAGGTTTCCTCGCAACTGATTACTCTTCGAAAGTAAAGGAAATGGTGAGTAACTTTACGCAGTGGCACAGCTCAGGCCAGCTAAAGTATCGGGGGGATATCGTCCGCGGTCTCGAGTCTGCACCAGCGGCGATCAATAAATTATTCGACGGTTCCAACAACGGCAAACTAATGGTTCAACTCTCAGACCCTCCCGCGGCTCCTTAGCGCGCAGGGTTTGATACGAGCCTTTTCTCCGCACTTGTCCACTTGATGGCCCGCGCCCATCAGTTCCACATCGGCCTGGTGCTGTGTTCTTTGTGCATGGGGCAAGACTGCATGTCTTGCGCTAGCAGTATGCCGAACATCAGAAATCCGATTACGGTTTTCATATTAATTTCTTCTTTCGAAACTCATTTGCTGGAGTACCAGCCTTCCTTACCGCGTCAGTGAGCGAATACAGCAAGTGCGATTTCTCTCCCGAACCCGCACTCTCAATCCGCTGTTTCCAGTCGCACAAAACTTTCTTTACGTATCGTCTAGTTCGTTTCAGTGCTTCAATGCCTGCCTCGATACCCTTGAGCTTGTCCTAGGCAAGTTGGTACACGCCACGGCAGGGAGCCCGCCGGCATCACGAGCTTTCAGAACTTCAGCCAACTCAGCCAGAGTGAATCCGATCCGGAGTGCCCTTTGCACCACAAGCACTCTCTCGATCGCGCTCGCAGGATAGACTCGGTAACCAGACTGTGTTCGCGAAGCTCGTAGCAGAATACCGATCCTTTCATAATGTCGAATCGTGTTCTGGACTCACGCCCGCCGACTTGGCCAAGGCCCCGGAATGAAGGGTTTTGGAACCGCCGCTTTGCACCATACGCAGTATCAACTCTTGAATGCATTCCAGAGTCAAGGTGTTTTTTGGCGAAAGCGAAGGCAAATCACGCAGGAGGTCGCGGGTTTGAGCTGCCGCCCACTGAAAGGAGGGCTGCCAGCCTAGCGCCGGGTAGTTATACTTCTGTTGATGCAGCCCGACCACGACGTTGTAAACGCATGGCGTGATTCGGCGCCCTTCTGGGAGAAACACCGCGAAATCATCCGGCAGATGTTCGCGCCAGTTACGCAAGCTCTCGTCGAGGATGCGCGGATCGGTCCCGGACACTCAGTTCTGGATATTGCTACGGGGCCCGGGGAGCCATGTTTGACCATAGCTGCCATAGTCGGCTCCGAGGGCAAGGTCTTCGGGATCGATCCTGCACCCGAGATGGTGGACGCCGCTCGTCGAGCCACAGACCATCTTGGATTCAGGAATGCGAAATTCGAGGTCGCTTCTGCTGACCGTCTGCCGTTCCTGGGCGATACCTTCGATGCCGTGGTAAGTCGCTTCGGCGTGATGTTCTTTCCATCTCCCGTGGACGGTGTTCGAGAGATGTTGAGAGTGCTAAAGCCCGGGCGGGAACTGTCTCTGGCGGCCTGGCATTTCGTCGATAGAAATCCTTTTTTCTACACGCTGTCGCGAGTCATGGAACGTTTTGTCGATTCGCCGCCTCTTGCGCCCGACACTCCTGACGCATTCCGCTTCGCCGCCCCAGGCAAGTTACGGGACGTTCTTACCGAGGCTGGCGCGATGGCGCCATCCGAGCGCCTGCTGCAATTCACAATAAAAGCACCGATTTCGGTAGAAGACCTTTGGATACTGCGATTTGAGACGTCTGAGAAACTTCGTGAAAAGCTCGCCATGCTCCCAAAGAAACAGGCGAGTGAAGTGAAGCGTCAGTCGCTGGAAACTTTGCGTGGGTATTCGACCGAAAGGGGTGTGAGTTTTCCGGCCGAGGTTCTTATTGTCAGGGGAACCAAGAGCCGTCCGACATGAGCGTTTGAGGGCAGCCACCAGTGAACTACGTCATAGCCCGGTCTTCGTTATCCAAATCTCGCATGACACCTGACGCCGGCATTGCGCTCGGGCTCGGCCTTACCAACGAGTGTAATCTCGCCTGCGCCTTCTGCTACCGCGATCCGACTCGCGCGGATCGTCTCTCCCTGGATCAAGTAAAGGCAGTGATGGAACGCCTGCCCGTGCGCTCGGTGAATCTCGGCACCGGTGAGAACGGCATGCATCCCGACTTCAAGTCAATCCTGGCCTACCTGCAGACGAAATCGCTCAAGCTCACCATTACATCTAATGGTCACAGTGTTGCCGTTCTGGAAGACAATGAGCTGCGAGCCTTCCATGACATCGAGTTCTCTCTCGATTACGACACACAAGCCGAACAGGATGCACAGCGCGGTCATGGCAATTGGGCACTCATCCACCAGCAGGCAGAACGATGTCTCAGGCTGCGTATTCCTGTCACCATCGTCACCGTCATGATGAAATCGAACTATCTGTGTCTAGCCGATGTGGCGCGGGTAGCCAAACAATTTGACGCTCCGTTGCGCGTAAATGTGTATCAAGCCGTGCGATCGGACGTTTATGCCCTCAGCTATGAAGAGTATTGGGAAGGTTTCCAGCGCCTCTTTGAGGAGACCGACGTAATCGCGATTGGCGAGCCACTGGTTCGCGCAATGGTGGGGCTCCCACCGCTCCGAGGCGGTTGTGGCGTTAGCACCGTACGGGTTACGCCAAGAGGCACGACACAACCCTGCGTCTATTGGCCAGGAGCGGGGGAGCCGCTGTCGGATTTGATCTCCGCCGGGGTCAACATTCTGAGCTCAACACCTTTCGAGCAGGCACGGACACTTCCTCAAACCTGCAATCAGTGCGAGTTGCGGGACTCGTGCCACGGTGGCTGTGCCGGACGCCGGCGCTTGCAAGGCGCGCTGCTACAGCCTGATTCTTATTGTCCGATCATTCGCGGGGAACGCCCGACACTGCGGATCCGCATGGCCGCTAACCGCGATCTGCCTAAGATGAGCAGCTCCTGCACTACCGTTGTGATCGCCAGGGAGGCCGATTCGTGAATGAGGACATCAATTCCCGAGTTTAGTTTCCAGCTGCCGCTTGCTCTCAAGAGGCCTTCGGTATCAAACGCAGGTTAACGAGAATGGTCAGGTGATTTCCGACCAGCGCACTGAAATTCTGCTGGGCGCCGACATCCTCGCCGCCACCTGCGTGAGGTTCTGCTGGAAGCCCGGCATTTGCCATGAATGTTCCCGTGCATCGAGAACCGTTATAGGCTTCATTTACGTCCGGCGCTTGGCAGGTTTCCTCTTGAACCAGAGGTGGCCAGTAGGTACTGACTACTGTCTTCACCAGCTGCGGAAAATCCTCGCGAGCCATCTCCGTGGAGGCCGATGCCTCAACAGCGCGCTCTCTCAGTCCGTTCCCATTCGGGTCCCGTAAATCAAAGACGAAAGTTTCCTCGCGCGAAACGCGATGGATCATTGGCGGACCATACACGGGCCCCTCATATGCTTCAGTCGGGGCGGCCTCGACGTTGCGGTCCACGCGCGTGACGGTTAAGTCGCCTGTGGCTTGCAGCCGGCCGTCTGGCAGCCGCACGACCCGCTTGGAGTGGAAACACACAAGCGTTTGGCTGGCCGGGTTCTGGAGCCACTCCCTTAGGAATTTGCCGTCTTCATTAATGGAGGGCGTCATTGCCATCGCCGGGAAGAACCTGAACTCGACATTAGACTTTGTGGAATCGGCGTCGTCGATTTTCACTGTTCCGTAGAGCCTGGCAAAGCCGAGCGTTACATTGATTTTCGTTTTCCCATAATCAGTGGTCGCGTCGGTGATAAGTTTTGCATCGGAATGACGAATGTCCACTTGCCAGGCACCCGTCAAGGATGCAGGTTTATCGGGGGCGCTTAGGCCCAGAACACCCACACCAAGAATTACAGCCGCTACGAATACAGCCGTGTGCTTAAGCATTGTCTCCTCCTCCTCGTGAACTAAGTTAGCGATCTGAAGGCCGTTCGGATCAGGTATTATCTTTTACTCTTCCCTCCCCCTAAGTGTCCATGCGTCAGTGGCTAGCCCGTCTGCTATTTATTGCGCGTTCACCCAGGTGTCCGATCCAGTCAGCTTGACTGCCAGGTCAGAAATAAAGATGTGCAGCGGCTTGCCATCGGCGGTCCCACGATGCTCGGTTGAGAACAAAATCGGGCCTGCCTTTTTGTAGCCTGCCCACGTTGCGAAGACACGGCTGGGCGGCTTGGCCCCGCCGCGGTGGTAGTCAAAGTACACGACGCGGTTGTCTTTCCCGACGTAGAGATCCCAGGTGTCGCCGGGCGTGTAACCGCTATCTGCGGGATACTTCACCGGGATCAGTTCGGCCATACCCGGGCCCACGGGCAGGTTGAACTTGCCCTGATCCATCGCGCTGGCGCTCTTGTCCCAATAAGCATGCAATGGGAAGAGGGTCCAATAGTTATCGTTGATAAAACTCGGATCGATCTGAGTTTTCACGGTGTCGGTTTGGGTGCTGGGGTCGGTACGCACGTAGGAAACCTTAACCGGCTTACCATCTTTGTCTACGCCCTCAAAGGTAACCTTGTTGGTCTTGGGCTCCCACTCCCACTTGTGAGCAGCTTTGAAGAGCCCGGTAATTTCACCGTTCCAGGTGTAACGAACGGCCTCGACTTTATCCCACGAATCAACACCGTAGGTTTTAGAGACTTGATCGAGAATTGGCGCACGCTCTTGCGCCCAGGAATTTGGAGCAAGGACCAGCACTCCGCAAAGCAGAATACCGATCACGGTTAGACGCCGGGAATTTCTCATAAAGTTCGCTCCTCGGGTGAGATGAACGGATGCAGTGTAGGATGACGGTGCAAGGCTCCCGGATACAAATATGATTGTCGGCGCCTTGTCATTCACGCTGCCTGCTCACGTTAGCGTTGGGGAACCGGCGACTTGTGCGATCTCCTGCGGAAAACGAAAATTGCCGCAGCGATCGCCACGCATCCGTATTCCAGCAGCATGACCCAACCCGGAAGCGCCCCCCACGGATGCCCATGTGTGCGCCAGTGCCACATGACGTATACGGGGATAATGCTCACAGTCCAGACGATGATCGGCAACATCGAGGGCGACGTCAGAAATGGCAACAGCCAAAGAAGATACCATGGGAATACGACGGGCGCGCACAGAAGAGATGCTGACATGGGCCAAGCAAATAGGGACCAGGAAATTGCGTCTGGAGACCACTCGGGCGTTGCGCTTCTTATTCTTAGCCAGCTTGCAGTCACTAATCCGGTGAGTACTGCCAGCCCAGCTAGCAACTGCGCAGGCGCCACCCGATGGAGTGCCGCAAACACAGGACCATTAAAGCGGAAACTCTGCACATACGTACTCAGCGAGCCCATCGGAATGCGGCCGTGGTTAAACAATGAACGATTAAGAAATGGCACGTATAGGAGTCCGACCACGGCTGCCGCCAGCGCAGCGTCGCGAATGCGAACCCGCTTCCAGTAGAGGGGCAAGAGTACGACTGGCAGAAATTTCACCGCGATAGCTAGCCCAAGTGCGACGGCCGCAGTCGCCCGCCATCGTCGCACTAGCGCAGCGACGGACACCACCAACAATAGCGCGCCAACAATGTCAATGTGACCGCTTCCCGCCACCTCAATGGCCAACAATGGGTTCCATGCGTACGCCAGAACCAGGTGCTGTCCCTGCCGCGTACCACGCAAGACATCGAGCAACACGAAAACAATCGCGAACTCGCAAACTACAAATGCTACTTTCAGCGCAAATGTGGATTCGTGAATCGCGGTTACGGCGCGAAAGAATATCTGCGCTCCTGGTGGATAGGGGCTCGGTAGATCCGGGTTGTTCAAGTTGCGGGTTTCCGCAGTGTGCAGCCACCGCGCGGCAGGATCACTGGGAACGACAAGATAGGGGTTGTAGCCGAGCCTCTGCAGGCGGCCATCCCATACATATCGATGAATATCATCATCGGCGCCCGCGGGTAGCCGAAGAAATTCAACGTTCCACACAGCAGCCAGAACGAGGCCGATGACGACAACTCGTCGCGCAAATCTTCGTTCAAATCTTGGCGTAGCGAAAAACTCACGGATCACCAAGAGGTACGCGATGCCCGCAAGCGTCAAAGATGCCATGAAGTATGGTCCGCCCCTATCGCCGCAGTTGCGTGAGCAAATCGAGAGCGCCACGCACAATGTGGCGCCGAGTATGTACACTCTCCACTCCGGGCTGATCCTCACGGAAATGACCTTCACAGTTTTTCCGTGCCCGTCCGACAGCCTGTTCGAGAGCTTGTCCGAGAATGTGCCGCTGCAAGCTCCAACTCTTTAAGCCACGCCGCCGTGCGTGGCGCCCTTGCCGGATTCAGCCGCAACTCCTCTGCCAACCGAGTCAGGTCGTCAATTACATCAATATCGTAAAAAGGATCTGCGAAACCTACGGCAAGCTCAAGAGTTCGTGCGCGCGATAGGAGTCTCTCCAGCGCGCTGCTGGTGCCCAATCCGTCGCGTGCAAAAAGCGTGGGACGAGAAGCCTTTGCCCCGACGAGATAGTAGCCTCCATCGTGCGTTGGTCCAACGACTACATCATGTGCGGCCAGCGTTTCAAACGCGTCTTCGAGAACAGAGCGCGGCAGGTGTGGGCTGTCGCTATTGAAGGCGATGATGCGTCGTTGATGACCTGATGCGAAGTGCGCAAACACCGATGTGAGGCCTGCGGCCAGACCTTCACCTTTCTGCGCAACTACGCTCGCTTCGTTGCCTGATACCTCATTGCTTGCCAACCGCGCCAGCTCGTTTACGTCCGAGTCCGGGCACATGATGGCAACCTGTACATCGCTCAATGACCGCGCCAGCGCGAGCGTGTCTTCCAAGAGACAGCAATAGAAAGCGGTGACAGCCGCGGGAGAAAGGCTGGGAGTCAGGCGGGTTTTGACCTCGCCTGGCCTCGGTGCTTTCGCCATGATGACCAGAACACGGTCGCTGCTTGACGAACGCGCTACCGTCTCGCTCGTGGATTTCATAAAATTTTGCCCGGACCTACGCTGCCGGTGCCCCGGCTCTTCGGTGCCGGAAATAATAGCGCACAATCAAGCTGAGAATGAACCAAGCGGCGCCAACGGTGCCTTTCAGCGTACCGCTGATCTTCGATTTTCCGATACGCGGGTAGTAGCTGACCGGGACTTCAACCACGCGGAATCCAGCCAGGGAGCCTTTGAGGATCATCTCAACCGCCCAGCCGTAGGTGGTCTCTTCGAGCGCGAGCGCGCGTAGTACATCGGCGCGGCCAGCGCGAAACGGGCCGAGATCAGTGATTTCTACTCCATACAGAAACCTGATCAGGCAGGCGGCGAGACGATTACCCAACACCTGATGCCAAGGCAACGCTCCAGCAGAACGCCGCCCCTGCAGGCGGGAACCGAGCGTGATGTCCGCATGCCCCTCAGCGATTGGCGCCAAAAGAATCGGCAGTTCTGAGGGCCGATCGCTGTAGTCGCCATCAAGGAACACAACCACGTCAGGAGAATTTGCCGCGGCCAGACCCGTGAGGCACGCTCGTCCATAGCCGCGGCGCGGCTCCTGAACCACGCGGGCTCCTATTCTTGCTGCGATCTCGGGTGTCCCGTCATTCGAGTTGCTGTCGACAACGATGACTTCCGTCGTGAGATCGGATGGGAGATCCGCTAGAACGCGCTCAATCGCCTGGCCTTCATTGTGGGTAGGTATGATGACGGACACTCGCACGTGAACTTGGCCCAATCACCACCACAGAGAAGATGGCCACCGTTGCGACAGCCAGGCGTCAACGCCCCATTTGCGGCCGGCGCTTCCGATCGCGAGCCCGAGGGATGCCAGCACCGGAACCAATAGTTCCCAGATCCACGAGGTGCCCCACTCCGAAATCCAAAGGCTGCCGAGATACAAAAAGGCCACAAATGCTGCCGGTCGCGTAAGGAGACCAATGACGAGCAGGATACCGAGAGAGATCTCGGTCATGGCCTGCATAGGAGCCGCCATCGCGGCATGGTTTGCCGCCAGGCCCATCACCGCCTTCCAGGCAGCCGGACAGTGGCTCGCCTTGATGTAGTAATTGATCAGACCCGCGTAACCCGCCGGTGTGTAGAGTCCTTTTCCCAGATTCTCGAAAAAGACCCACACGAACATTGCCCCAATCGTCACGCGCACGAGCGCCAGTCCGTTCGCTGCTTGCTGTAGGTGGGCTCCTGTGGTTACGTCACTTCTGAGTGAGGTTGCGATCGTTGTCATAAAGAACCTCGTCCAGTGGATGCTATACCAGTTTGAAAATATTCGACAGGGTTCAAATTTTGTCTCAGCGAAGCTATCGGTACGAATTATCGCCAAGGTGCCTTCATCCGCAATCGTGACAGCTCGCGTTGGCTGCTAGTGAAATCTCGATCCATGTCCGCCGAATAAGGAGAGTCTCCGTGAGCGGCGAGTTCTCTCGTGGTTGCTACTGCTCTTTCTTCCGGCATGCCAAGCAACAGAGCAGAACCCTGGCGTCGCGTACGCGTGGATGAGACGTTTGATTGTGCCTGACAGCCTGATTCGTGCGGACCGGAAAATCAAAGAACTGGCGGTCTAACCACCTGGTTCTTCCTCTGTTCGGGCTGGGGACAAGAAAAGTTGAGTCGTTGGTTCAAACTCGCGGTACTACTAAGGAGGGTACAACCAAAGCCTGCCATCGCGCTCTAGTTGTTCCTTACCAGCCTTTTCGACGGCCATGAACGCCACTGCTGAAATCGGAGAACCGCCACACTTGATACCTACCAACCACATTGGACGGGATGGGATGCAAAGATGCAGCGCGTCCTCGTGACTTCCAGTATGACGCCCGGAGAGTATACGGAACGAATTTATCTGCTCCTATACCTCGCAACAGGCACTCTCACCTCCATGCACGGTTTGATCGTCCTGGACATCGCAAATGCGACGGATGGAGGGGAAACCATCCATCTCGACGGAGCTCTCCCCGGTAGTGAAAAAGAATGTAGTAATCGCAGATCCTGACTTCCATCTTGATTTCCACCTGCACTTTCGTACGATCTCGAAACACAATTCTCAAACCTAGACGTGACGCTTCGAATTACTCCTCTCCTTCGCAGGTCTGTGCAACCGCTTAAGTCCAATTCCGTGCATGATTTGCAAGTTTGTCGATTAGCTATCGAGTTCGGCGCGCTGCTTGCAATAACCCCATCTGAAAGCTCACGCCAGGCAGGCTCTTCCCCAAGGGTCAGTGTCACCGCGACTACTCCGGTTAATGTGAGCCATCCGGAAAGATAACTACCACACGCACAAGGAGCACCATGCGCAGCGTCATTCGTCCGTGCAACAAGATGTCATCTTCGATCCCTCGGTTTTTGCTTAGTTCTGTGCTGGCTGGGTTTTTCGCCATCACCCACATCTTTCCTGTGGTCACTGTCGCTGCCCAAATACCTAGTAGGTCGAGTTCGTCGCCGACCTCCAGTTCCGCAGCACCACTCCCTCGTCAAGCCAGCGGTCAGCCCGCGCTTACACCTGTAAGCCACGTTCTACCCGCAATGGCAAGATTGCTCCATCCAGCGACCGCGAAGACCAATTCCCTGACGCCCGAGTTCGGACTGGGATCGATCTTTGATGCGACGCCGGCCTACGCCTCCGGCGGCATACAGGCGTCCTCATCCGCGATGGGAGATGTGAATGGCGACGGTTTAGCCGACCTCGTGGTGGCCAACCAGTGCGCGAGCAATTCCAGTTGCGCTGGTAGCGTTGGGGTCTTATTGAGCAACGGCGACGGAAGTTTTCAGGCGGCCGTGAGCTACAGCACCATCGGTGCGGACGCGTCATCGGTCGCGCTTGCAGATGTGAATGGCGATGGCCATCTGGACATATTGGTGGCGAATCAGTGCGCGAGCGCCAGCAATTGTAATTCCAGCGGCGTAGTAGTACTTCTTGGCAACGGCGACGGAACCTTCCAGCCCGGAGTTTCTTACGGCACGACCGGAAGCAATGCCTATTCAATCGTCGCGGCGGACCTGAACGGAGACGGCAAGCTTGACGTCGTAGTTGCTGAGCAGTGCTCTAGCAACAATAATTGTAATGCCGGTTCAGTGGCTGTTCTGCTGGGTAACGGCGATGGCACGTTCCAGTCGTCGGTCTCCTACAACTCAGGAGGGCTCTACGCTTTTGGGGTCGCCGTGGCGGACGTGAATGGCGACGGCCATGCTGACCTGGTAGTGTCCAATTACTGTTTCTCAAATTCGAGCTGTACTTACGGAACTGTCGACGTCCTGTTAGGCAATGGTGACGGAACGTTCCAGTCAGCTGTTTCTTATAACAGCGGCGGTTATTACTCGAGATCCGTAACGGTGGCCGATCTAAATGGAGATGGAAAGCCCGACCTCATAGTGACAAGCCAGTGCAACAACTCTAGCAACTGTGATCTCGGCAGCGTGGGCGTTTTGTTGGGAAACGGGGATGGCACATTTCAGGCCGCTTCCAGTTACTCAACAGGCGGCCAAAGCGCTTATTCGGCTGCCGCGGCAGATGTAAACGGCGATGGCAAATTGGACGTGATCGTCAGCGACCAGTGTGATTACAGCAACGACTGCGGCAACGGAGTCGTGGCCGTGCTTTTGGGTAACGGCGACGGCACGCTCCAGACGCCATTCGTTTATAACTCGGGCGGGATGAATACCTCTTCGGTGCTGGTCAAAGATGTAAATGGAGACGGCAAGCCCGACATCCTGGCAACGAATGGGTGCGCCGACAACTCCTGCAGCAGCGGCTCGGTGGGGGTCCTGTTTGGCAACGGTAATGGAACCTTCCAGGCTCCGATCTCTTACAATCCAGGCGGCTCAGGTTCTTTCTCCTTGGCCGTGGCAGATGTGAATGGGGATGGCAAGCTTGACCTGCTCGCCGCCAATGTGTGTTCGAGCAACTCAAACTGCAATAACGGAACCGTGGGAGTGCTCTTGGGTAACGGTGACGGGACGTTCCTTCCTCCGGTGGCTTATGGCGCCGGTGGCTCGGATACGTTTGCTGTAGCTCTCGCCGATATCAATGGGGATGGCAAACTCGACCTGCTGGTAGCGAACGCCTGTAGCAGCGGCAGCTGCAATAACGGTAGCGTCGGAGTGTTGCTGGGTAACGGTGACGGAACTTTTCAGTCGGCCACGGCTTACAACTCGGCAGGACTATATGCTGACGCGGTGGCAGTGGGGGATATAAACGGCGACGGCAAGCCTGACCTGGTGGTGACCAATGAGTGTAACGGCAATACTTGCACTAACGGTACGGTTGGGGTCCTGTTGGGTAATGGCGATGGAACTTTTCAGGCGGCGGTCTCTTATAACTCTGGTGGCGTGACCGCGACTTCAGTCGCACTTGCAGACGTGAATGGCGATGGCAAGCTTGACCTGTTGTTAACTAATCAATGTTCGGACAATAATTGCACCACTGGCCAAGTTGCTGTGATGTTGGGCAATGGTGACGGAACCTTCCAGTCGCCGGTCACTTATGGCACGTCCGGCTTGTACGCCGGTTCATTGGCGGTCGCAGACATTAACGGGGACGGTAAGCTCGACCTCATAGTGACCGACCAGTGCGAATCCAACTCCAACTGCAACAATGGTTTCCTGGCAGTCCTTTTAGGCAACGGTGACGGGACTTTCCAGACAGCTCTCACGATTGCAGTGCCTTCCCCCCAATCGGTCTCTCAACTTATACTGGCAGATTTCAACGGCGATGGATATTTGGATGTTGCCTCCGGCGCGGGAAACTTTCTGTTGCTGGGCAACGGCGACGGCACATTCCAGCCGTTCCAGCACCTTGGAGCCGGCGGACAAGGAATTGCAGCGGGCGATTTCAATGGCGACGGCAAGCCCGATGTGGCCGCCGGCGGCCTTACTATACTGCTCAACGTGGCCTCAGCTTTCAAGTACGCGACTGCCACGGCGCTTACTGCATCGGCCAATCCTGCAAATGGCCCGGTTAGCTTTACCGCCACGGTTTCCCCGTTGTTCAACGCCGGCTCCGTGAGTGGAAGCGTGACCTTCTACGACGGCCTAACTTCTCTCGGCAGCGTCGCGATCGGCAACAACGGACAGGCTGTGCTCAGCGGTATAGGCCTGAGTCTCGGAGCACATTCCATTACTGCGATTTACGGCGGAGGTTCAACTTATCTGGGCAGCACATCGCCAGCGCTGAATGAAACCGAAAATCAGTGGACCACGACTACAACGCTGTCATCTTCGCAGAATCCCTCTGCCTTCAATCAATCGGTTACGTTCACGGCCACAGTGACGCCAAATGGTGGAGCTGCACTCACCGGAAGCGTCGCATTTATGGATGGAACCACGACTCTAGCAACGGTTTTATTGAGCAATGGAGCCGCCACCTACACCACTTCTACGCTCTCGGTGGGAACGCATTCGCTTACCGTTTCCTACGGGGGTGCTTCGATCGACAGCGCCAGTTCTTCCCTGCTGAATCAGGTAGTGCAAAAGGCAAGCACCACCACCGCGCTAACCAACAGTTCGCAATCGGGTAGCCTCATCCTGACTGCCACTGTAAGTCGGGCATCCTCAGTTACTCCCACGGGTACTGTCACCTTTATGGATGGCACCACTTCGCTCGGGAGTTCCTCGTTGAATGGAAGCGGAGGCGCAACACTTTCCACTTCAGCGCTCTCCGCGGGCGTTAACAATATCACTGCGATTTATAGCGGAGATAGCGACTTCAGCGCCAGCACATCGAGCGCGATGGCGATTTCGGCCGACTTCGCACTTTCGGCCTCCGCGGCGTCTCCTGCTTCGTTGACACCTGGCCAGCCGTCAACGTCCACCATCACGGTCAGTCCTAAGAACGGCTTCAATCCATCAGGAGTGGCCTTTACCTGCAGCATCGCTCCGGCGACAACTCCGTCGCCGGCTTGTTCGTTCGGCACGTTGTCGGTGGCGAATGACATCGGAAGCGCCGTGCTAACGATAACTCCGGCTGCGAGCGCGTCTGCTCAGCTTTCTTCCCCCTTCGGACACAATTCGCGCGTCATGCTCGTATTTGCGCTGTTGATTCCCGGAATGCTGTTTGGCACGGTGGGAATCGTCAAGCAAGACCGCAGTAAGTTGCTGACGTGGGTACTTGCCTTCGCTGTTCTCGGCGCTTGCCTGCTCCAGGGCGCTTGCGGCAGCTCAGGCAGTGCAAAGAACACCGCGACTGACGGCGGTACGCCGGCTGGCTTGTACACGGTAAC
>Ga0182024_10017755_pt1 | contig 13315 bp, 12 predicted proteins | sample P32metaG_FD_120480 | JGI IMG/M metagenome (GOLD analysis project Ga0182024, IMG submission 120480) | Permafrost microbial communities from Stordalen Mire, Sweden - P3-2 metaG (Illumina Assembly) | ecosystem: Environmental > Terrestrial > Soil > Wetlands > Permafrost | place: Sweden: Stordalen...
ATCGATTTCGCAAGCTCCTGGTCAGCTTCGAGAAGAAAGAAGCCAGCTTCGTCGCGCTGCTCACCTTGGCCGCAGCATTGATCAGTTGGAGGCAGACAATCACTATTTACGGATAAGTTCTAAATATCACCTGAGTTCAATGTAGGAAGCCAAAAGTATAAACGGATCCACAGTTGGCAGTGCTATCGCCGCCGAAGGGCGCGGGCCTTGGCTCGTTCGGGGGTACATTTGGGGGTATTTTTCTTGGAGCTAAAACTATCGACCGTATAATCAATAGATTACGTTTAGATGTGAGTCCCTCACTGTCTGCTGTTCCTGGCCCACCCACGAGCAATTTACGTCGGACGCATCAGTTCAAGCTCGGATTTCCACCATCCGGACGATTCTCTGTCTGGTTCATGTTAAGGGGCTTTTCCGGGGGGCGCCGACACACTGGTGTTGCCGGCCAGACCTCAATTGAGCGGCGTTGCGTTCTGCAGATCCAGGGTCACAGAGTTGGCGCCGGCGTTCAGCTGCACAGCCTGGCCCCAAATCAGCGGCTGCTTGTTGTAGACGGCGGAGATCATCAGGAAGTAGGTACCGGGCGGCACGCCAGGCAGGGTTCCAGCGCCTGTTGCGTCGGCGCGGACAGCCGAGGCGGCATCGGCGTTGACGGAGGCCATGATTTTGGGGCAGTCGGGTGTGCGGGTGTCGCAAGCGACGCCAGCGTATTTATAGGGTGAGGTTCCAGCCGGAACGGTGACGCCGCCGATGGCTAGAGCCTTCGCGTAGCTGTGGCGAAGGAGAACGTAGGGCCGGCCTGCGAGGGCGTTGGGAGCGCCGGGTTGGGCGGCCAGTCCCGAAACAATCGAGAGCGTGGCGTTTCCCAAGGGCGCGGCGGGCGTGGACAGGCCGCCGGAGCCGTTGGCCGGGAGACCCTGAAGCTGCGACCATGGCTGGCGCGCTGCCACCGCTGGATGGAATCTGCTGGCTGGGCGCCAGAACGGCGAGGCTGCAGGCCTGCTCCATGGGAGCGAAGGTGAAGTCGTCGTTCTCATTCTGGCCGGTGACGACGCGGTCGTGCACCTAGTATGAGCCGGCGCCGGCGTCGAGCGCGCCGTCAGCGCGGAAGGCAAGACGGAGGGGGTGGTCGGGGGCGTCGATCTTGATGGATGAGGCCGCGCCATCGGCGATGACAGTGTAAGGATAGGCGCGGGCTGCATCGGGTCCGCAGCCAAGGATGACGGACTCAGGATAGAACTGGACGCTGAAGCCCGTGGAAGCCGCGTAAATGCCATGCATGCGGATACCCGGAGGCGTGCGAGGGCCCTTGTCTCCCCCGAACATGGTCTTGGGGAGGTCGGTTTGCATGGTCTGAATGCCGGCGCTGGCGCCTTTGGAGGAGAGGTTCAAGGCGGGGCAGGTAGCTCGCCGGGGCGAGAAGACGGTGTGGCCGGCATTGTCGTTCCCAGGGACGCGGTTGCCTGCCGCATCGTAGAGGTTACCGAACTGGTCTTTCTGCGTAGCGCCGGTGGGAAGAAGTTTCTTCAGAGAGCCGCGCGTGACGTAGGTGTAGGAGTTCATGCCGTTGGGCAGGAGTTTGTCTGGGTGCGCCACCATGCAATTGGCGTTGTCACTCAGGTCGCGGATGTTGCAGTTCTCGATATAGATGTGCTCGCCGTTGCAGACGTAGGTGACGCCCAGCGGAATATCCTGAGCCGCGGCTATCGAAGCGGCAAGAAAAACAGCGAAGAGCAGAGCGAGTGCCGGAAGGAGATCGATGCTCTTACGGCGACCGGTCGAAGAGGATTGGCCCATGGTTCCCCCTGGTTTGTTGCACGTCGGCAGCATTGCCGTAAGATTTGTTCCTGGCTGCGAGCTCGATCGGGACTTGCGGAGATCCCATGGGGAAGGGAATTCCATGGTAACCGGAATCTCCTTGTTCGGATCCGATTGGACTGAATTGTACTTCTCCTTAATGGAATGGCAAGTCCGGAGCTGAATTTGCAATCGACACCTGGGCGATTCAGCGCCGTCTTTGTCTCGCATGCCCTAGACCGGCTAACGGGAGAGTTCGGCTATTTTGACATGGTAAGGAGTTAACAAGTCGCCCGTGGAGTGGCCGACGGCCGCGATGGCAATGCGGTAACTGACCTGGGTCTGCAGCAGGATAAGCTCGGCCTGGGCGAGCCGCGTCTGGGCATCGAGCACGAAAAAGTTTGTCTCTGCACCCAGCTCAAATTTACGCTGCTCCGAAGCCAGCGTCTTCTGTGCCAGATCGAAGGACGCCGAGCCTGCGGCTAGGGCCATGCGGGCTTCATCGAGTTGATGAACGGCGTCGCGAACTTCGCGCGTGATCTGCTCGCGGATCTGGCCGCTGGAATACAGGTCGTGCGTGCGCGAGACGAGAGCGGTCCCCAGAGCAGCTTGTCCGCCGCGGTTCCTAACTGGGAGTGTAAGCGAGAGGGTTCCGCCGTAGCCCGGATAGCCGAAACCGAACAACTGACTAATGGACGAGCCAAACCCCCCGGGCGCAATAAACTGGCCTGTCAGCAAGTTGTATTCATTCCCGCCCAATCCGTTGCTCTGGTAAAAGCCCTGTAGCTGGAGATTGGGCTCGAGCTGATTGTGCGCAAGCCGAATACTGATCTCATCGCCTGCAAGCGCGTCCTTGAAGGCATCGAGCTCCGGCCGCTGACTTAGCGCCTGGGTGAGGGCAGCTTCCGCCTCAATATTCTCCAGCTCTCCATCGGGTTGCGGCTTTTCAATGAGGTTCAGCGCTAGTGCGTGTAGTTGTGGATCGCGATCTGCGCCGATGGTGAGCCGCAATGCCTCCTCGGCCTGAGTGAGCTGGTACGCGGCCTGAATAACTTCGACTTTGCGCGCGGCGACTTCCGACTGCGAGCGATAGATATCGAGCGGCGGCAGGGCTCCAAGCTCGAGCGAGCGTTTGTCGCGGTCATAACTGGCTTCGGCAAGCTTCATCGACTTCTGCTGTACATCGAGAGCGCCGCGGGCCTGCACGGCAGTCCAATACTGGCTGACCGCCATGAGGATGGCGTCGTTGACCTCGGCTTCAAAGCTGGACCTCGACTGCTCCAGAGACCGCCGCGCGATTTTGATCAGAGCTGTGTTGGCGAATCGCCCTGCGCCGCGAAGCAGAGGCTGGGTGAAAGTGAAATTCAGCGTGGAATTGAAAAATGGATTGAAGTAATAGTAGGAATTGTTAGTCGAATACTTGTTCGAGGAGAAAACTGCCTGGATGTTTGTGCCTGGAGAAAAGGTTTGCGTATAGGTAATCTGCCCGGTCTGACTCAGAGAATTCAGCGTTGAATTGGCTGAAACTCCAACCCCCTGCAGTTGGCTATAAGACGGAGACGAGCTTCGACTCACATTGAGGCTGCTCTGGATGATGGGATCAAAGAGTTGAAACTGGCCCAGCAAATTGAATTTCTGGACTTCGATCTGCGTCTCTTCAATCTGCACATTGCTGTTGTTTTCCAGAGCAAGCAGAATTGCGTCGCGAAGGCCGAGGCTGAGCTTGCCGTCTTGAACGTAGTCCTGCAGGTGCTGCGGTGGCGGAAGCTTGTCGGCGCGAACACGCGAGGTGAGCATGCCGCGATAACTCTCAGGAGACTGTGCCTGCGTGGGCAGGGCGGCAACCAGAGCGAAGAGCGAAACGATGGCAAAGCAAATGAACCTCATCCAGGAACTCCATCATTGAGCGAAGATTGTCGGCGGGAAAAAACGAGGCAGCATTTAAAAAGCCTTTGAGGGAAGGGCACGCAGATCCTATTCATAGCGGATGGCCTCCACGGGATCGAGACGCGCGGCCTTGGTGGCGGGATAGATTCCGAAGATCAGACCAACGGAGATGGAAACAAGAAACGCCAGAGCGATTGAACTGAAGGTGACGATGGTCGACCATCCGGCAAGCCAGGCGATGAGACGGGAGATAAAGAACCCGAAGACCACTCCGATGGTTCCACCCGCGAAGGAGATCATGGTGGCCTCGACCACAAACTGACGCACGATATCGGATTGCCGTGCTCCCACCGCGCGGCGCAGGCCGATTTCGCGGGTGCGCTCAAGGATGCTTGCAAGCATGATGTTCATGATGCCGATGCCGCCGACCAGCAGAGAGATGGAAGCGATGGCAACCATGACGGTGTTGAACAGATGCTCAGTGCGCTTCTGCTCGGCAAGCAGTTCAGCCGGCACCACAATACTGAAGTCGTCCGCGCCATGATGCGACGATTCGAGAACCGCCCTGACCACCTGCGCGGACTCAGAGATGTCAGCATCGTCAGCTAGATTGAGATAGATTCCGTCAATCTCATCCCTAACATCGCTGTAACTGTCTTCAAGGCGAAGAAAGGCCGATTGCAGGGGGATATAAATGTTGTTATTCACATCTACCGAGGGAGTGGCTGAACTGTCGCCCGGAGTGCTAAGCTGCGGGCTAACTACCCCGACCACGCGAAACCATTGCTCATTGACTTTGACGTATTGGCCAAGAGGGTTGGCGGAACCGAACAGGCTCCACTTGGCCGCCGCGCCCAGCACGCATACCGGTGCGCCGCGGTCGTCATCTCCCTGGTCGAAGAATCTTCCGCTTAACACATGGAGGCCGGCGATCCGCTGATACGTGGAGTTGACGCCCATGACGTTGGGGATGTCCTGTTGTGCCTTGGGAATGATCTTTGAAGGCGTAAGCTGCTTGCGCGGAGTGGAAGCGACGATCCCTTCGAGGTCATCGTGAATGACGCGGTAGTCCTGCATGGTGAGCCCCGGAGAGAGCTTGCGGACCTTCTGATGTGCCTGCCATTCGATGGTTTCCTTGGCTTCCACAATCAGATTGTGGACTCCCATCTGTTCGATTAGTGCCATAACTTTCTGGCGCGCGCCCGCGCCGATAGACAGCATGGCCACGACGGCGGCCACACCGAAGATCATGCCCAGCATGGTAAGAAGGGAGCGCATGCCATGGACCAGCAAGTTCTGCATGCCCAACTGCACGTCTCGTGCCCATTGCTGGTAAACGAGAGTGAGGCGCTCCGCCAACAAGGAGTGGTTTTCGGCCATCAGGGTGTCTCTTCAATGCTGCCGGTTGCGGAGCTGGCGCCGGCTGCCCTGCGCGGAGCGGTGGGATCGACCAATGCAACGCGGCTGCCTTCTTCCAGTCCGTCAAATGCCGCACGGCTTTCATTCTCACTCTGAATCTTTACGTCTCGCTGCTCGTAGCCGTTGCCTTTCTTGATATAGACGATGCGCTTACCATCCTTGAGGAAGAGCGCCTGGCGGGGCAGATAAAGCACATTCTTCCTGCTGCCGCCGAGGAAGACGATCTGGGCTGAGAATCCGGAGCGCAGGCGGGGATCTTCATTGGCGAGTTGAATGGAGACTTCGAACGTGCCGTTGGTGTTGGTGGTGAAGAACTGCCGCACAGACATTCCGCCAACGCTCTTCACAGTTCCGTGAAAGACCTGGCCCGGCAACGCATCGAAGATCACCTCGACCGGCTGACTCACCTGGACGTTGTCGCGATCCTGCTCCCCGATTTTGGAGGTCAGATCGAGCCCCTGGGGATCGACGACTTGTGCAATCGAGCTGCCCGCCTGCACCTGATCGCCCTCATGATAATCAGGCAGAGACATCCCGGTAAAAAAGAAGCCTCCCGATGCATTCATGTTCTTCTGAATCGAGACCAACCCATCCATGGTCGCAGTGACGCGCATTTTGTCCAGGTTCTGCTGAGCTTGGTCCATGCCCAGTTTGGCCTTGTTGTACTTCTCCTGAGCGAGGTATGTGGTGGCCTGACCGGAGGCCTTATGGGATTCGATATCCTTTTCCTCCTCCGCAAGTACACGCTTCGCCTGACCCAGGGCAAGTTCGTTCTTGTCGGCGTCGATCTTGCTGACCAGTTCATTTTTCTGAACATCGAGTTCCGCTCGACGCACGTTGTAGCGATCTTTGAGCAGCGTGACCTTGTCTTCAGCGGCAAGGACCGCGGCGTCCGCTTTGGCCTTGGTGATCTCCTGCTCAGCTTGCAGCAGTTCAGAACGGTTCTGCTCGCGTTTATAAAGCTGTTCGCTGGGATCGAATTCAAAGATGATGTCGCCCTTTTTCACAGACTGGCCGGTGCGGGCAAGGTGGGTGAGTTGGAGCGCATCTCCACCCACGGCAGGAGCCGAGAGCATAATGGAGTGGCTGGCGCGGAGTTCGCCGGTGGCGTGGACCTGGAGATCGATCTCTCCACGTTTGACTTCAGCAAGTGGAATCTCATCGCTCTTGGTGTTTAGCGCGACGCGGCTGGAGGCAACAACCACGCCGATGCCCGCGGCTAACACAACGCCAACCACTGCCAAGACGAGAATGCGATGCCGTTTGATGAGCTCCATCTCACTCCTTCCCCGACGGGCTTTTGAGCGCCACCAGGTCGCCTGGCTTCAAGCCCCTGGAGACCAAAATGCGGTCGCGGCTTCTTCGTTCAACTTGAATGGCACGCTCCAGAAAGGCGGATCCATTCCAGACATAGGCAACGGTCTGCCCGGACTTGAGAAACGAAGCCTGCGCGGGAATGGTGATGGAATCGGGCACGCGGTCTACGATGACGGTGATTTGCACGGTCATTCCAGGTTTGAGGCGCGGGTCCGCCTGATCGATGGAGATTTCAAGATCGAAGTTACGAGGGATGGGCCAGCCCGCAGAGAAGTCGGAGGTGGCAATGGTGCCGATGCGCTCCACCTTGCCAGTGAACTGTCGATCGGCAATCGCATCCAACTGCAGCGTTACCGGCTGCGACAGCGCCAAGCGACCGCGCTCGGTTTCGTCAACCCGGGCCGCGATCCGTATGGAAGAGGAATCGGGGAGTTCAGCAATCGGCGTGCCGGGCCATGCGCGTTCGCCGGCTTTGAAGGGAGCTTCTCCACCATTGTGCCAGATAGAGAGAAGGCTGATGGATCCGTCCGACGGCGCTTTCAACGTCATGGCGGAGAGCGCGGTCTCGGCGCGCTGCGCGTCGAATTCCGCTTTGCGGCTGGCATTCTTTTTGTCTTGAATCGTCGCCTGATCGACCGCGGTGTCGGACTTCAGTTGTGCCTCAGCCTGGCGCAGAGCCTGGTCTGCGTCTGCAAGTTTCAGATTGGCTTCAGCCCCTTCGATTCTGGAGACGACCTCACTCTTGCTGGCGTCCAGTTTCGCGACTTCGACGTCGTATTTCGCTTTCATCGCCGCAGTGGTGTCGACTTCCTCGTTGAGAAGGCCCTGTGCGCGGACCTGCTCGATATCAGCTTGCGAAGACTTGAGAACAGACTGGTCCTGGGCCAGGTCCTGTTGCGTCTTGGAGGGATCGAACTCGACTACGACGTCACCCTTTTTCACCTGCGTGCCGTCCGCTGCGATCTTGAGAATCTGCAGGTCTCCGGCGTTGGCGGGCGCGGTCATGGTAACGGATTTCATGGCCTTTAACTGGCCGCGGAACTGGAGAACATCAAGAAACTCGCCGCGCTTGACTTGAAAGGTTGGAACGGTGGGGGACTTGGCGTGGAAATGCGTCACTCCGTAAACAGCCACACTGACCGTGGCAAGAATGACGACCACGATAGGAGTCCCGCGTTTCATCCATAGGTCCTTGAGCCTCTGCTTCATTTCGACCCGCCCCCGGCGCTTGCCGGATCGACATCGACCGCTGCGGAAAGATCGGGCATCAATCTTGGGTCATGGCCATTGATTGAGAACGTGGCCGAGAAGTTGCGGAGCTTGGGTGAGAAGCTACCCGGTGTGCCCATCGGATCGATGGAATCCAATTCCCCTGAAAACACCAAATCGGAATATGCATCCAGATGCACAAGCGCCTTTTCGCCGAGCTTCAAGCCAAGTAGATCTTCCTGGTTGACCGGGACGCGGACCTCCATGATGGCGGGGTCAACCACTTGCATGAAAGGAACGCCAGGGCGTACCTGATCGCCTTCCTGTACCTCGCCCATGTTTCCCTCTTTCCAGATGGTGTTGAATACCACGATGCCGTCGATGGGGGAGTGAATTTCCATCAGGGAGAAGTTGGCCTGCGCGTGCTGCATGGTCTCGTGCGTCCGGTCCCGCTGGATCTCAAGAATATGAATGGAGGCTTGCGCCGCCTTGCGTTTCAGGTCGAAGGTCTCCTTCAACTGCGCCAGCGTGGCCTGGGCCTCGTCAAGATCTTCCTGGGCCTTTTCGGCGTCGATGCGGGAGAGCAGCTCGACCTTTTCCATCTCCAGCTTGGCTTTGGCGAGACTATCTTCCGCCTGCTTGATCTCGGTTTCGTCCTTGGCGCGTGCCGCATCTTCCTTCGCCTGCCCTTCAATGACCTGTTGATTCAGGTCGTCGGCTTGAGCCTGTTTATCGATGAAGTCGCGGAGTTGCGCCTGGCGGTCGAACTCGACCAGCAGGTCTCCGTGCTTGACGCGCGTGCCGCTCGGAACCAGTCTGGTAATAGTCAGTGTGCCCACCTGCTGACCGGCAATGAGAGGGGCCATTATCGAACGAGCAGCAACCGCGGCTGTCATGCCCTTTAGGCGGACTGTTTGCATTGTGGCGGCGGGCCCCAGGGAAGACTGTGTGCCAGCGCCGCTGACGTGAGACCCGGCCCTGGTGCGCAAAAACAGCACCGCGAGGATGGCCGCTACCGCACATAAGCTCGCAAATCCAACGATGACGCCGCGCCGCATACGGCGTTGCCGGGAAATCTCCACGGATTCCGGGGACGCCGTTTCCTCCGGCCCCTGGGGCGAGCTGGCCGCGCTACTCACATGGGCCTCTGCACCCGGAGATGATTCCATGCAAGCTCGCTCCAGCGTTATTCGCTTCCCGCAAATATACGCGCCCAGCCCTGGCATCAAAAACCGAAAAACCGGAGAGGCCGTCGGTTATGACCGAGATGCAAGGGGCAGAGTATTCTTGTCCCTTTGTCGTTTCTTAGACGCATTTGTGTAGTTTTCCGCTCATGCGAGTTGTCTTTCCTTTGTTCATCCACTCACCGAATTCCGCGATCGGAATTTCAAACTCCATCGAGCGTCACTGGCCGACAATGCGAACAGTGCGCGGCAATAACTTAAAGCTCCTGGCTCATCTCCGTCGGCGATCGATCGGCAAACCGCCCAGCGAACATTGGTCCAAGTCTCAATCCTGGGGTTCATGCACAGGTTTCGCACCCCACCGACGCCAGAATTGATCTCTTGTTTTTCCTGCGTTCAGGTACCGGCGCATGTAACTTAAGCAGGCGACTTTCGAGGCAGGAAAAGGGAAAGTTAAGATCAGGGGTCCGGAACCGGGGAATTAGCTCGCAAATGGAGGAAGGTTTTCGGCTGAACGAATCGCACTTGCAAGGAGTGGCCATGGCGATCCACAGCAAGGAAGACATTTTTCCAAACCTTGATGACCAGGTATTTGGACCAATCTTTCTTCCGATCCCCCTGCCCAAATACAACTTCCCCAAGCAGGAAACGGATCCTAACGCCGCATATCAACTCGTTCACGATGAGCTTCTGCTCGACGGAAACTCGAGGCAGAACCTGGCTACGTTCTGCCAGACTTGGGTGGAACCGGAAATCCAGAAGCTCATGGAAGAGTGTCTCGGCAAGAACCTGATCGACAAAGATGAGTATCCGTAGACCGCGGAACTGGAGTCGCGATGCGTCCACATGCGATGCAATCTGTGGAACTCCCCAGATGTCGCCAATTCGCGCGGCTGCCCGACGACGGGATCGAGCGAAGCAGCAATGCTGGGAGGGTTGGCAATGAAGACAGAGTGGCGCAATAAACGCCAGAAGGCGGGGAAGCCGGCGACCTGGCCCGTCTGGCGGAGAAAGCGGTGTCGTCTCCGATGAATATGGATCGCGCACGAAGCGCGCTCGCGAAATGTCAGGAGAAATTCCATCGGCTGGAGCAGCAGTTTTCGATTCGGCTGGTGTCTTACGAGTAGCTCAAGGACCTTACCAGCCTGGGACGTGACCGCGGTGGAGAATGGAAGCCGCGGGCCGGAAGCATGAAAGACGCGATCGAACAAGGGCGTGAGCCGATCGAAGAAACCAGCAAAGCGCTCGCCGCATGCAGGCAGGAGTTAGTCGAGCACAGCAGAACGACCTCGATTTCAGTAAACAACACAGGACAGAGGATAGTCGCCCATGGTCCTCCGACGAATGAAACGGTTCGCGGGCAAGTGAATTGACGGGCCGCACGAGCCGTCATGCTGCAGGCGGAGGAGGTACTTATGGCGAATGATCCAAAGGCATCGGCGAAGAAGGGACCCGAGAGTCCCGCACAATCAGCAGCCGGGGACCCGGCGCAGACCACCGCCGGAAGCACATCGCAAACTGTTGCCCCGGCCTCGGCACAGCCAACCGCGGGCGTCTCAGTGCCGCCAGTCGCGGGCGTACCAGTGCAATCCGCTCCTGGGGCACCAACTCCGCCCGTGAACTTGCCGCGAGTTGAAGTGATGCAGTTGCTCGAAGAATCCTTCAAGATTCTGAATGCGCCGGATGTCAAGCGTCTGTTCGGCGCCGATAGTGCCTGGGACGTGGTCGAAGAGGTGCTGGTGCGCTATTTCAATGAGCGCCTGATCACCTCGCCGCGCCAAAGGATGGGCGTCACCGGCCGCGAGGTGCTGCGCTGGCTGGCGCAGCCGCACATTCTGCAGAGCACGCGGGCGCAGTTTGAATCGCTGTTGCTCGAGATTGCCGACCAATCGGAAGAATGGCTCACGAGCGCGCAGGCCATGGGTTTGGCGAAGCGGCGGGCATCGACTCGGGTGCTGCCATGGGACCAGACGCAACCGACGCCTGCCAAAGCGAACGGCCGTCCCGGGCCAGTGAGGTCCCGGGATCGTTCCTCTGCCGCGAGCGTCAATTAGAAGGCTACCGTCACTCGCCGTCTCGGCGTAAATCGAACCGGGTTTGCGCTGGGGCGGAGAGGAAGCGGGGCCGGAGAGCACGCTGGGCGGCCTTCGGCTTTGCCTGCTGCCAACGGAGACATCATGGATCATGAAACCCCTTCGCGCTCTTGCCTACGCTCGCCGGCATCGCCCGCGCTTCGTCGCTGAACTGAAAGAGTTCGTCCGTTTTCCCAGCGTTAGCAACCAGCCCAAGCATGCCAGTGATCTGCGCAGCTGCGCCTCCTGGCTGGCGGCTCATCTGCGGCGCATTGGACTGGAACAAGTTCGAATCGTGCCCACGAGTCGTCATCCCATCGTCTATGCCGCGTGGCAACACGCGCGTGGGCGGCCTTCCTACGCGACGCTGGTGTTCCCAGGGAGTGGGGTGAAGCCGGCTACAGCCTCTATGAACGCGTAACAATCCGTCCTGCACTCACGTTGAATGGAATCAGTGGCGGCTACCAGTGCGCAGGGATCAAGACTGCAATTCCAGCGCGAGCTTTGGCAAAGATCAGCATTCGGCTGGTCCCCGACCAGAACCCGAGCGAAATCGAACAACTGGTCCGACAGCACATTGTTCAAGTTACCCCTTATTCGGTGAACGTCAAGATGAAGACTCTCGGTGTCTCCAATCCGGCTCTCGTCAACGGAAACCATCCTGCTCTGCGGGCAGCAGTATTTGCATTTCGGAAAGGCTTTGGATCGAAGCCGGTATTTCTGCGCTCAGGGGGATCTGTGCCGGCGGCAAGCATTTTCCAGAAGAGGCTTGGAATTCCTACTGTATTGATGGGTTTCGCACTTCCCGGCGATCGTATTCACGCGCCTAACGAAAAATTCCATTTGCCAAACTTCTACCGGGGCATCAAGACATCAATCTGGCATTTGCGGCGGCGGAAAAACTGGGAAATACTCGCCATCAAACCGCGCCGCAGGAAGCGTTGCGCGCATGATTATCGATTGCCATTGCCTTGCGGGGAAAGGCGACCGCATGACCGCCCCATGGAACACGGACGCGCCAATCGTACCGTATTTACGCCGCGCACGAAGAGCGGGAATAGACAGGACGGTTGTCTTCGCTCCTTTTCGCAACGATTACGATTAGGCCAACCGGCAGGTAGCAAGCATCGTCGCACGTTTTCCCCGCCGGCTGATTGGCTTTGCCTTTGTTCACGCCTCTCGCGATGCCGAACACATTTTCAGTATGGTGGAGCGCGCACGCAAATGGGGCTTCTGCGGCATAAAGTCGCATGGTTTCGAGGCCATGCCTACTCGAGAGCTTTGCGAGGCTGCGAGAGCCATCAGGATGCCGCTGTTAGCGGATGTTGTAGGACGGGCAGAGGTCATCGATATGCCTGCTCCTCAGTTCCCCGACGTAAACTTCATCATTCCGCATACGGGTAGTTTTGCTGATAACTGGAGAGCTCACCAGAGGGTGATCGATCAGCTTGAACGCTATCCCAACGTCCAGGCCGATACTTCGGGCATCCGACGAATTCGACTACATCGTGGAAGCTATTAACCGAGCCGGCGCCCATAAGATTCTGTTTGGATCAGACGGACCTTGGCGGCATCCGGGGCTCGAGCTCTACAAAATTCGCTTGCTCAAGTTACCCACAAAACAGGAGAGTCTCGTAATGGGAGGCAACTTGATTCGCCTGCTGCGTAATGTTCGGGCGGAAGCTGATCCAAGGGGCAGTCTGTTGTACACTCAGCAGGCTCGACGCCGGCAAGCAAACGGCTCGACCACCAAGATTCCGGTCCCTGGCAACGGGCTGCCACCTGGACCGCAGCCGGAGTATGAATTTTAAGTGACCTTTCGCAATTCTCTGGCGCACTTACAATGGCTCAGTATGTGCGAGGCAGGATTCCTAACGCGGCAGGATGCAATACTTACTGACGCTTTACGTCGATGAGTCCGGCTGGGGCCGGATGACACCCGAGGAGCAGCAGCAGGGCAGCGCGGCCTACACCGCTTATACGGAAGCGCTGCGATCTGCCGGCGTGCTGATCAACTCTAACCGCCTGCGGCCCTCAGCTACGGCGACTACTCTTCGCGCAGCCAACGGAAAGACGCCGGTGCTGGACGGACCCTTTGCTGAATCGAAGGAACAGCCGGCCGGGTAGTACCTGATCGAGGCGCCGGACCTGGATGCGGCGATGCAGTGGGCCGGCCGATGCCCTGCGGTGCAGCACGGGATCGTGGAAGTGCGCGCAATCTGGGTGATGTGAAAGCGACGGAGCAATGGCGCGCAGGTCTTGCTCGTCTGACGCATTCCTCACAGGCGGCCCATCCGGAAGATTACCGTGCGCCGTGAAAGGCGCTGGTCCACAGTGGGTGTGAATCCCACCCGGGAACTGGTACGCTCCACCCGGTAGCAATCGGAGCAGTAGTGGAGGTAACGAAACTGCTGAAGCCTTCGATGCAAA
>Ga0182024_10017756_pt1 | contig 13315 bp, 7 predicted proteins | sample P32metaG_FD_120480 | JGI IMG/M metagenome (GOLD analysis project Ga0182024, IMG submission 120480) | Permafrost microbial communities from Stordalen Mire, Sweden - P3-2 metaG (Illumina Assembly) | ecosystem: Environmental > Terrestrial > Soil > Wetlands > Permafrost | place: Sweden: Stordalen...
CCTGGAGATCGTGGCCATCATCACGCGGCATAGCGTCGAGGGCCTCAGGCTCGCGCCGGGCTCCGAAGTCGTCGCCCTGATCAAGTCAAGCTTCCCGGTCCTCGTGGCCGGCGACGCCCCCATCCGCGCCTCCGCCCGCAACCGGCTGGCGGGAACCATCGTCGCTCTGGACGACGGGGCCGTGAACAGCGAAGTCGCCCTTGAACTGGCCGACGGCAAGACCCTCATCGCCACCATCACCCGCGGCAGCGTCGAAATTCTGGGGCTGAAGGTGGGCGACCGGGCCACCGCGCTGGTGAAGGCCTCGCACGTAATTCTGGCCGTGGAATAACGGACGCCGGTTCGGAGACGACGGCGCCCTAAGGCGTGACGATTTCGAACCAGAAGTCGAAGCGGTCGAGCAGGGACAGCAGGCTCGCCAGGGGTTCGGCGCCGAGTGGCGCGGTCACCGTCTCGGCGTCGATGGCGACTTCCAGGGTGGTCTGGCCGAGGACGAGGTCGGTCAAGCCCGTCCGGGTCAAGGTGATCGTTGGCGCAGTCGCGATCTCGCCCGGCCGGTGATGGAGCACCCCATTCTCCACGCTCACGGCGAAGGTCTCGTCGGTGTCGCTGAACGTGAGATTCATCGCCAGTTGGGTCGCGCCAGCCTTAGGACCGTTGAGGCGGACAGACAACGAATCCAGCAGCTTATCGGCCGGTAGGGCGCGCAGCTGGCCGCCCGCGGCCTGTCGTGGCTGGCTCGTCGGCGGACGGGGATGGCGCAGCTCCATCGCCCCGGTCAGGTAGAAGGCGCGCCACGGACCGGATTCGGCCTGGTAGCCCAGCTGCTCGAGCGTATCGGCCTGCAGGCCGCGGGCCTCGGCGTTGGCGGGATCGGCGAACACCAGATGGTTGACGAGTTCGGCGACCCAGCGATAGTCGCCCGCCGCGAACGCCTCTCGCGCCTTGTCGAGCAAGGCTTCCGCGCCACCCGCAAGGTCGACATAGCGCCTGCCGGCCTCCACGGGCGGGTGTTTGTGCAGATTGGCGGGGTTGCCGTCGAACCAGCCCAGATAGCGCTGGTAGACCGCCTTGGCGTTGTGGTTCAGCGTCCCGTAGTAGTCGCGCGTATGCCACTCGGCGGCTAGGGTCGGGGGCAGGGCGATCTCCTCGGCGATCTCCGGGGCGGTCAGGCCGTGGTTGGCAAGCTGCAGGCTCTGGTCGTGGATGTACTTGTAGAGGTCGCGCTGAACCTTGAGGAACGCCTGCGCCCGCTCGCGCCCCCAGCGCGGCCAGTGATGGCTGGCGAACAGCACCTCGGTCTCGCCGCCGAACAGGCCCATCGCCTCGTCGATGTAGTAGCTCCAGGCCTTGGCGTCGCGCACCTGGGCGCCGCGCGGGGTATAGAGGTTGTGCAGGTGGCACGAGCAGTTCTCCGCCATGCACAGGGCCCTGAACTTCGGGAAATAGAAGTTCATTTCGGCCGGCGCCTCGGTGTCGGGGGTCACCTGGAAGACGATCTCTATTCCGTCCACGGTCAGCCGCTCGCCGGTCCGCCCGATGCTCACTGTCGGCGGCACGAGGCTCACCGTTCCCATGGAGACCGTCTTGCCGAGCCCCGCATCGACGTGCCCGGTGGGATCGCGGGGCAGCAGGGCTCCGTACATGTAGGTCGCCCGCCGGTTCATCGCGTTGCCCAGAAGCACGTTCTCGCTCACCGCCGCCTCCAGGAATCCTTCCGGGGCGATGATGGCGAGGCCCGCGGCGATGTCGGCGTCGCTGATCACCCCGCGCACCCCGCCGTAGTGATCGACGTGGCTGTGGGTGTAGATCACCGCCTTCACGGGCTTGTCGCCGCGATGGCGGCGCAGCAGGGCCAGGGCCGCCGCGGCGGTCTCCGACGAGATCAGGGGGTCGATGATGATGTAACCCTCGTCGCCCTCGATGAAGGTGATGTTGGAGATGTCGAACCCGCGCACCTGGTAGAGCCCCGGCGTCACCTCGAAGAGGCCGTGGATGGTGTTCAGCTTCGCCTGCCGCCAGAGGCTGGGGTTGACCGTGGGCGGGCAGGGCGCGTCACCCATCTCGAAGTCGAAGGCGCCCATGTTCCAGAACACCCGGCCGTCGGCGTCGACGATACGGCCGTCGGGGACCGTCCCCAGGAACCCGCGCCGGGCGTCGGCGAAGTCCTCGCCGGTGTCGGCCGGCAGCCGGGCCGCCAGCGCAGCGTGGGCGCGCGCCGTCGCCGCCGAAGCGGGCTTTGGATCGGTGTCCATGGCGGGTTTCCCTGCGCGACAATATGCAGCCGAAAATCGAGGTGCGCGCGCCCCCTGTCCACCTTATCTTCGCCCCGGTGGGAACCTAGAGGGCGCTGGCGTCAACCGCGCGGCCAGAACCTCGCGTGTGTGCTGGAGCCTCCATGAACCGTTCGATCCATCTTGCCGCCGGCCTGCTTACCTGTGTCTTTCTTGCCGGCGGCGCGTCGGCGCTGGCCCAGTCGCCCCCATCCCAGTCGTCCATGCCCGTCTGGCCGCAGGCGCACAGCGACCTCGCCCCCGACCCAGCCGTGCGGTTCGGCGTGCTCCCCAACGGCATGCGTTACGCGATCATGCGCAACGCCACGCCCGCCGGCCAGACCTCCCTGCGGCTTCGCGTAGGGTCCGGTTCGCTGGAGGAGAGCGACGCCCAGCAGGGCCTCGCCCACGTGCTCGAGCACATGGCCTTCCGCGGCTCGACCCACGTGCCGGCCGGCGACATGATCAAGATCCTGCAGCGCAAGGGCCTGGCCTTCGGCCCGGACACCAACGCCGAAACCGAGTGGACCCAGACGGTCTACATGCTCGACCTGCCGCATAGCGACCAGGACGCTCTGGAGACCGGCTTGATGCTGATGCGGGAAACCGCCGGCAACCTGCTCATCGATCCCAAGTACCTGGCCACCGAGCGGGGCGTCGTGCTCTCCGAAGAGCGCCTGCGCGACACCCCCGACTACCGGGCGGAGAAGGCCCAGCTGGATCTGTTCCTGCACGGACAACTGGCCGCACGGCGCTTTCCGATCGGCCTGGTCGACGTGGTCAAGACCGCGCCCGCCAGCCTGATCCGCCAGTTCTACGAAGCCAACTATCGGCCCGACCGCACGACCCTGATCGCGGTGGGCGACTTCGATCCCGACGCCATGGAAGCTCGGATCAAGGCACTGTTCTCGGACTGGCGGCCCGTCGGCCCGCCGACCGCTGAGCCCGATCTCGGCCAGGTGGAGCGGCGCGGGTCCACGGTGAAGGTCGTTCAACAGCCGGGCGCCGCGACGCGGGCGGTGATCGCGTGGGCGCGGCCCTATGACGCCACGCCGGATACGGCCGAAAAGGAGCGCCGCGAGACGATCGAAAACCTCGGCCTCGCCGTCCTCAACCGGCGGCTTTCCACGCTCGCCCAGGCCGATCACCCGCCGTTCCTCAACGCGGGCGCCGGCTTTCAGAACCTCTTCCAGTCGGCCAAGGTCGCGGTGGTCGAGGCGACCTCGCCGCCGGACGACTGGAAGGATTCGCTCACCGCCGTCGAACGCGAGGTTCGCCGTCTGACCGCCTATGGCGTGAGCCAGGCGGAACTGGACCGCGAGATCGTCGAGATGCGCGCCGCCCTGCAGAACGCCATGGCCGGCGCCGCCACACGCCCGACCCCGGCCCTGGCCTCCAGCCTCGTCGACACGGTCAATGACGACGAGGTGTTCACGCCACCGTCGGGGGACCTCGCGGTATTCGATTCGGCGGTGAAGGGACTTCGCCCCGAGACCGTCGACGTCGCCGTGCGGGCGGTGTTCGCCGGGTCCGGGCCCCTGGTGGAGTTGGCCACGCCCCAAACCCTGGCCGGCGGCGAGGCCGAGGTCGGCGCCGCGTTCGCCCAAGCCGCCTCCGGGCCCCTGACCGCCGGGACGGCCCAGGCGGCCGTGACCTGGCCCTATGCCGATTTCGGACCGGCCGGCGCGGTGGCGGACCGTTCCGAGGTCTCCGACCTCGGCGTGACCACGGTGCGTTTCGCCAATGGCGCGCGGTTGATGGTCAAGCCGACCGACCTGCGCAAGGATCAGGTGCTGGTGTCGGTGAACGTCGGCTCGGGCCGCCTGGCTCTTCCCACCGACCGGGGGACGGTGGAATGGGCGGCCCCCGCCCTGATCGCCGGCGGATTTGGCAAGATCAGTTATGAAGACAGCCAGAGGGCGCTGGCTGGCAAGGTCTATGGCGTCGGCTTCGCGGTCACCAACGACTCCTTCCAGTTCAAGGGCGCCGCCCGCCCCGCCGATCTGGCGACCGAACTGCAGGTGATCGCGGCCTACATCACCGATCCGGGCTTCCGGCCCGAGGCGTTCGAGCGCACGCGTGCGGGCCTTCTGACAGAGCTGCCGCAGCTCGAGGCGACCCCGGACGGGGTCCTGGCGCGCGAGGGGGGCGCCCTGTTCACCCGCAACGATCCGCGTTTCGCCTTCCCGACCCCCGCGTCCCTGGCCGCCGCCAGGCCGGAAGACCTGAGGAGCCTGCTCCGGGGGCCGCTCTCGCGCGGTTCGGTCGACATGACCACCGTCGGCGACATCACCGTGGATCGCGCCGTCGCGCTTGCCGCCGCCACCCTGGGGGCCCTGCCGCCCCGGCCGGCGGCGCCGCCGGTCACGTCCGCGGCGCGCGTCGTCCGCTTCCCGGGGCCTACGGCGACGCCTGTCATGCGCCTCGACACCGGCCGCGCCGACCAGGCCGTGGCGGCCGTCGCCTGGCCGGCCCCGGACTTCTTCGCCAACATGAAGCGCTCGCGGGCGATCATGCTGGCGGGCGACGTGCTGGAGAACCGGCTGATCGACAAGGTCCGCATCGCCCAGGGCGCGACCTACAGCCCCCAGACCCACGTCGACCTGTCCCAGGTGTTCCCCGGCTATGGCTATACCCTCAACGAGGTGGAGATGCCGCCGCCGCTGATTCCGGGCTTCTTCGACACCGTCACCACCACCGCCCGCGACATGATCGAGAACGGCGTCAGCGCCGACGAACTCGATCGCGCGCGCAATCCCCGCATCGCGGGGCTGAAGAAGGCGCAGCTGACCAACGAATACTGGCTCGCCGATCTCACCGGCGCCCTGACCGATCCCCGCCGGCTGGACCTGATCCGCTCCACCTTCCCGGATTACGAGGCGATCAACCTCGCCGACATCCAGGCGGCGGCCCGCGACTGGTTCAAGGACGACACGGCCTGGCGGTTGGTGGTCAAGGCGGGTGATGTTCCCGGGGTGGCGAAGGCGCCGTGAGCGGCGTCAGGCCGACTGTTCGAGCCGGCTTGCGCCAAGCGGCGTGAGGGCGACGATCGGCTCGCGCGCACCGTCGCGTGTGCGCGCGATGTAGCCAAGTTCCACCGCGTCCTCCCAAATCGTCAGGCGGGGGCAGGAGGTGCGCCAGGTCTCCATGACCTCGGCGTAGGGCCTCGGCTCCTTCGCGAGCCATGCGAGAAGGTCGAGAATCAGCGGGGTGGTGACGGCGTCGACCATCGTCGTTCTCCTTGAGCGCCGGCGAGGGGGCGCACAGGGCCCCGTCGCGTCGCATGCGGCGATGGTTCCGCCAGATACCCGAAGATTTCAAGTCCGAGGGCAGGCCCCCAACCCCGCTCATCCCCGCTTTCGCGGGGATGAGCGGATTGTCGGGTCGCTATCGCGCGTCGGGCCCCTTGCGGAAATACTTGAAGAAATCGGCGTCGGGCGAGAGGACCATGGTCGTGTCGCCGCCCGCGAACACGCCCTGATAGGCCTGCATGGAGCGGAAGAAGGCGGCGAACTTGGGGTCCTTGCCGAAGCTGGCCGCGAAGATGCGGGTGCTCTCGGCGTCGCCCGCGCCCCGGGTGGTGAAGGCCTGTTCCGTCGCCGTGGCCAGGGTGATGGTCACCTGCTTGTCGGCGTCCGCGACCACCTCGCGGCGGTTCTGTTCGCCCACGGCGCGGATCTGCGCCGCCTGCTGCTGCAGGTTGGACTTCATCCGGGCGTAGACCGCCTCCTGGTTGGCGGCCGGCAGGTCGGCGCGCTTGATCCGAAGATCGATCACCTCGATGCCGAAATGCGACTTCGCCGCCCGCGCGCGGATGTCGGCCAGGGTCTGGGCCATCAGGGCGTCGCGCCGTCCGGAGATGATGTCGCTCGCGGTGGCGGCGCCCAGGACCTGCCGCAACGACGAGTTGATCAGCGGCTCGATCAGACCGCCGGCATTCGTCTCGCTGCGCAGGGTGCGGTAGAATCTCAGCGGGTCGGCGATGCGGTAGCGGACGAAGGCGTCCACCACCAGGCGCTGCTGGTCCGCGGAGATCACCTCTTCCTGGTGCGCCTCGATCGGCTGATTGCGCTTGTCGAGGACGACCAGGGACTCGACGAACGGCGCCTTCATGTACAGGCCGGGCTGGTCGGGGCCGCCGGGCGGATTGATCACCCGCACCGGCTCGCCCAGGTTCACCACCACCACCTGCTGGCGCTGGTCGACGATAAAGAAGGTGTTGGCCAGGATGACGCCGATAAGAGCCGCCAAACCGATCAGGATGAGCAGGCGCTGGTTCATCGGGTCCCCGCGTCAGGTTGCGCCTGGGGTTGGGCTGGCTGGGCCGGTTGGGCGGGCGCCGGCGGCGGCGCCGCGGCGCCGTCGGAGGGCTGGGCGGCCCTGAAGGCGTCCGGCGGCAGGATGATCGGCGCCGTGGCCCCCTTGGCGTCCACGATCACCTTGCGGTTGTGCGACAGCACCTCCTGCATCGTCTCGATGTACAGCCGCTCGCGGGTCACCGCCGGCGCCCGCTTGTACTGGGAGTACAGCTGGTCGAAGCGGGCGGCCTGGCCCTGGGCCTCGCGCACCACCTGCACCTTGTAGCCTTCGCCGGCCTGGATGATCTTGGCGGCTTCGCCCTTGGCCTCGTTGACCACGCGGTTGCGATAGGTGTTGGCGTCATTGATGGCCGACTGGGCGTCCTGGCCGGCGCGCGCGATGTCCTGGTAGGCGGGCACGACTTCCTGCGGCGGGTTGGCGTTCTGGATCTGCACGGCGTCGACGGTGATCCCCGCCTGGTAGTGGTCCAGGATCTTCTGCATCAGGGCGGCGGTCTGGGCCTGCACGTCGCCGCGGCCGTTGGTCAGGATGGATTTCAGGGCGCTGCGACCGACCACTTCGCGCATGGCGCTCTCGGCCACCGCCTTTACCGCATCGTCCGGGTCGCGCACCTTGAAGAGGTAGTTCGCCGCGTCGGAGACGTGCCATTGCACGGTGAACGACAGGTCGACGATGTTCTCGTCCCCCGTGAGCATCAGGCTCTCGTCCGGGGCGGCGGCGGCGGGCGAGCCGCCGATCACCGTCTTGTTCTGGTTGGTCACCGGAACGATCTCGGCTTTTTCTATGGGAACCGGCAGGTGGAAGTGCAGGCCGGGACCTACCGAGCGGTTGTAGCCGCCGAAGCGGGTGATTACCGCCTCCTCGTTGGCCTGTACGATATAGAGGCCGGTGAGGACCCAGGCGAGGAAGGCGACAGCGGCGATGGCGCCGATCGCCGGCGGGCGCATGCCCCGGCCGCTCGAGCCGCGGAAAAACCGGTTCGCCTGGTCGGCGAGACGCCTCAGCAGGGCCTCGACATCCGGCCCGCCGGGCGGCGATGGCCGGCGCGGCGGCTCCCGGCGCGGCGGTGGCGTTTCGGACTTCCTCTTGCCGTCATCCCCGGATGGCGGCGCTCCCCAGGGGCCCGGATTGGCGTTGTCGTTCCACGGCATGATGGGCGGAGTCGTCTCTTTCTTGTTCACGGCCAGAGCGGGATGACGTTTCACGGAAGCGTCTGAATCAAGCTCTGCACTCTGGATTCAGAGCGGGATTCAGACCCTAGGGCCACCTAAAGTCATCCCGCTCTGGCGCGCGATGGTGTCAATCAACAGGCGCGGCGGTTGTAAAGCGACTCCCGGAACCGGATATGAGAGCCCCCTAGCCGCAAAACAATGCAGCCGCAAAGCAATACGAAGCGATGAACCCTGCCGTCCAGCCTTCGCGAACCGCCGTCCTCGCCGCCCTCGACCGGGTGCGCGATCCCAAGACCGGGCAGGGGCTGGCCGCCGCCGGCCTGGTTCAGGGTCTCAGCCTCGGGGAGGGCCGCGTCGGTTTCATGCTGGAGGTCCCCGCGGCCGAGGCGGCGCTCTATGCGCCGGTGCGGGAAGCAGCCGAGAAGGCGCTGCTGACGATCGGCGGCGTGCAGAAGGCGCAGGTGGTGCTCACCACCGCCTCCGCTTCGCCGGCCGCGGGCGTGACCCGCGTGCGGCGGGGGGCTTCGGTGGCCCCGGACACCAAGGCGGACACGGCGGGGATGCCGCCTGGCGAGCGGCTGGCGAATGTCCACCGCGTCATCGCCGTGGCCAGCGGCAAAGGCGGGGTGGGCAAGTCGACGGTGGCCGTCAACCTGGCCTGCGCCTTCGCGCGCCTCGGCCTGAGGACCGGCCTGCTGGACGCCGACATCTATGGTCCCTCGGCCCCGCGCATGATGGGCCTGGGCGCCCAGCCTGAATTCGAGGACGGCAAGCTCAACCCCCTCGAGGCCTGGGGGGTCAAGGTGATGTCCATCGGCTTCCTGGTCGACGAGGGCGCGCCGATGATCTGGCGCGGCCCGATGGCCTCCTCGGCGATGCGCCAGATGATCCAGGACGTCCGCTGGGGGACCGACGCCGATCCGCTGGACCTGCTGGTGGTGGACCTGCCGCCCGGCACCGGCGATATTCATCTGACGCTGGTTCAGAAGCTGGCCGTCGATGGCGTGGTGATCGTCTCCACGCCCCAGGAGATCGCGCTGATCGACGCCCGGCGGGCCTCGGCGATGTTCAACAAGATGAATCCGCCGGTGCACATCCTGGGTGTGGTGGAGAACATGGCGTTCTTCCCCGATCCGGCCACCGGCGCTCCTATCCCCATTTTTGGTCAGGGCGGCGCGCGGATCGAGGCCGCCCGGCTGGCCGTCCCGTTCCTGGGCGAGATCCCCATTGACATCTCCCTTCGCCAGGGCGCCGACGATGGGCGCCCCATGGTCGCCGCGGCGCCGGAAAGCGCCACGGCCAGGTTGTTCATGGAGATCGCTCGTCGGCTGCGGGACAGCGCCTGAGCCTGTCGAGTCTTCCTTTCCGTAGGCGACACGAAAATTCCCCTGCATATTTCGGCGCTGAAACAGGTTCGTGCATACGGGTAGCTATTAGCACGCGCCGTGGCTGCGCTGGCGGAACCGCCTTGAGGCAAGGCTCGTTTCCGAAGCGGCCGGACTAGGCGCGCAACAAAGGCACTTCTGCATGGCGGCGCGTCGTCGGTTCCGTTGGGTCTTCGTGGCTCTTGGCGTTCTGGCGGTCGCGATCGTCCTTTGGGTGGTATTCCACAAGAAGCCGGCCAAGCCCAAGGCGCCTCCCGCCATCCCCGTCAGCGTGGCCCGCGTGACGGTCCAGGACCTGCCGGTCTCGATCACCGCCATCGGTGCGGCCCAGGCCTGGCAGAGCGACATCATCCTCGCCCAGGTGAGCGGTAAATTGCTCAGCGTTCCTTTTCGCGAAGGCCAGGATGTGAAGGCGGGCGCCCTGCTCGCCCAGGTGGACCCCGCCTCCTACCGGGCGGTCCTCCTGCAGGCGCAAGGGGCGTTGAAGCGGGACCAGGCGCTGCTGGCCGAGGCGCGCGTCGATCTCGCGCGCTACCAGACCCTGGCCGCCCAGGACTCCATCGCCCGCCAGACGCTCGACACCCAAGCCGCCCTGGTCAAGCAGGACGAGGGCATCGTTATCGCCGACCAGGGAGCCGTCGACGCCGCCCAGACCAACCTGCGCTTCACGCGCATCGTCGCCCCGATCTCCGGTCGCGCGGGGATCCGGATGGTCGACGCCGGCAACATCGTCAACGGCGGGTCGGCCTCGCAGGTTTCCACGACCACGGTCAGCGGCGGAGCCAGCGGAATCAGCGGCTCCAGTTCGTCCGCGACCACTGGAACGGGTATCACGACCATCAATGAGATCGAACCCATCGCGGTCACCTTCACGGTGCCGCAGGGCGATTTCCAGCGGCTCTCGGACGTCTCCGACGCATTCCGCAAGCCCTTGGCGACCGAGGCGCTGAGCCAGGAAACGGACGCTGTCCTAGGGACCGGGACGCTCAGTATCGCGGACAACAAAGTGGACCCCGCCACCGGGACCGTGGAGCTCAAGGCGCGCTTCGAAAACAAGGACCATCATCTGTGGCCGGGTCAGTTCGTCAACGTCAGGCTGACGCTGCAGACGCTCCCCCACGTCACCACGATCCCCGGCGGCGCCGTCAACCAGGGGCCGAACGGCCCCTTCGCATTCGTCGTTGCTCCCGACGGCAAGGCGCTCATGCGGCCGCTGAAGGTCGCGTTGACGCAAGGGCCGGTGACCGTGATCGCCTCCGGCGTCCAACCAGGTGAGACCGTGGTGGTCGATGGGCAGATGACCCTGAAGCCGGGTTCGCGGGTCAGGATCAGGCCGTCGCCTCCCGCCGTGGCGGCGGCCCGATGAGCATCTCCGCGCCGTTCATTCGCCGGCCGGTAGCGACCTCGCTGCTCGCCATCGCCTTCCTGGCGCTGGGGATCGTCGCCTTTTTCCTGCTGCCGGTGGCGGCCCTGCCCAACGTCGACTTCCCTACCATCCAGGTCAGCGCGTCCCTGCCGGGCGCCAGCCCCGAGACCATGGCGTCCAATGTGGCGACCCCGCTCGAGCGTCAGTTCGCCACTGTTCAGGGCATCACTCAGATGACCTCGGTCAGCTCCCTGGGAACGACGAGCATCACGCTACAGTTCGATCTGTCCCGGAACATCGACGCCGCCGCCCAGGACGTGCAGGCGGCGATCAACGCCGCCGCCGGGCAGCTGCCGACCAACCTGCCCGCGCCCCCGTTCTTCCGCAAGGTCAACCCGGCCGACGCGCCTATCATGGTGCTCTCGCTGACCTCGGACACCTTGCCGATTCAGGCGGTCAACGACGCCGCGGACAACATCCTTTCCCAGCAGATCTCCCAGATAAACGGGGTTGGCCTGGTGAATATCGGCGGCCAGCAGAAGCCGGCCGTGCGCATCCGCCTGGATCCCCACAAGATCGCCAACCTGGGCCTGCAGCTCGATACGATCCGCACGGCCATCCTCAACAGCACCGTCAACGCGCCCAAGGGCTCGTTGAACGGAGTGATCAAGAACCGCACGGTCTACGCCAATGACCAGATCCTGGACGCCGCCACCTGGAACGACGTCGTGGTCGGCTATAACGCCGCCCGCGGGGCGCCGATCCGCGTCAAGGACATCGGCTCGGCGGCCGACAGCGTGGAGAACAACCAGATCGGCGCCTTCGCCTACGGCGGCAAGGCCAACACCGACCAGACGCTGACAGGCGGCCAATCGATCCTGCTGGTCATCTTCAAGATCCCAGGCGCCAACGTCCTCCAGACGGTGAAGCGGATTCGCGAGGCGCTGCCGAGACTCCAGGCCGACATCCCGCCCGGCATCGCCGTCCACGTGCTCGCCGACCGCACGCAGACGATCAACGCCTCGGTCAAGGACGTGGAGCTGACGCTGCTCATCACCATCGTCCTGGTGGTGATCGTCATCTACCTGTTCCTGCGCAACGTCCGGGCGACGGTGATTCCCAGCGTGGTGATCCCGCTCGCTCTGCTGGCCACCGCCGCGGCCATGCTGGTGCTGAAGTTCTCGCTCGACAACCTGTCCTTGATGGCCCTGACGATCGCGGTGGGTTTCGTCGTCGACGACGCGATCGTGATGGAGGAGGTGATCTGGCAGAAGGTCGAACACGGCATGCCGCCGTTCGAAGCCGCCCTGGCGGGGGCGGGCGAGATCGGCTTCACCATTCTCAGCATCTCCATTTCGCTGATCGCGGTGTTCACCCCCCTGATGTTCATGGGCGGCGTGGTCGGACGGCTGATGCAGGAGTTCGCCTTCACGGTCAGCGCCGCCGTGGTGCTGTCGATCGGTTTCTCCCTGACGGTGACCCCGATGCTGGCGAGCCGTTTCCTGCGACGCCCCGAACCTCCGCGCAATCCGTTCACGCGCGCTCTGGAGGCAGGCTTCACGCGCCTGGAGCGCGGCTATGCGCAGGGGTTGGACGTGGTCCTTCGCCACAAGCTCGTGACGCTGGCGGTGTTCTTCCTCACCATGGCGCTGGCCGTTTTCCTTTACGCCACCACGCCGACCGGCTTCTTTCCCCAACAGGACACCGGCTTCCTGAGCGGCGTCCTCGTCACCTCCCAGGACTCCTCGTTCGCCAAGCTGAAAACCAAGATCCAGGCCGTCTCCGAGGTGATCGCCGCCGATCCCGACGTCGCCAACATGGGCTTCTTCGTGGGCAACGGCGGGTCGAACCAGGCCAACATGACCATCAGCCTCAAGCCGCGGGAGAGCGGGCGCAAAGCCAGCGCCGACCAGATCATCAACCGCCTGAGGCCGAGACTCGCCAATGTGGTCGGGGCCCAGACCTTTCTGCAGGCCAATCAGGACATCAATGTCGGCGGCCGCGCCGGACGGGCGCAGTATCAGTACACCCTGTCCGACCCCAGCCTCACCGAACTGAACGACTGGACGCCGCGACTGCTCACGGAACTTCAGAAGGTCCCCCAGATCGCGGACGTCAGCTCGGATCAGCAGTCGCAGGGCGCGGCGGTCAACATGACCATCGATCGTGCGGCGGCTGCTCGCTTTGGCATCGCCGCCGCCGACATCGACGCGGCGATCTACAACCTGATCGGCCAACGCCAGGTGACGCAGTATTTCACCCAACTCAACGCCTACCACGTGGTCGTCGAGGCGCCGCTGACTCAGCAGTATACGCCGGCAATCTTCAACTCCATCTATCTGCTGTCGCCGATCACCGGAAAGGCTGTGCCGCTGTCGATGTTCGTCAAGATCGACCCGAACGCCACCGCCAACCTGACGGTCAGTCACCAGAGCGAATTCCCCGCCGCCACCCTGGCGTTCAATCTCGCGCCGGGCGTATCCCTGGGTCAGGCGACCAAGCTGGTGCAGGCCGCCCGCGACCGGCTGGGCGCCCCCGCGACGCTCCAGGGTTCGTTCCAGGGCACCGCTCAGGCCTTCCAGCAGTCGCTCAAGGACGAGCCGGTGCTCATCGTCGCCGCCCTTCTGGCCGTCTACGTCATCCTGGGCGTGCTCTACGAGAGCTACATCCACCCCCTGACCATCCTCTCGACCCTGCCGTCGGCCGGCGTCGGGGCGTTGCTGGCGCTGAGGGCCGTGGGACAGGACCTCAACGTGATCGGCATCATCGCCATCATCCTCTTGATCGGGATCGTGAAGA
>Ga0182024_10017757_pt1 | contig 13315 bp, 11 predicted proteins | sample P32metaG_FD_120480 | JGI IMG/M metagenome (GOLD analysis project Ga0182024, IMG submission 120480) | Permafrost microbial communities from Stordalen Mire, Sweden - P3-2 metaG (Illumina Assembly) | ecosystem: Environmental > Terrestrial > Soil > Wetlands > Permafrost | place: Sweden: Stordalen...
TAGCGCCGCACCCAGCCGGTCGCCGGCAATTCGAGGCGCCGGGCGAGCGCGCCGTCATTGGTCAAGAGCAGGAGGCCCTCGGAATTGAGGTCGAGGCGACCCACCGAAACGAGGCGCGGCAGGTCGGCCGGAAGGGCGCCAAACACCGTCGACCGCCCCCGCTCGTCCTTATGGGTGGTAACGAGCCCCGCGGGTTTGTGATAGCGCCACAGCCGGGCGCGCTCGGGCTCGGGCAACGGCCTACCGTCGACCCGGACCTCGTTCTCGTCCGTCACGGTGACCGCCGGGCTGGTCAGGATGGTGCCGTCGACCGCGACCCGCCCCTCGGCGATCCAGCGCTCGGCATCGCGCCGCGAGCACAAGCCGGCGCGCGCCATCACCTTTGCGATGCGCTCTGGGGCCACGCCTTGCTGTTGGTCGACGGTGGGCTGTGTCATCTAATGCGCTGGAATTGGCGCGGAGCGGGAATGCCGTGCGCAATGACGAGATAGGGCACGCAGCGACGCCGGGCAATGGCGCGATGATGCGCGCCCTCGATGAGGCGAGAGCGGCCGGCGCAGCGGGCGAGGTTCCGGTCGGCGCGGTGCTGGTCGACGCCGCGGGGGACATCATCGCCGCCGGTGGCAACCGGGTCGAGCGCGACCGCGACCCGACCGCGCATGCCGAGATGCTGGTGCTGCGCGAGGGTGCGGCGCGGCTCGGCATCGTGCGGCTCGCGGGCTGCGACCTCTACGTCACGCTGGAGCCCTGCCCGATGTGCGCCGCTGCGATCGCCCTGGCGCGGGTCAGCCGGCTCTATTTCGCCGCCTACGATGCGAAGGGCGGCGGGGTCGAGCACGGCCCGCGGATCTTCGACCAGCCGACCTGCCACCACCGCCCGGAGGTCTACGGCGGCATCGCCGAACGCGCCGCCGGCGACCTCCTGCGCCGATTTTTCCAGGCGCGGCGCTAGACGGACAGCTCAGCCCTCTTCCGGCGGCAGTTCGAAGAGGCGCTGCAGCTTGGCGAAGCCGCGCAATTCGAAGTGGCCGATCTCCCAGACCGGCAGGTCGAGGCGCTCGGCAAAAGCCTCGGACATGATCAGCGAGCGGTCGAGCTCGCGGCAGAAATGCTCGATCCGGCTTGTCAGGTTCACATCGGGGCCGATCACGGTGAAATCGAGCCGGTCGCCGGAGCCGATGTTGCCGTAGGACACCGTGCCGTAATGCAGCGCGAACCCGGCCTGGAGCAACGGCGCATCGGGCTCCTTGCGGCGGTTGCGCTCGGCCAGCGCCAGGAGGCCCTGGCGTGCCGCGGCGAGCGCACCGCGGCACGCCTCTTTCGCGTTGCCGCCTGGCTTCTGGTGGAAGAACGCGAGGACGCCGTCGCCCATGATCTCGACGACCTCGCCGCCATGCTCATGAACCGGCGGGATCACGCAATCGAAATATTCGTTGAGCATGCCGATGACCGCGCGCGGCGTCATCGTGTCGGACAACAGGGTGAAATCGCGCAGATCGACCAGCATCAAGGCGGCGGTGATCGTGCGAACGTCGCCGCGCCGCACCTGGCCGTCGAGGATGAGGCGCCCGGCCTCGGCGCCGATATAGGTGGTCAGCATATGGCTGACAAAGCGGCGCATCGCCTTCTGCTCGACGACGATCGAGAGGGCGGGCAGCATCTCCTCGGGGAAATGCAGCTCGTCCGCGCTGAACCCGCCGGGCCGGGCGGTCGCCCAGCTGACCGCGTTGACCAGCCCCTCGGCATAGACGAAGGGCGCGATCGCGTAATGGGTATAGCCCGCCTCGCGCAATTCATCGAGGAGCGGGAACGCCAACGGCGCATTGCCGTCGAGCCGCCAATCGAGCCGCTCGCCGGCTTCGGTCACCGCGCGCACCGGGCTCTCGGTATAGGCCGCGGTCTTCTCGATGCCGTGATCCATGTAGCGCACCTCGATCGGGCGCCCGGGCCGCCAGATGCGCGCCACGCCGCGGTAATCCGGATGCAGCGCGCGCAGGTGCAAGGTGGCGCGGTCGAGCGGCACCCCGGCCGCCGCGACCCGCTCGCAGAACCCGGTGAACAGCTCGCTGTTGTCGGGGAGGAAACGGCCCTCCCGCACCAGCCACTCGGTGAGCCCCCCTCCCGCCTCGGCGCGCGACCCGGGTGCCGTGCTCATCGCTGCGATTTGTCGAGGACCTCCTGCGGGGTCATCGACACGATCTCGGCGTAATTCGGCACGAAATGCCCGCCCTCGATCAAGCTCACGAATTCGGGCCGGATCTCGCGCGCCACCTCCTCGCGGATGCGGCGATGCTCCTCGATGTCGCGCCATTCGCCGATCAGGTAGAAATGGTCGGGGTCGGCCGAGTCGCGGCACAGGACGCCGTCCTTGACTTGCGCCGACGAGCGGTGGAACGGGTTGTTGTCGCCATAATCGAACTGGTTGAACAGCTCGATGAAATCGTCGCCCCGCCCCGGCTTCACGTGGAAATCATAGACGTGAAAGTAGTTGCCCTTGGTCGCCAACGGTACCAAAGCCATGGCTCGCTCCTCGTGCTCCAGAATGAACCTTAGAGCGGCGCGTCGCCCAAGGTCATGCCCCCGGAATGTAGGGTGCGACGGCGGCGGCGACAATCGCTCGAAGCGCGAGGCACCGAGCGCCTTCCGGCGTGGTTCCAGCCAATTCGACCGATGGCCCGCAAGGGCCGGCCGCCCCAGGATCCACTCACCCGAATTTGCACCTCAATCGCGGAGGAGCTATGAATCGATACCCGCTGGCCTCGGCCGGTGTTCCAAGGTGTCCGGTCATGGAACCCATAAGCGATCGCGTTAACGTTCTGCACTTGAGCGACGTCCATCTCGCGAAGGCGAAAGAATATGACGCTGGCATCGTTTTAGGGGCGCTCCGGAAGGACCTTGAAATTCTCTCTCGCACGGAATTGCATCCCCATATCGCCGTGCTCTCCGGTGATCTCGCCAACGACGCCGACGACCCCGACGCGTATTCGCTTGCGCTCGGAATGGTCGTTGAGGTTGTCTTGCAAGCTACGGGCGTACCTGAGGAAAATCTCTTCCTGGTTCCAGGTAATCATGACGTACAGCGCTCCGCCTACCTAGCAGCAAGAGCCACGTTTGATAATCTTGATGTCTGCCTCGATAGCCGTGAAAAATTAAATGCGTTTGTTGTGGACGCGGCTAGCCGAGAGCTGGTGGCACCTAAATTTGCCAATTTCGACGGCCTAGCGGGCTTGTTTACCCATGACGACTGCCTCTACGACGATTTCTTCTCACAGGCATTTCGGATAAGCGGAGTTCCTTTATCGATGGTTCTCACCAATACGGCCTGGATGTCCACCGCAGGAATTGGACGTCAGGACATGGGAAACCTCCTCGTTGCCGAAAGGTCGCTACACCAGGCAATAAGTTCGACCGAAGCCGGAAAAAAAATATTGGTGGGGCATCATCCCATAGGCTGGCTCCGCGAGCACTCCGCCATCGACGTACAATCTCTCATCGACGAAAAAATCGCCGTTTATTTGCATGGGCACCTCCACAGGGCCGACCCCCGCGCGACTCAAGCCGCGTTAGGCAAAACTTATGTAAATCAAGGCGGCGCGCTATTTACGAGCAGGAAGATGTGGAACGGTTATTCCATTATATCTCTCAGTCTCACGTCGGATCATGTTCAAACTACCTTCCGAACCTATTTCGACACCCGAAAAAGCTTCGGGGTGGGGGAGGAAGTGTCGCCACGGGGCGTGTACTACTCCTCGGCGGAAGCACGATCCTTCTGGAATGATCACCCCGAGCGACTAAACAAGACTGTTGTTTTTGAGTGGAGTAAGAACGTCGTATTGCCAGCCCTTCGCGAAGAATTCAATTTCCGCATTTACGATAAATCTCTGGCCGATGTTTTCGTGGAACCGACTCTTTCAACCTCACCAAGCAGGCGCCAGGCGAGCCTAGCTGAGCGGCGCAAGGGGCTCGTTTCGATTGACGCGGTCTGTACCTCGCAGGATAACTATCTCATTAGCTCCGCGCGCGAATTCGGCAGAACTGCATGCCTAAAGTACCTGGCGCTGAGAACGTCGGAGATCTGCCAAATTGAAAGGGTTCAAGTTCCGGCCTACATTAATTTTGGGGAGATTGGAGTCGGACCAGAAGGCTGTTACAGGCTATCCGCGCTGCACTCCCTGACCTCCCGGATGGCATAGGACTTGAACTTTTACTTGATCTCGGCTGCCTCACGATCTTAATAGATGATATTAATCCAGAAGATCGACATCGATTTGAGCAACTGACAAATCTCCTCACGAAATATCCTAAAAATAAATATGTTATATGTTTGCATTCGCAATTCGAGGAACTTTTGACCGAATTATCGCCGGAGTTTCCTATCACTTTCGTGAAGCTATTCATATACCCCTTTAATCGAAATCAGGTGCGACGTCTTGTCGAGAAGTGGACCGGTCTGGAACGGGAGGGCACTGAACGGCTTCTAAATCGGATCATTGCGGATATTGTACAGATTAATGTACCGGTCACTGCCGTTACCTGCTCGATTTTTCTTACGATTCTCGACCGAAATACTGACTTTAAGCCGGTTAACCGAGCAGTCGTTGTGCAGCAGTACGTCGATGCGTTGTTGGGCCGATACGCGCTTGATCAGGCGTTTCGTGATACTTTTGAGGGAATTGTACCTTTAACAAACCAATTGCCTCAGAATACTATATGTTGATGGGTCGCGGCTTGCGTCAATACTGCTAAAATGGGGGTATGTATCACGCCCTACGGCACGTCGAACAAGTTGATGATTTCTCTGATCCTAGCTGCAAACTTGCGCAGCAGAGGGATTGCTGGTTCGCGGGCTATTCCAATGGTGGGCTCGTTGAAAAATATCTCCGAGGCGACATAGCTATTGCCTTCCGTAGGCGTGAAAAGGGGGGGATAGGGCACGCGATACAAGATGGCTTTATCATCCACGTATCGCAGGACGGGCTCGATTCCAGCCCCCACCCAAGTAACCCAGCTGCGGCCAATATCGGGATATACGGTGATGAGACGTTCGTGCTTCCTTTTGATGTCCAACTGGTGGAGAACGAACAACACTTCATCCCCTCCGTTGTAAGGTTCAAGCGATTTGATCGTGGCGATTTCAGCGGCAGAGAGCCACTTTTTCGTTTCGACACCCCCGATGGGGTCGATCATATCGTAAATGCACCGGAAGATTGGAAAGTGCGTGTCTGCATTCGGTTTTACGCCGTTGCGCGTTGCCAAAGTGGCGGCGAGCAGGTCAAGTGCGCTTCGGGTAGCGTTAATAATCGCGCCGATTTCAGCGGATATAATAGGATCAAGTTGGACGCGATGCGCGGTCAAGAATTGGCATCCAGCATTTGTGTCTGGCTCCACGACGAGTTTGTACGGGCGGCTCCGCTGCCAAGCCAAGAATCGATCTTGCAGGACTGGGATTTGGGCTTCGGCCCATTTTAGAGCAGCTTGAGCGTCTAGGAGATCGTCGCGCATGGCTGAACCTACGGATGACCAGATGTGGGTGGAGCGTTGGGCGTGGCCGGAATCCATTGCGGCTCGTCGTCAAATACAAGAAGCCGATAAGGCATACCGGCGTCGAGTGCAGATGTTACAAGACGAGCAAGCGGCGCAAGATCGTTACGCGCATTCACCAGCAAAACATTGTCGCCTAGCCGTTCAACATTTGAAAACTGCGCTATTAGGTTTGTTATATAGTTCATAAATCCGCGATAGTTATTCCACGCCTGTCCTCCGATATTTTTATCGGTAGGCATTGCGACCACGAATAACATGCTGTGCATCTTTTTCTCCCTAGCGTGACTCGACACCACCTAGGATAGCGGAGAGCGGGGCCGGGTGCGAATCCGGCCCCGCCGTGCTACGCTGGATGCATGAACCTCGGCCTTGCCATCGTTATCGGAGCGGCGCTGGGCGCGGCGAGCGTAGCTGTGTCTCATCGTTATGTGATTGCAGCGCATGCCTGCGCCACATCTGGCGGCGATTGTTCTCGGGCTTGGCGGATCGATCAATGGACTGGGCGCACGTCGCTGTGCGAGTTTGCTTCAGACAGCCATACGCCCGGCCCAGCATGCCTAACGGTGGGACCATGAAATCTGACAAAGCCGCGCCCACGCCCGACGATATCGAACTTGTCCCTAATGCCTGGGATCGTTTCGTGCGTGCCGTAAAGCGCATCGTGCCGCACCAGCCTGTCGACCATCCGACCGGGCACGGCAAGCAGCAGAGTAAGCCGCGATCAGCAGTCATCAAAAAGCCCCGGAAACGATAGCTGGCGCGGCGGCTCTGGCGCTGGCGGCGGGAGCCTAACTCTCTCGCGCCTAGAACGGGATATCCGCCTCGGCTTTTTCGGTCCGACGAGCCCGCCGATAGGTCAGGCGCTTGCCAGCAATGCCCTTCGCGGCTTTTGCCATGCGCTGATCGTCGTTGACGCCAAGCGCCATGCGCTCGTTGTATCTGAAATCGAACTCGCACAAATAACGCTTCAAATGCTGTTGCGATACGTGGTGATAAACGCCAGTGATCCCGCGCTTTAGGATCGCAAAATAGCTTTCCACCGTGTTTGTATGATAGAAGTTGCCGCGCACATATTCTTCAATCGAATGATTGACTGCGCCGTGGCCCGAAAAATCCTTGCCGATTGGCAGATACACAGTCGCTTCGTCTGTCATTAAATATGACTTCTTGTCGATATGTGCTTTCAACACCGGGCGAAGCGTCTTTGCATCAACCTTGGCGACGTGAAACGAGCGAACCGCGCCGTCGCGCTCAACAAGTGAGAACGCCGCTTCCTTACCACCGGGGCCACCGCCGACGCCTTTGCGCTTGGACGCATGCTTGTTGCCTTCCTTGCCGCCGATGTAAGTCTCGTCAGCCTCAACCACCTTGTTCTCGCCGCCGAGTACCAAGCCATCGGTATCACGCATCCCTTCGCGGATACGATGGCACGCGAACCATGCCGATTTGTAGGTCAACCCGAGCATGCGGTGGATTTGATGGGCGCTGATGCCTTTCTTGCTGCAAACCATGAGATGCAGGATCAGCAGCCACTTGTTTAGCGGGATGTGCGAGCGCTCAAATAGCGTGCCGACCGTCACGGTGTATTGCTTCTCGCACCCCTTGCACTTGTAGACGCCCGCGCGGTGCGCCTTGCCGTGTAGCTGGTTGGAGCAGCCGATCAAACCGCAATGCGGGCATACGGGACCATCGGGCCACAACAGGCTTTCGAGAAACTCGCGAGCCTTCTCGGCATCTTGAAAAACGGGGTTGTCGGCGATCGACATGGCAAACTCCATCAACTGTTAGGAGCCTACTACATCTAGCGCCGGTTTGTCAAAGGGATAATTCCCACTTTTGATGCTACAAATAAGGCTCATTACCTTGCGTACGTGGCAGAGCAGATGGTAAGGGCGAATTCCTACGCCTTGTCCCGAGAACAGTTTGGGGCAATATACGAAAAAGTATATGGACGAGTTTGCTTTTGATCGGCGAAGTGATGAAATTATTGATCTATTTTTGCGAGCGCGAGTTTTGATCGACGCAGACAGCGGTATTCAATTCCGCTTTCGAGCGTTCCTAGAATACTTCACGGCGTTGCGCATGGAGGATGATCGCGCGTTTTATGAGTTTGTCATGGAGGAAGGACGATATTTGAGTTTTACGAATGAGATCGAATACTATTCGGGAGTTACACGGGATGACAGCGTGTTGCTCGGTCTAATTGCCGCTCGGTTTACCGAGCTGAATGAACACATCCGGCAATTAGGGGAATGGCAGCCGGATATTAATATGATAGAAGGTTTCAGAGTTCAAAAAAAGTCCGCTGACGACATCGCGGCCGACGTAGCGCGATCGCTGAGCCTTCCACGGTTGACAGACGAACAGCGCGACGAAGTTTTGGAAGGAGAAATTCCTCGTGATTTGGGAAGGCGGCAGCAGGTGTTTCGGCCGGTTTTTCGTCACGACGGTTCGCGTTGGCTAGCCTGCCTCGGGCTTTATAGTCGGGTCATACGCAATTCGGAACTCGTACGTGCCGACGAGAAGAGGGCGGGCGTTTTCGCCGCAATCGTCGGATGGAGCGAGCTGTGTGTGATGGTTTTAGGAATTGCGCCGCTTCTCGCGAAAAAGCGGAAGGTGGTCATAAACGGGGTCTCCTACGTATTGTCTGGTAGCTTGGTCGATGAAGATGACGAAAAATTGCTAATGAGATTGCTTTATGCGATCCCTGATAATATTAGCCGGATGCTTTTTTTGCAGTTGGGATCCGAAAAGTTGTCCAAAACGTTGTCCGCATCGCTTCGAACCGAAGGCAGTGGTGGAGAACCTCTTCTTGTTACGTTCTTTCGGAAACTACTAATTGCGGACCTAAAAATTGGCAAATATGAGGAAATACTTAAGGATCTATCTTCGGAGCTTAACAAGTCGCGGTTCCTACAACAAGTCTTACTAACGAGACTGCGGTTCATGTTTCGGGTTGGCACGGTGCGTGAGCAAGAAATGCTGCGACCTGTTTTGGTCCAGTTGTTACGGCACCTGTTGCCCGGCTCTCCCTCAGAAAAAGATCGGAGCCTTTCGCAACAACTGGATAACCTAAAACGAGATGGTCTCCTTCTCCGCTACGCTGATCACGACATAATGCCATAGCGCGCAAAAATTCTATAAGCGGATCGCGACCAAAACCGATCTACGATACGGGAGCGGGGGCGCGGGGAGTGGAGGTTGTGGCATGAACGGTGCGGAAAGCCTGGTGCGGACGCTGGTGGGCGGCGGGGTTGATGTGTGCTTTGCCAATCCCGGCACCTCGGAGATGCATTTTGTCGCCGCGCTCGACCGGGTCGACGGGATGCGCTGCGTCCTGGGCCTCTTCGAGGGGGTCGTTACCGGCGCGGCCGACGGCTATTACCGGATGAGCGACAAGCCGGCGGCGACCCTGCTGCATTTGGGGCCGGGGCTGGCGAATGGGCTCGCCAACATTCACAACGCCAACAAGGCGGCCTCGGGCATGGTCAACATCGTCGGCGACCATGCGACCTATCACCGGCAATACGACGCACCGTTGACCTCCGACATCGAGGGGCTGGCACGGCCCAACTCGCACTGGGTCAAAACCTCGCCCGACGCGAAGTCGATCGCCGCCGACGGCGCCTTGGCGATCGCCGCGGCGCGGATGCCGCCGGGGCAGATCGCGACCTTGATTCTGCCGGCCGACACGGCGTGGAACGAGGGCGCGGGGCCGGCCGCGGTCCCGCCGCAAGCCGCTCCGGCGGCGCCGTCGCGCGAGGCGGTCCTCGAAGCGGCGCGAATCCTGCGCTCGGGCGAGCCGACGCTCATCCTCCTCACCGGCCGGGCGGTGCGCGCCGACGGGCTCGAACTCGCCGGCAAGATCGCCGCCAAGACCGGCGCCAGGCTGATCGCACAGGGCTCGAACGCACGGACCCAGCGCGGGCGCGGGCGGGTCTCGGTCGAGCGCATCCCCTATGTCGTCGACCAGGCATTGAAGGTGCTGGCCGGGCTGAAGCACATAATCCTCGTCGGCGCGAAGATGCCGGTCGCATTTTTCGCCTATCCCGACAAGCCGAGCCGGCTCTACCCGGAGGATTGCGAGGGGCATGTGCTGACGCGACCCGACGAAGATTCGATCGCCGCGCTCGAATTTCTATGCGACGAAGTTGGCGCGCGGTCGGTTCCGGCGCCGGTCGTCAACGAGCGGCCGGCGGCGCCGGCATCCGGGGCGATCACCTCGGAGGCACTCGGGCAATCGATCGCCGCGCTCCTGCCGGAGAACGCGATCGTCGCCGACGAGGCGGTGACGACGGGGCGCGGGTTTTTCGCGCCGACCCGGATGGCCCAGCCGCATGACTGGCTCTCGAACATGGGGGGGTCGATCGGGCTCGGGCCGCCGCTCGCCACCGGCGCGGCGGTCGCCTGCCCCGATCGCAAGGTCGTCTCGCTGCAGGCCGACGGCAGCGCGATGTATACGGTGCAGGCGCTGTGGACCCAGGCGCGGGAAGGGCTCGACATCACGACTGTCCTCTTCTCCAACCGCACCTATCAGATCCTCAAGGGCGAACTCGCCAATGTCGGCGCCGGCAACCCCGGGCGCAAGGCGCTCGACATGCTCGATCTGGGGCGCCCCGACATCGACTGGGTGGGCCTGGCGAAGAGCCTCGGCGTCCCCGGCGCGCAGGTCACCGACATGGACGGGTTCAACCGGCGCTTCGCCGAAGGCATCGCAACGCCCGGGCCGTTTCTCGTCGAGGTGGTGCTGTAAAATATGCTTCGAATGGCACGGCGGCATAATGATCCTATGTTCTAGGGGTCGTCGCCCGCGCGGGAGCCAGTGTGCCGCCAAGAGCTGATCCGGCCGTCGCGGCACTCGTCGCGGGACGCCACGGCGAGCCCTTCGCCTTTCTCGGCATGCACGAGGCGGGGGAGGGGCTGTGCGTGCGGGCCTTCCTGCCCGATGCCGCGGCGATGACGGTCGTCGACTGCGCCAGCGGCGCGGTCGCCGCCAGCGGCAAGCGGGTCCATCCGGCCGGGCTCTTCATCGCTGCCATGCCCGAGGGGCGCCTGCCGTTCCGCTATCGCCTGCGGGCGCGCTGGGGCAAGGATTGGCACGAGTTCGACGACATCTACCGGTTTGCCCCGGTGCTCGGCGAACTCGACCTGCATCTGCTGGTCGAAGGCAACCACCTCGCCAGCTACCAGAAGCTCGGCGCCCATCCAATCGTGCATGAGGGGGTTGCGGGCATCGCCTTTGCGGTATGGGCGCCCAATGCAAGCCGGGTCAGCGTGGTCGGAAATTTCAATGGGTGGGACGGCCGCCGCATGCCGATGCGCGAGCACCATGGCGGCGGGTTCTGGGAGATCTTCGTGCCCGGCCTCGGTGCGGGGGAACTCTATAAATACGAGCTGCTCGGCCCCGACGGCACGCTCTTGCCGCTGAAGGCCGACCCCCATGCCGAAGCGGCCGAGCCGCCCCCGGGCAACGCCTCGGTCGTCGCGGCGCCGTCCTCACATGCCTGGCAGGACGATGCCTGGCTGGCGGCGCGCGGGCAGCGCAACGACCGCGAGGCGCCGATCTCGATCTATGAAGTCCATCTCGGTTCGTGGCGCCGCAACCTTGCCGAAGGCGGCCGCTATCTCAGCTATCGCGAGCTTGCCGAGCAACTGGTTCCCTATGTCGCCGATCTCGGCTTCACCCACATCGAGGCGATGCCGATCACCGAATATCCGTTCGACGGGTCATGGGGCTATCAGCCGGTTTCGCTCTTTGCGCCGACCGCGCGCTATGGCACGCCCGATGATTTCCGGGCCTTTGTCGACGCCTGCCACGGCGCCGGTCTGGGGCTGTGGCTCGATTGGGTGCCCGGCCATTTCCCGAACGATGCGCATGGCCTCGGGCATTTCGACGGCACCGCGCTTTACGAGCATGCCGATCCGCGCCAGGGGATACACCGAGATTGGAACACGCTTATCTACAATTTCGGCCGGCGCGAGGTGGCGAATTTTCTCCTGTCGAGCGCGCTTTATTGGCTGCGCGAGTATCATGTCGACGGGCTCCGGGTCGATGCGGTCGCCTCGATGCTCTATCTCGACTACAGCCGCGAGGCGGGGGACTGGATCCCAAACAAGTATGGCGGGCGCGAGAACCTCGACGCCATCGCCTTCCTGCGGCGGATGAACGAATTGGTCTTCGGCGAAAGCAGCGGCGCGACGACCGCGGCTGAGGAATCGACGGCCTGGCCGATGGTGTCGCGCCCGACCTATGTCGGCGGCCTCGGCTTCGGCTTCAAATGGAACATGGGGTGGATGCACGACACGCTCGGCTACATGGCGAAGGATTCGATCCACCGCAAATACCATCACAACGACCTGACCTTCGGCCTCCTCTATGCGTTCCACGAAAATTTCATCCTGCCGCTCTCGCATGACGAGGTCGTCCACGGCAAGGGGTCGCTGATCGGCCGGATGCGCGGCGACCGCTGGCAGCGTTTCGCCAATCTGCGGGCCTATTTCACCTTCATGTGGACGCATCCCGGCAAGAAGCTGTTGTTCATGGGCGGCGAATTCGGCCAGGAGCGCGAGTGGAACCACGATTGGGGGCTCGACTGGCAGTGCCTCGACAATCCGATGCACGCCGGGGTACACCGCCTGGTGCGCGACCTCAATCTGCTCTATCGCGCGATTCCGGCCTTGTACCGGCTCGATTGCGAGGGCGAGGGCTTTTCCTGGATCGATGCGGCCAATGGCGCCGAGAGCGTCTTGTCCTATCTGCGGCGCGGCCGCGAGCCGGACGAGCTTGCCGTCATCGTCTGCAACTTCACGCCGGTGCCGCGCCACGACTACCGGATCGGCGTACCGCGTCCGGGCCGCTATGTGGAGCGCCTCAACAGCGATGCGCCGATCTACGGCGGCAGCGGCATCGGCAATACCGGCGCGGTCCATGCCGAGCCCCATCCGATGCACGGCCATGCCTACTCATTACGACTGCAGCTGCCGCCGCTCGGCGCGCTGATCTTCACCGCGGAGAAGTAAGCCATCCCTTCCGCAACCGAGCCGCGTGCGGTTATGCTGGGACTAGGTCGTCGAGTTCGACACCCGCAGGGATAGGAGCAATGAGCACCCCGGAACCAGAGCGGGTCGAGCGCCGTCTTGCGGCCATTCTCGCCGCCGATGTCGTCGGATATTCGCGGCTGATGGGGGCCGACGAGGAAGGCACGCTTGCGGGGTTGAAGGCGATCCGGCGCGAATTGGTCGACCCTAGGATCGTCGAACATCGCGGCCGCATCGTCAAAACCACTGGCGACGGGCTGCTGCTAGAGTTCGCCAGCGTCGTCGACGCGGTGCGCTGCGCGGTCGACGTGCAGCTGGAGATGGCCGAGCGAAACACCGGTGTGCCGGCCGAAACGCGCATCGAGTTCCGCGTCGGCATCAATCTCGGCGACATCATCATCGACGGTGACGACATCTTTGGCGACGGCGTCAATGTCGCCGCCCGCCTCGAAGCCTTGGCCGATGCGGGTGGCATCTGCGTCAGCCGCGTGGTGCGCGACCAGGTACGCGACAAGCTCGCCTTCGCGTTCGAGGACATGGGCGAGCAGCAGGTCAAGAACATCGCCCGGCCGGTGCGCGCCTTTCGCGTCGTACCGGAGGCAAAGCCTATGCCCGAGCCGTCCGCACCGCCGCCGGTGCTGGCCCTGCCGGACAAGCCGTCGATCGCCGTTCTGCCGTTCCAGAACATGAGCGGCGACCCGGAGCAGGAATATTTCGCGGACGGCATGGTCGA
>Ga0182024_10017758_pt1 | contig 13315 bp, 8 predicted proteins | sample P32metaG_FD_120480 | JGI IMG/M metagenome (GOLD analysis project Ga0182024, IMG submission 120480) | Permafrost microbial communities from Stordalen Mire, Sweden - P3-2 metaG (Illumina Assembly) | ecosystem: Environmental > Terrestrial > Soil > Wetlands > Permafrost | place: Sweden: Stordalen...
CATGCCGAAGGGCTTGGTGACGTAGTCGTCGGCTCCCGCGTCGAGCGCTTCCACCTTCTGCTGCTCCTTGTCGCGCACCGAGAGCACAACGATGGGGACCTGCGAAGTAGCTCGCACCGTGCGGCACAACTGGATGCCGTCAACGGAAGGCATCGACAAATCGGTGATGATCAGATTGGGCGACCAGTCTTTCATGATCTCCAGCGCCATTTCGCCGCTGTTGGCGATGCGGATGTCATAGCCCTGCGCCGAGAGACTGGTGCGCAGCACGCGCGTGATCTGCGGTTCGTCATCGACGACAAGAATGTGCGGGCGGTCGGCCATCAGCGAGCCTCCTGAGTAACGATGTGGACATCGACCGACGGTGAATCGCGCAGAAACCGTTGGATGGCCGACAGGTAAAGATATCGCTGCCAGCCCGTGCGCGCGGAGCGGCCGAAGATCACCTGGGTAATGTGGTGCTCGCGTACGAGCTGAGCGACACCGTCGGCAATGCTCCGACTGGATGCGCGGACCACTTTTGCACCCAGGTTCTCGGCGAAGCGGATGTTTTCCGCCAGGGTCTTCTGATCTTCGGGACGGGTATCGCGGCCGACGTCGATATAGAACACGTAAAACTCACCACCCATGGCCTGTGCCATGCGTGACCCGCGCGCGATCAAGTATTGGGCCGCGGGATTCGAACTGACACAAACGCCAATGCGCTCACGCACGGTGTGCGCGGGCTGCGTTGTATCCTTGTCCAGAAAAGCGTCGAGGCTGCGGTCGACGACTCCCGTTACCTGCCGCAGGGCGAGTTCGCGCAATGCGATCAGGTTGCCCGGGCGGAAGAAGTGTGACAGCGCTCGCTGCGCCCGGTCCACGGGATAGATGTCACCGCGCTCCATGCGCTTCTGCAGGGCCTGGGGCGTGAGGTCGGCCAGAACAATTTCGTCCACGCGCTGCATCACCCAGTCGGGAACCGTCTCTCGAACCTGGACGCCGGTGATTTGCTGCACCGTGGGGCCGACGCTCTCGACGTGCTGCACGTTCATGGTAGAGAGCACGTCGATCTTCGCCTCCAGCAGTTCCATGACGTCTTCGTAGCGCTTGGCGTGCTTGCTGCCTTCGATGTTGGTATGGGCCAACTCATCGACGACAACGACTGCCGGTTTGCGCGCCAGGATGGCATCTACATCCATCTCTTCAAAAGTTGTGCCCTTGTATTCAAGTTTGCGAGGTGGAATGCGGTCGAGCTTCCCGGCTAACTCCGCAGTGGCTTTGCGGCCGTGACTCTCGACCACGCCAATGAGTACGTCTTCCCCGCGGCTGGCGCGGCGAATGGCCTCGCTTAACATGCTGTAGGTCTTGCCCACGCCGGGGGCGTAGCCGAGAAACAGCTTGAAGATTCCCCTCGGCTTTTCCGGTGAAACTTCGTGCAGCCACTCCTCGGGTGTCTTGGTCATCGCAGCTATTGTCTTTCGACACGGCGGAATTGTCACGTCCATCGTACAATGCGGGTGTGAAAATCGGGGCTCGCACGCAGGCCGTACGTTATCTCTTTGTGGTCGCGGCAATTGCGGTCATTACGGCTGTTGATTTTAAGTTGCGCCTTAATCACACCACCGTGGCGCTGATGTTTCTGGTCACGGTGCTGCTGACCTCGGCCTACTGGGGCCTGCGCTACGCGGTTGTGATGGCTGTGGGAGCCACCGCCGCCTTCAATTTCTTTTTCCTGCCTCCGGTCGGAACGTTCACCATCGCCGATCCTCAGAATTGGGTCGCATTGTTTGCCTTCCTGGTAACGGCACTCGTCGCCAGCAACCTGGCAGAACGGGCACGCAGCGAAGCGGAGGGAGCGCAACAACGGCGCCGCGAGGTCGAGCGCCTCTTTGGCCTGAGCCAGCGGTTGCTGGCTTCGGAGAATGTCCTCGAACTGCTGAATGCGTTGCCCAGCTACGTGAAAGAGACCTTTTCGGTGGGGAGCGTGGTTGTGATGGCAGCTGATCACCCTACGGTCTATCGTTCGTCGCTTGATGCGGCATTCGAAGAGAGCGTGCTGCGGTCGACGCTGCTGCGCGGGGAACCCATCACACAGGGAGGCGTTTCGTATGTGCCTCTGCGCCTTGGAATGCGCACGGTGGGGGCCCTAGGCGTCACGGGGGACGAGCTTTCGCGGGAGACGCTCGATGCGCTGGGAAGCCTGGCGGGACTGGCGATCGAGCGAGCGCGCGCCCTCGAGGCACTCAGCAAGAACCGTGCCGAGCAGGAACATGAACGCTTGCGTACCGCGTTGCTTGATTCGGTCACTCACGAGTTCCGCACGCCGCTGACGTCCATCAAGGCCAGTGTCACGACGCTTCTGTCGGGCGGCAGTCTGGACGATCAGGGCAGGCGCGAACTGCTAACCGTCATCGACGAGGAGACTGACCGCCTGAACCGCCTGGTGGGCGAGGCCGCAGAGATGGCTCAGCTCGACTCGGGGATGTTCAAGCTCGATCTGCAGCCGCATGTCATCGAAGATGCCCTCCGCCCCGCGATGGACGACGCCAAAGCGTCGCTCGAAAAACATCCAGTAGAAGTCACGGTAGCGCCCGATTTGCCCAAGGTGCGCATGGACGTGCAGCGGATTCGCGAAGTCCTGATGCACCTGCTGGAGAACGCGGGCAAGTATTCCGATCCAGGAGTGCCTATCAAAGTAACCAGCGAGGCGAAGGGCGACCGCCTCGTGACCAGCGTCGCCGACCGCGGCCCAGGCATCGATTCATTCGAGCAGTCGCTGATTTTTGAGAAGTTCTATCGCGGCCAGCACCAGCGTTACAGTGCGCCCGGCACCGGCATGGGACTGGCGATCGCCAAGGTGATCGTAGAGGCCCACGGCGGGACGATCGGCGTGGTCAGCCAGCTCGGCAGTGGCTCGGTATTCTCGTTCAGCCTGCCATTGGAGAAAGCCCGTTAGTTGGAAACGCTTTGGGTGTGATCGATTTTGGGTGGCGGAGCGCTCGAAGCGCCGCGTTGGATCTTGCCCGCATTGACGGCTTGCAGTTTGCTGAATAACTCGGTCCAAGCGCCTCAGAGGCTAAAGCCTTCACGGAAAAGAAAGACTTTATCGCAGTGCTAAAAGCGCTGCGCCACCCAAGACCGAGTTCTTCGCCAGACTGCTTAGCCGTGAGGACTGTTCACGGCTTCTTGATGTAGTAAGCCGCTTCTTCGGGCCGCACCACCCGCGGAATCCACAACGGCCGCCGTAGCCCACCCGGTCCCGGCGCCGGTCGCGCCAGCGCCTTCCATCTCTGATAAACCGCGAACGAGAGATTCGTATCGACAAAAATGTCGCCGTATTTGTCGTCGGCGCCAGCCCTTTCCACACGCACCATCTGATGCCAGCAGTGCATGCCGCTGACCGGGTCGGGGTGCACAGGGAACGTGATGTCCTGGTGCACGCCGGCGTCGCTCCACCAGACCCGGCTGGTTTCACGATCCGCGCTCTCGTAGGGTGAAACGCTTTCGAGTTGGCGCATCTTCCACTGCCCTTTTCCGACTTCCTTCAGATTAACCCACGCGCTCGACATGCGCTCAACCTGATCCTCTTTATTAATGCGCCAGCGGCCCAGATGGTGAGAGCACGCGACCACGCCGGGCGTGAGACCCTCTGTAACCCAGGCGTGCAGCACGAAGTAGCCAATCTCGGTATGAACTTTCATCAGGTCGCCGGTACGCACGCCACCGAGTTTCCTGGCATCCACGGGATTCACCCATAACGGATTCTTGTGGGAAATCTCGTAGAGGAACTTGGCATTGCCCGAGCGAGTGTGGATCAGATTCGGCAACCGAAAGATCGGCAGCAGCGTGTAGACATCGCCGTGCGCGTCCTTTGGCCACTCGACCACCGGCATGTACTGCGGATCGAAATCCTCTCCCGGCTGTCCCATCGAAGCCGCTTGAGCCGAGCGATGAATGTGGCTGCGATAGTACTCGGGCAGCGTGAACTCCGGCCACTTCCAGTCGGCCATGGTTTTCGAAAACAGCTCAAGCTTGCGCGACGGAGTGTTGTAGCCGACGACCGCATTGTTGTCGACCATCACGCCAACGGGCTTCCCGTCCTTTGTGACCACGCCATTCGATTCGACCTTCGATCCCGCCAGATCGGCAGCGGCTACCGGCTTTTCGTTCTGCTTGTAGACATCGCGCGTGACTTCGAACGCACCGTACTTGCGCATGTACTGCAGCGGCGTGAGGCCTTCTTTGCTGGCGGTCTCGGGCAGGCCGGGGACAGAGTTCTCGAAGATCCAGCCATAGTATTCGTCTACTGTGAGTTTCTGGCCCGGGCGGTAGGGTGATTCGAAGTATTGCCGGATGCCCATCGAACCATCGGGATCGATCGCCCACGAAAGGTTGATCCAGAACTCGTCTTCTTCCCACACCTCACCCGGATTCGCCTGGTACGTGTACTCGAACTTCTCTCCGGCTCGTTCGCGAAGGACGCGATTCACGGGCTGACGGAAGCCGATCCACTTGCCGGCATACGATTCCTGACTCATCAGATCGTGCCGCTCCGAGCTGAATCCCATGGGCAGAACGTAGTCGGCAAACCACGCGGTCTCGCTCCAGGTGGGCGTCAGCGCCGCGTGCAGCCCGACTTTCTGTTCGTCGCGCAACATCTCGATCCACGAGAAGCCGTCGGGATACGTCCACACCGGATTGAATACCCGCGTGAAGTACGCCTCGATGCGGCCACGACCTTCCTTGAGGAAGTGCGGCAGCAGGAATGACATTTCATGCGTGCACAGCGGCCATTCCTGTGGATACAGCAATTCATTCCAGCGCTTCTGCGGCGGGGGCACTTTGAATGTTTTGGGGACAAATTTGTTCCACGCATTCAGATTGTGTCCGCCTTCGGTTCCGACCGAGCCGGTCAGCACATGGAGGAGCATCAACGCTCGAGCGGGTTGCCATCCGCCCAGATTTCCGGACGCGCTTCCGCGCCACAGGTGCGACGCAAAACGGCTTCCCGCGGTTGCGATTTCGCGGGCGGTCTTGACGATGATCTCCGCCTTGACTCCGCTTTCCTTCTCGGCAAATTGCGGCGTGAATTGTGCGTAGTGCTTCTTCAGCGCCTCGATTAGCGCGTCAAAGCTTTGCCCCTGCGCTCTAAAGCCATCGACTTCCAGTTCCTCCCAGTTGGTCCAGTTCTTCACGAATATGGCATCGAACCGGTTTTCGTCGAGGATCACCTTCGCCATCGCCAGCAGAACTGCTGCTTCGGTGCCGGGATAAGTCGGCATCCAGTAGTCCGCCATGCTCGCCGTGTTCGAGAGGCGAGGATCCATCACCGCCAGCTTCGCGCCAGCCATTTTTCCGTCGATGATGCGCTGGGCATGCGGGTTGAAATAATGTCCCGACTCCAGATGCGCCGAGAGCAGGAGAATGAAGCGTGCGTTCGCGTGATCGGGCGACGGCCGGTCGGCGTAGTGCCAGAGCAAATATCCGAGGCGCGCCGACGACGAGCAGACATTGGTATGCGAGTTGTGACCGTCGATGCCCCATGCCTGCAGCGTCCGCTCCATGATGAAGTCGTGACCCGGGCGGCCGACGTGGTACATCACGTCTTCGCCACGACCTTCTTGAATTGCTTTGCGAATGCGCGTGCCGAAAGTCTCCAGCACCTCGTCCCATGAAGTGCGCGCCCACTTCCCTGCGCCGCGCGCCCCGCTGCGCTTCATGGGATATAAGACGCGGTCTGGATCGTGAATCTGATTGATGGTCGCTGGACCCTTGGCGCAAAGGCGTCCACGGCTCGCGGGATGCATGGGATTGCCTTCGAACTTCGCGACTTGTCCAGTTTCCTTGTCGACGTAGGCCAGCAGGCCGCACGCCGATTCGCAATTGAAGCAGATCGTCGGCACCAGCGAATAGTGCTTCTCGACGCGGCGCGGCCAGGCTTGCGGGTCGAGTTCAACCCAGTCGTCCCACTTCTCCACCGGAGGACAGTACGCGAGATGGCTGCCGTCGCGTTTGAACTCGGTCATCGAGAGTTTCCTCCTATGGCAGCTGCGAGCGCAAGATGCGCTCGCGACAGCCGGCGAGACGCCGGCGGTACGTCAACTATTGGGCACGCTCTGCCCGGCCATGACAAAGCACCATTCGAAAATCAGCAACCCGGCCAAAGCCAGGACTCCCGCCAACGCCGTGTTATAGAAATCGAACGGAGCCACCCACAACAAAAACAGCGGAAGAACTCCACCCAGCCCGATCGTGCCTCCCCAGAACCAATTCTTGAACGGTCCGTGCGTGATCAACCTTGCCGCATAGGCGGAGTTGTCGGTGGCGTGCGGCATCAGGAATTCAGCCGCCACAATCAGCAAGTGCAACAACAGAGTGAATCCAAGGGCTTCCTTCGCGACCGCCACAAGTTGTGCCGAGCCTCCCAGAGCGGAAGGCAGCAACGGCAACACCGCAGCCCCGCACATCAATGTCTGCACGATCAAATGCACCGGCAGCAACGGAGTCTGCCACAGATCGCGGCCTTCACACTGTCCAAAGAGAAACGCGGTGTAGATGGCGGCAAGGAATCCGGCCAGAACGGTTGGCCACAACAACGCAGATGCGACCGCGGAGAATCCGACGACCGAAGCCAGCCAGAACAATCCACAGAGCGCGCTGTACGCGATCAGGATGAAAGCGCCTCGGGCGAGCCACGATTTGCTCTGCGGTGTGAACACGACCCGCAGGAAGCGCGCCTTGTGCTCTAGATCCCAAACCAGCAACACGGTCGTCAGCGACGTGAATAGCAGCGCGATGGTCGACAGCGCCACGTCGCGCATGCGGTCCGCACTCAGACGCCCGAGCAGCATCGCGATCGCTGTTATGGCGAGCGCGCCGGAACCGATGGCCTTCGTCCAGCAGTACGCCGGAACTTGCCAGCCCCATGGGCGCGCGTGCGATACGTCGTACGCCGTGAGCGCATTCTTCTGTAACAGCGGGCTGTCCGGTGGATAGAGTGCTCCGCCGCCGTGGAGGCTCTCGTTGCGTTGCGCCCACATGTAGATCGACTCGTGGCGCGCTGCCGTGGGCACGATCGCGCTCTCGTCTCCGTCGATGTAATAGAGCTTGGGTCGAGTGCCCTGCTCCGGTTTGCGCACGCGTACCGGCTCGCGCGCCAGCAGTTGCGCGATCTCTCCGTCGCAAGCATCGAGATCCCCGGCGATGATGGCGTGCTCGGGGCACACCACCACGCAGGAAGGTTCCAACCCGACTTCCGTGCGGTGCGCGCAGAAATGACACTTGGCGGCCGTGCCTCCGTCCGGATCGATGTAGATGGAATCGTACGGACAGGCTTGCATGCAGGCCTTGCAGCCGATGCAGCGCTCAGAACTGAAGTCGACGATGCCGTCTTTGCGCTGGTACATCGCCGTGACCGGGCAAATGGTCACGCACGGCGGATTCTCGCAGTGGTTGCAGCGGGTGACTTGAAAAACGCGCCGGGTGTTTGGAAATGTTCCCTTCTCGACGTACTTCACCCAGGTGCGGTTTACTGTGAGGGGAACATGGTTCTCGGTCTTGCACGCCACGGTGCAGGCATGGCAACCGATGCATTTGCGGTTGTCGATGATGAATCCGTATCTCATCCGGACTTTCTTTTCGAGACCCGCACCGGAATCCTTCGCCGCTTGGGTATTGTAGCTGACAGCCAGCCGGGAGGGAGTGACCGGCTTGAGGCATGGGGCAAGCATTTCGAGGGTGGATGAGATGCGAAATTGCCGGGTTGCGCTGAATCCTACGCTACAATGCAGAGTCTTTCCAAATCACAGCCAGTTGATCAGCTTCCGCGACATCCAGGTGACGACGAATCTATGACTGCTGAGACCGCAATCGGCACGCCGCTTGACGACAAGAAGATTTTTTATAACCGCTTTCTCCTCATTGTGGCGGGCCTCGGTGGGCTGCTCTATGGTGTGGATGTCGGCATCATCGCGGGCGCACTGCCTTACCTGGAGGCGACCTCGGGCTTGAACGCCGGTCAACTCTCCATCGTCGTTGCCGCGGTGCTGCTGGGCAGCGTGATCTCCACGTTGTTTGCCGGGCTGCTGGCGGACTGGATGGGCCGCAAATCGCTGATGGCGCTCAGTGGAGTGATGTTTGTGATCAGCATTCCGATGATTGCGCTGGCGCACGGATATGGGCCGTTGGTGTTTGGCCGACTGCTGCAGGGTGTGAGCGCTGGCTTAATCGGCGTCGTCGTTCCCCTGTATCTGGCAGAGTGTCTGACCGCAGCGAATCGGGGCAAAGGAACCGGCATCTTTCAGTGGCTGTTGACGCTGGGAATTGCGATTGCGGCGTTGGTCGGCTTCTTCTTCAGTCTCCGCCTCGCCCAAATTGTGAAGACCGGCGACTTGCAGGTAGCCTATAACTTCAAAGACTCGGCTTGGCGTGGCATTTTCTGGGTTTCATTGCCTCCGGGGATTCTGTTCGTGATTGGCAGCCTGATGCTGGCGGAGTCTCCTCGATGGCTATTCCGCCGGCGCAATAAAGATGCTGCGTATGCTTCGCTTCTGCGTTCTCGCACGACCCAGCAAGCCGATCTGGAACTCAAGGAAATGCAGGAAGTGGCCGTAACAGAAAAGGCGAAATCTGCTGCCGGCACAAAGGGTACGGACTCTTTATTGCGGCGCAAATACGTGATTCCGTTCGTGCTGGCCTGCATCATCCTCGCCTGCAATCAGGCCACTGGTATCAACTCGATCATCGCTTACAACGCCAACATTTTGTTGCAGAGCGGACTCTCGGATTTCTACGCCCACTTGGGCTACGTCATATTTACGTGCGTAAACTTCACTGTAACCGCCATCGGCGTTGCGCTGGTGGACCGCAAAGGCCGCAAGTTCCTACTTGGGATTGGCACGGCAGGAATCATTGTTTCGCTCATCTGCACGGCGGCTATCTTCCTTCGCACCGAAAAGCAGCGCGTAGATGCGAAAGGTTCCGTCCAAGCCATGGTCACTACTGACCAGAAGCTGACTCTGCACTACGACGCCGAATCGGCGAATCGGCTGAGCAGCGACAATCGCGTGTCGGGACGGGCAACATCGCTCGTCGTGATCTATTCATGCGGGGACTTCCGGGCGGCGAGTGCGGCGGTGCGCTCCGACGATCTGGCGGCGAAGCCAATCGAAATCACGCGTGATGGCTGCGTGCCCGCGAATAAAGTGGTGGCGTTTTTCTCGAGCCCGTTTGGCAATCTTGATGCCGCGCGCGCGGCGCCCTTGAAGATCGAGAACGCCCTTATTACTCCTGTCCCGTCAGCGACTAACGGCTGGATGGTCGCGATCACGCTGTTTGTCTTCATGGCATTCTTCGCGATTGGTCCTGGGGTTTGCGTCTGGCTGGCGCTTTCGGAATTGATGCCGACCCGAATTCGCTCCAACGGAATGAGCATCGCGCTCTTACTGAACCAGGCGGTATCCACGGCCATTGCGGCGGTATTCTTACCAACGGTCGGCAAGTATGGATACTCCACCATGTTCTTCGGGTTCGCCGCATGTACAGTGATCTACTTTGTTACGGCGACATGGTTCTTGCCGGAGACGAAGGGCAAGACGCTAGAGGAGATTGAAGCGCACTTCGAGGGCGCGGCTGTCGCTAAATAGCGACTGCCTCGCCGTAAAACCGTCCAGAGTCTAATCGCGGCGCGATGCGAGGGCGAGTCGCCCTCGCGACAGCCGGCAGGATGCCGGCGCTACTTTGCTTGTTTGCCCGTTACACGGAAAATGATTTAGTCTCAGCCCAAGTTCCCATGACTCCTACTAAACAGAAGAAAACAGCTAGCAACCAGAAACATTCCCACGCCATGCGGCGGGAAATCTATGAGCAGCCTGCCGCGATCGCCAAGACCGTGGCGAAGCACCTCAAGGATGACATCATCTTTCCGGGGGAACTGGACGCCATTGAAAGCGCGCTGCTGACCTTCGAGAAGCTGATCATCGCCGCCAGTGGATCGAGCCGGCATGCTGGCCTGGCGGGCGAAATCATGATTGAAGACCTCTCGGGCGTGGCCGTCGACGTGGAATACGCCAGTGAATATTGCTACCGATCCACACACGCTGCCGTGGATCCGATCGTGATGGTCATTACACAGTCCGGGGAGACCGCGGATACGATCGCGGCGCAACGAGAGGCCTTGACGCGCGGCGTGAAGACGATTGCGATCTCCAATGTTCCCGATACGACGATTGTGCGGGAAGCTGGTGCGGCTCTGATCTCAGGGGCTGGGCCCGAACTGTCGATCCCTGCGACCAAGAGTTTCACCACGCAACTTACGATTCTCTATCTGATGGCGCTGTTTCTGGCGCGCAAGCGCGGGCGCATGACCTCGGAAGTGGCACGCTCGTATCTGCAGCGGTTGATGCGGCTTCCCGAGGCGATCGAAAAGAATCTTGCGACCTGGGACTCGCTGGCCGAAAAGTTCGGCGCGGTGCACTGCAAGGCGGAGAAGTTTCTCTATCTCGGCCGGGGAGTACATTACGCCATCGCCCGCGAAGGCGCGCTCAAGCTGAAGGAAATCTCCTACGCGCATGCCGAAGGATATCCGGCAGGCGAACTCAAGCACGGGCCCAACGCGCTGGTGGATGAGAAGTTACCGGTCGTCGTGCTGGCCACCTGCGACCACCGAGATCCGGATTCAGTGTTGCGCTATCGCCGGACGATTGAGGTTATGAAGGAAGTGCGATCACGGCGCGGGCCACTGGTCACGGTTGCGACCGAAGGCGACGCGGAAGTCGCTGCCATTGCAGACCACGTATTCTACGTTCCCCCCGGGCCCGAGCTGTTGCTGCCCATTATGGAAGTGATCCCGCTACAGTTGTTTGCGTACCACATTGCAGTCAACAAAGGATACGACGTCGACCATCCGCGGAACCTGGTAAAAGCAGTCGTGACCGAATAGCGCGACGCCGCCGAGGGGACTTAAGGCTTCGTTGGGCTCGCGGGGTCGTCGTTCTGGCAAAAGAGCCCAAAGCAAAGAGCTGCGCCGACACCCGCAACGCCAGCACCGATGGCCCAGGGTGAATTCATGATGGCTCCTTTGCCGGCAATGGCGCCGGGAGTTTTGAGGTAGGCGGCTCCACACTTTTCTTCCCGTGATTTTTGTTCACCTTCGCGAACGATGATGCGGTCGGAGTGTCCCGATTGCTTCGCGTCCTTGGGATTCTTGGAGCGGGCATCGATGTAGACGTCACTTTTGAGTGCGGATACCGTCACCTTCCCATCGAGGTCGACGACATCGTAATGAGTCCAATCCGTATTGTTCACGGGCGTGACCGTCAAGCAGCCTACTTTGACCTGCATTCCACGAGAGGTGTTTACGGACAAACTGCCATGTTCGAGCCGCAGTTCGTTGCCCTCGAACTGCACCATGGTTTCGGAATTGAGGTCTGCCGTCGATCCACTGGCCTCAATACGGGCGACAGCATCTTTTTGCGTTTCGATGTAGTCGCCGGAAAACAGAGCGGTGGAGGCGGGAGCGGGATATCTGTTGACCTGCACGCCGATGCCGTTGCTGCGCAACATGGCGGCAGCGGTGTCCTGCGTCAGCAGAGACACGGGCAGAATTACGATCATGGGTAGACACACGAAATTTCGCCATTTGACCAAAAACATGCCCCGCGATTGTCCGCACGAACAGCTACCACCAGCTTAGACTGCGGGTTTTGGGGCGGCTATTGCCTCTCGTGGTGCCTCGCCGGGAATTGGCACGAGATGTGATTTCGAGACTTAGGCGCGGGCGAAGTCGATGAATCCCTTTTGCACATCGGTGCGGATGAGCTTGGCACGAAGCTTGTCGCCCACATCGAGTCCCTGCTGGCCTTGAGCGAGAAGGCCCTCGATGTGAGGCTGCAGAACACGAACGAAGGTCCCGTGATCGGTAACACCGGTAACGATGGCGTCGAAGACTTCGCCGATGCGGTTCTGCATGGCGACGGCCGCGAGACGTTTGGACATTTCGCGTTCGACTTTCTTGGCGGCGTCTTCTTTCTGCGTGCAGTTGGCGGCAATGGCCGTTAGTTCGTCGTCGGAGTACGGGTTCTTCTGGCTGGCTAGCAGCGCCTTGATCAGGCGTTGCGTGACGACGTCAGCGAACCGGCGATTGGGAGCGGTGGAGTGCGTGTAGTCCTGCACGGCCAGACCGAAGTGTCCCGGAGCAGGCTCGCCCGCGCGCTCCAGAACGTACTCTCCGGGACCGATGAGTTTGATCACGGCCAACGACACATCCGCGAAGTGATCGGGATCGGCAGCCTTGCGGCGCAGCAGGAAATCGTTGAGCGCCTTGGAATCCGGCTGCGCGGGAAGCTTCTCGTTCTTGGTTGCGGCCAGTTGGACGATGCGGTCCCAGCGCTCGGGAGTGCGCACGATGCGGCGCAGGGATGAAACTTTCTCAAGGAAGCGCGCGACCACGCCGTTGGCGGCGATCATAAAATCTTCGATCAGCTCTGTGGCGCGGTTCTTCTGCTGCTTCACGACGTCGACGACTTGATCGTTGAGCACCAGGGCATGGACTTCGTCCGTCTGTAGGTTGAGAGCGCCGTGCTGAAAGCGCTGGTCTTTCAACTTCTGCGCGACCTCATCCTGCAGTTTCAGCTGTGCCTGCAGATCGGCAGACGCTGCGACCTTCGGCGGAGCGGGCGACTTCCCTTCCAGCCACGCGCCAACCGAGTTGTACTGGAGTTGAGCCTTATTGTGAACCACGGCGCGATAGACGCTGGGCGAGTTAATGTTCCCGCTCGGATCGACCACGAATTCGATTACGACGCTGAGGCAATCCTGGTTTTCGAGCAGCGAAGTTTTGCCGGTCGACAGCTCTTCAGGGAGCATGGGAAAGTTGTGAACTCCGGCGTACACCGTGGTGGTTTCTTTAGCGGCGTGCCGATCGATCGGGGTTTGCTTGGGGACGAAGGCATCGACGTCTGCAATGCCGATCATGACCTTCACGTCGCCATTCGAGGCGCGCTCGGCGACTTCGATCTGGTCGAGGTCGCGCGAGGTGTCGTTGTCGATGGAGGACCAGAGCAGGCTGCGCAGATCGCGGATATCGGCTGTAGGGGCGATTTGCGGCGGGTGAGACTTCAGGTCGGCAAGCTGCTGCGGAACCTGGGGAGGGAAATCGGGTTCGAAACCGTAGCGCTGCATGACTTCTTTGGCGGTGGCTTGCAGGTCGAGATGCGAAGGATTGGCGGCTGGCATGAACTCCCCGTGCGGAATGAGATGGATTCAGGCTATCACGCGAAGGGTAATGGTGCCGGGAGCAGGAGTTACGCCTGCTGCTTCACACGAGAATCCCCAC
>Ga0182024_10017759_pt1 | contig 13315 bp, 8 predicted proteins | sample P32metaG_FD_120480 | JGI IMG/M metagenome (GOLD analysis project Ga0182024, IMG submission 120480) | Permafrost microbial communities from Stordalen Mire, Sweden - P3-2 metaG (Illumina Assembly) | ecosystem: Environmental > Terrestrial > Soil > Wetlands > Permafrost | place: Sweden: Stordalen...
CAAGCCTTCCATCACCACAGCCACGCCCTCGCCAACATCAGCATTTACGAGCAGCGCCTCGCCCGCCTGTTCGACCGCACGCTTAAGCAGCTCCGCGAGATCCAAGCCGAGCGCCGTGAACACAAACGGAGCCAGATGGTGGACGCCGCCGAGATTCTCCAGATGCACGAAGAACGCGAAATCCCCTACGATCCCGCTCAAGATGGGTTCGTTTTTTCGACCACCGAAATCCAGGCCTTCATCCAGCGCCGCGACCGCCTCGATCAGGCCTACTCCGAACCCGAACACCACCTCGCGGCCGCTTCCTGATGTGACCAGTCCCCTGGGTAGTGGGGCGGACCCCCTGGTCCGCGGCCGACGCCCTCGTCGGCTTCCGTCCCCGGCATCGCTGCTCAACCGGGCTTGTTAGAATGAAATTCTCCCACCCCAATGCTCAAAAGCATCACCGTGCACGGGGCACGCCAGCACAACCTGAAAAATATCGACGTCGAGATCCCCCGCAATACCTTCACCGTCATCACGGGACTGAGCGGGTCCGGCAAATCCTCCCTCGCCTTCGACACCATCTACGCCGAAGGTCAGCGCCGCTACGTCGAGACGCTCTCGCCCTACGCCCGTCAGTTCCTCGATCAAATGGAGCGCCCCGAAGTCGACTCTATCGACGGTCTCAGCCCGGCCATTTCCATCGAGCAAAAAACCACCAACCGGAGCCCGCGTTCCACCGTCGGCACCATCACCGAGATCTACGACTATTTGCGCGTGCTTTACTCCGCCATCGGGGTTCCACATTGCCCCACCTGCGGCGTCGAGATTTCCCGCCAGAGCGCCGAGCAGATCCTGCAACAGATCTTGGCGCTTCCCGCTGGCGAGCGCATTATGATCCTGGCTCCCATCGTCCGCGGCCGCAAAGGCGAATATAAAAAGGATCTCGAAAAACTTTCGCGCCAGGGCTTCCTCCGCGCGCGCATCGATGGTGTTCTGCGGTCGCTCGACGAAGAAATTCCCCTCGACCGCCGCAAGAACCATAACATCGAAATCGTGGTCGATCGCCTCCCGCTCAAGCCTGGCTCGGAAAAGCGCATCGAAGCGTCGCTCGAAACCGCCGGCAAACTGGCCGATGGATTGGTCATCGTCGCCGTCGTCAATGGCGACGAAAAACTCTATTCGCAAAAACTGGCCTGCCCCAATTGTGGCGCCAGCGTTCCGCAGCTCGAGCCCCGCTCCTTCTCCTTCAATAGTCCGTTCGGCGCCTGCGAAACCTGCAATGGTCTCGGCAGCACCTGGAGCTTCGACCCCGTCAAAATCATGGTCGATCCATCCAAGCCCTTGCTCGACGGCGGCCTCGGACCGGGCGCCAGTTCGTCTTACATGAATCACGCGCTATCTGAAGCCGCCGAGCGCCTGCGCATTAAAATCAACAAGCCTTTCGAAGAGCTGCCCAAGCGAACCCAGACGTTGTTGCTCGAAGGCGGCAACGGTTTCGCGGGCGTGCTCAAGATTCTGGATGAGGCATACCAGGACGCCAGCGCCGGCTATCGCGAATGGATGATGGACTATATGTCGCCCTCCATCTGTCCGGATTGTCAGGGACGGCGTTTGCGCCCCAGCAGTCTGGCCGTTTCGGTAAAGGGCGCCGGCCTCGCCGAACTGACGGAAATGTCCATCGATCGCGCCGTGGCCACCGTCAAGACCTGGGTGCTCAATGAACGCGAGCAACAGATCGCCGGGCGTGTCATCGAAGAGATTCGCAATCGGCTCGAGTTTCTCACCGCCGTCGGCCTCAATTATTTGAGCCTGTCCCGTTCCGCCGCCACCCTCTCAGGCGGCGAAGCGCAGCGCATCCGGCTGGCCACGCAGATTGGCTCGAAGCTGCGCGGCGTGCTGTACGTTTTGGACGAGCCCTCCATCGGACTGCATCCGCGCGACAACGATCGTCTGCTCGACACTCTCTCTCGCCTCCGCGACCTCGGCAACACCGTGCTGGTCGTGGAACACGATGCCGAAACCATTGAGCGAGCCGACTACGTCATCGATCTCGGGCCTGGCGCGGGCCGGCTGGGCGGCCGTCTGGTAGCGGCCGGAACACCGCGCGAAATCGAGCGAAATCCTGCTTCGCTCACCGGCCAGTATCTTTCCGGCGCGGTCAGAATCGAGGCCCCCGCCGGACGCCGGCACGGCAATGGCAAGAAACTGATCGTCCACGGCGCGCGCGAGCACAACCTCAAAGACGTTACAGTTGAGTTTCCCCTCGGCTGCTTGATTGTCATCACCGGCGTTTCCGGCAGCGGAAAATCCACGCTCGTCAACGATATCCTGTATCGCTCGCTCGCCAAGGAATTATATGGTTCCCACGATACTCCCGGCCAGCATGATTCTATTCAGGGCCTCGAGAACATCGACAAGGTCGTCGAGATCGATCAGTCTCCCATCGGCCGCACGCCCCGCTCCAATCCCGCCACTTACACCGGCGTCTTCACTCCCATCCGCGATCTGTATTCCATGCTGCCTGAATCGCGCGAACGCGGTTACAAGCCCGGCCGCTTCAGCTTCAACGTGAAAGGCGGGCGCTGCGAAGCCTGCCAGGGCGACGGTCTGAAGCGCATTGAGATGAACTTCCTGCCCGACGTTTACGTCACCTGCGATGTCTGCCATGGCCGCCGCTATAACAGCGAGACGCTGCAGGTGAAATACAAAGGCTATTCGATCGCCGATCTGCTGGAAGCTACTGTTGAAGACGCCATCCCAGTGCTCGAAAATATCCCGCTTATTCAGACCAAGCTAAAAACGCTGCACGACGTCGGCTTGGGCTACATTCACCTCGGTCAATCCTCGACCACCTTATCGGGCGGCGAAGCCCAGCGCATCAAGCTGGCCCGCGAGTTAAGTAAACGGCAAACCGGGCGCACGCTCTATATTCTCGACGAGCCCACCACCGGTCTGCATTTTGAAGACATCAAACGTCTGCTCGATGTGCTACAGCGCCTGGTCGATCTGGGCAATACTGTCATTGTGATCGAGCATCAGTTGGATGTCGTGAAATCGGCCGACTGGATCATTGACATGGGCCCGGAAGGCGGCGAGAAAGGCGGCAATGTGGTCGCCCTCGGCACGCCCGAGCAAATCCTGCGCTTCAAGAAAAGCCACACCGCGCACGCACTGGAAAAGGTGCTGAAAAACGGTAAGGTCGCATGAGCAAGTACGCTCATGAGCCGCTCGATCTAAGCGGTCTCCATACCATCCCCATCGAAGCGCGCGGCGGCAAAGTTCAGGTGCGGGATTTCGCCCGGCCGTATTCGGGCAGTTGGCTCGATTCCTTGCCTCGCATCCTCGCAGCCGACTCCTTCCGCGCCATCGTCCACGCCATCGCTAATGCCAAAGCGCAAAATAAAATGATCCTCTGGGGACTCGGCGGCCATGTCATCAAGTGCGGCCTCGCGCCTATCCTCATCGATCTGATGCAGCGCGGTTTTGCCACCGCTTTCGCTCTGAACGGAGCCGCCGCCATTCATGATTTCGAAATCGCCATCGCCGGCCAGACCAGTGAAGACGTGGAAGCGGTGCTGCCGGACGGCCGTTTTGGCACGGCTGAGGAGACCGGGCGTGAGATGAATCGCGCGCTCCAGAACAATACCGGATTTGGTGAATCGCTCGGCCTGCATCTGGAGAATATCGCCGATCCTCGCTATCGCCCCGCCAGCCTTCTGTGCCAGGCTTACCGCCAGTCCACGCCCGTCACTGTCCACGTCGCCATCGGGACCGATACGCCTCACACTCATCCGACCGCTTCTGGCGAAGCTATCGGGCGGGCCACCCACCACGACTTTCGACTGCTCTGCGCGCTCGTGAGCGAGATGAACGACGGCGGCGTCTATCTCAACATTGGCTCGGCTGTCGTGCTACCCGAGGTTTTCCTCAAGGCCGTTTCCGTAGTCCGCAATCTCGGAAATCCTCTAGCCGATTTCACCACCGCGAATTTCGATTTCCTGCAGCATTACCGTCCTAAACTTAACGTCGTCGAACGCCCCCACGCCCGCTCCGGCGGCCATGGTTATTCCATCACCGGCCATCACGAGATTATGATCCCATTGCTCGCCGCCGCCCTCATCGAGTCCCGCCCATGACTCCCAACGATCCCCCGCCTTTCCCACGACCCACCCCCCACTCCCCACAACCCACGACCCACCCCCCACAGCCCTTTTGGGATTACCAGGACCTCGGCCTTTTCATCTCGCTCTGCTTTCCAGCGCTGTTGATTACGATTTTGCTGATCCGGGCGCTCTCGGGCGTCATCCCGTACGGCAAGCCCTTTCAAGGACTGCTCGCGCAACTGCTCTGGTACGCCCTGGTGTTCAGCTCGTTATACGCGCTGCTTCACATGCGCTATCGGCAGCCGTTCTGGCGATCGCTCGGCTGGAAGATGCTTCCGTTCTCCACCACCGCCATGTGCTGCGTCGCCGGCCCGTTCCTCGCGGTCAGCATCGGCTACCTCGGCTACCTGTTGCGAACTCCCGAGATATCTCTTCCGTTCCAGCAAATGCTCGATAACCGTCCAACCCTGCTTTTGTTCTCGCTCTTCGTCGTCATCATCGGCCCTTTGTGCGAAGAGCTTGCCTTTCGTGGCTTTCTGTTGCCCCTCTTCGTTCGATCGCTCGGCGCCACTGCCGGGATCATCGTCACCGGTGTGTTGTTCGGTTGCCTGCACGCGCCCGAATATTCCTGGTCGTGGCGGCATGTCCTGCTGGTAGCCGTTGCCGGATCCGTGTTTGGCTGGGTGCGCTATCAAACCGGTTCCACCGCTGCCGCCACGTATATGCATTCCACCTATAACCTCACCCAATTCGCGGCCTTTGTCGCGCAGTCCCGGACTATATGATTCAGACCATCCAGTGGACCGATTCGGGCGTGGTCATGATCGACCAGACCCGCTTGCCGCGCGAGGAAAGCTACGTCACCTGCACCGATTACCAACAGGTTGCCGAGGCCATCCGGTCCATGGTGATTCGCGGCGCGCCCGCCATCGGCGTGGCCGCTGCCATGGGAATCGCCCTGGGAATGCAGCGAGCCGAAAGCGCCGCTGAGTTCGGAAAAATCTGCGACACCCTCGCCGGCACCCGCCCCACGGCGGTGAATCTGTTCTGGGCCATCGATCGAATGCGCCGCCGTTATGCCGAATTGCAAGGTCGCTCTCTCGATGAAATTCGAAGTCACTTGATCGCCGAAGCTCAGCAGGTTCGCCTCGAAGATATTGCCATCAACGAGTGCATCGGCCGTAACGGCGCTTCGCTCATTCCCGACGGCAAGACCGTCCTGACGCACTGCAATGCCGGTGCGCTCGCAACCGCCGGGTACGGAACGGCGCTGGGAGTTATTCGCGCCGCCGTGGCGTCCGGCAAAAAGATCGACGTCTTCGCCGACGAGACCCGTCCCTTCCTGCAGGGTGCCCGATTGACTGTTTGGGAGCTGCAGCACGATCACATTCCCGCTACTTTGATCACCGATAATATGGCGGGACACTTCCTGCATTCCGGACGAATCGGTTGCGTGGTGGTGGGCGCCGATCGCATCGCGGCCAACGGCGACGTCGCAAATAAAATCGGAACTTACTCGGTGGCCGTGCTGGCCAAAGAAAATGGCGTTCCATTTTACGTCGCCGCGCCGATTTCCACCCTTGACCTGACGCTCGCCTCGGGCGATCAGATTCCCATCGAGCAGCGCGCCGCGTCGGAGGTCACGCATGTTCACGGAGTTCCCGTGGCGCCCGAAGGCACGCTAGTCGAGAACCCGGCATTCGATGTCACGCCTCACCGCTATGTAACCGCCATCGTGACCGAGCGCGGTGTGGCCCGAGCGCCTTACGCTGAATCTTTGGGAAAGCTGGTAATTTAAGTTTTATGATCCGATCCGCTTCTTGTGTTGCATTCGTATTTGCTGCCGGCCTGCTGGCCTCCGGCGACCTTTCCAATCGCCGCGCGCCCGGCTTCGCGCTGCCGGATCCCGATTATCAGCACTTCTACGATCTTCAGGATTACCGCGGCAAGGTGGTGCTGATCGACATCATGTCCACCACTTGCCCGCATTGCCTGCTGCTCTCGACCACGCTCGAGAAAGTCAAACAAAAGTATGGCGACAAATTGCAGATCTTGTCGGTCATCTTGCCGCCCGACAATCAAGAAACGGTCGCCAAATACCGGATGGTGAACAAGATCACGGTGCCGATCATCTGCGACATGGGCCAGATGACTATTTCTTATCTGAATGCGCGTCCCGGCCAGAGCAAAATCGATGTGCCGCACTTGTTCATCATCGACAAGGCCGGCATGATCCGGAACGATTTTCCCTACAGCGAACAGGACAAGGCCGTATTTGAAGGCCCCGCCCTGTATCCGGAGATCGAGAAGCTCTTAAAATGAGCCGCTGCTAAGGAATCGAATTCACCACCGGAATGGTGACGATATTACTAGTGAAAATATTCTGCGCGATGTATAGCTGTGTATTCGGATTGCTGCTCAGCGTGGACGATAGCTGGATCTGGACTTCATAAATACCCAGCAGACCGGTCTTCAGACCCGAGTTTATTACGTTGGCGGTGACGCCGCCGACCTGGACATTGTCCACCGGCGCGAGCGCTACATTGGGGGGGCCGTTATATTCCTGTCCGGTGTTATCGGGGAATGAGCCGTCTGGCGCCGTTGTAAGGCCCAGCCCGGTGGCATACAGAGAAATAACTTCGCCCGGCAGCGCGGGATTGTCGGTTGTCACCGGAGCGCCGGCTACACTGGCACAGCAGGTGGCTGTGCTTAGCGCGGTCATTATGACCGATGCGCTGTTGGTCGATAAGGCGGCCGCGGAGGTGGCCGCGATCGCGATACCATCTCCATCCGGGCCGGCTACCTTTGCGGTCAGGACGATGCGCGTGAACTGTCCCGCCGAGGTCGCAATCACCTTTTCGTCCGGGTTGGAATCGATGGTCGCAATCAGAGCGTCGCGAACGGTCGCCAGACTGTCGCCATCTTGAATCGTATAGCTATAATTACGATCTTCGATCGTTACCGTGGCTGTGTCGCCGACGAAGATCGATCCGTCCACTGACACCAGACCGATGGCATAGCTGCTGGCGTGGAATGCCATGGCCGGGCGTGGATCGGTTCCTGGCCCCGCTAGGATGCCCGGGTTCTCGGGGACAATCGGGATTGCGATCGCCGCGGTCGCCGTCACGCTGCCGTCGTTGTGCACGGTGCGGACATAGGCGCTGACTCCATTGGAGTCGTTCACTTCGAAGGGCATTTGGGCGTTGATCTGAGTCGGCGAAACATACAGCAGGGGAGATCGCATTCCATCGATGTACAGCTCCGCGTTACCCAAGATGCTCGGGTAGTTTCCATTCGCATCGGGAACCGCCGCCGCGGCCGCATCGGCCAGATCGACACCAGTGATGGTAATCAGTGTTCCAGGAGCGATCTCGGCCGCATTGCGGCCACCATCCAGTTGCGCGTCGGAAGCAGTAGCCGTGATGGTCGCGCTGGTGGAGGTAGTAACCGTCAGGGTGACCGAATTGCCGGCCGCGCCGCCCACCCTGGCCGTCAAAACCAGTTCATCGGAACCGGGATTGGGCCTGGCCAGCACATTCGGATCGGGCGTGGTGCCGTTAATGCCGTCAATTAAGTTGGCGAAGTTTTGAATGACCGTAAGAAGGCTATCACCGGCAACAACGGCGTAGGTGTAAGCCGTCCCGCCGATTGTAATCGTGACGGTATCTTTTGCCGTTATGGTTCCACCAAAGGTTACGGCGCCCACCGCATAAGTGGTCAGGCTGAACGCATTCGTGATGCCGTTGATCGGAATGTTGGGCGACGCTAGCGTGAATGCCAGCACGCGCCGGTCATAAGGATCGGTCACATACAGGTTGGTGCCGTCCCACGCCAGTGCCAGCGGATCTCGAACTGTGCCTGGGCTGGAGGATAGGACATTGGCGTCCAGTTCGAAGGTATCGGTGCTGTCGGTAACCTGATCGGTGAACTCGTCGGGTTGGCCGATAAATTCGTCCGCAGGCTGGCCGTTCTGGGTCGGAATGCTGTTATATACCATGATCCGGTCATTACCGCCGTCCGCAACGAACAAATGCTGGCCATCCGAGAGCGCGTATCTTGGAAAATCCATGGTAGGGGCGCAGCGTGCGGGGTAAATCGGATTATTGGCGAGATCGTAGCCCGTCACGAGATTGCACATAACGGGAGTCTCTTTGTTGACAGTGTCGGTGGCCGAAGTGGCGGTCATCCCGGTGAACGCATTATCGGGTGCCTCGGAAACCATGTCCGGTTGTCCGATTTCTACATCGGCGGCCTGCTGATTCTGAGTGGGAATGGAGTTCCAGATGAGCACCCGATTGTGGCCGAGGTCAGTGACGAAAAGATGCTGGCCATCGGATGTGACCGAAACTGGCGAGAACATGTTATTGGCTGTAGGAGCGACATCACTTACCGTTTGTGGCGGAGCGGTGTTGAAGTTCGGCTCGCCCAAAACCAGGTCGGCCGCCTGATCGTTCGCAGTCGGAATGCTATTCCAGATCATCACGCGATGATTCTGGGTATCAGCGACGAAGAATTGGTTTCCCTGAATCCATACGCCTTGGGGTCCGCGGAAGGACTTGTTGTCGAGTCCCGCATTGCCAGTCGTAAAATTTGGCTGGCCCAGCACCAGATCAGCGCGTTGATCTATCGTGGTGGGAATGGAATTCCAGATGAGCACGCGGTTGTTGTCGGTGTCCGCCACGGCCAGGATCTGGCCGTTAGTGGCGATGCCGGTGGGCGTTCGCAAACCATTCTGCGTGAGGTTCGTGTCGGTGGTAAGGAAATCCGGCTCGCCCAGAACGAGATTCGCCGCACCACCATTATCGCCCCCGATGCAAACGGCGCAACGTTGCCCGGTTTGAGGTATAGCAGTGGTCGGGGGCAGGACGTATTGCGAAATGTTCTGATAAATCATCACGCGATTATTGACCGGCTCGGCCTGAACGTGATTGGAATCGACGACGAACAGCGTATTGTTGGCGTATGCCACGCCGCCCACGGCGCCCAACTGAGTAGCCGAGGGACTGCCCGCATCCTGCGAAGTGAAGGTTCGCTGGCCGAACGTGATTCGGGCGCCCTGCCCCGTTATGAATCCCTGGGCGAAGATCACCATCGACGATAACAGAAAAATGCTGAGATGCTTCATGACACTGAATTGTGCGGGTATGGTCTAGTATATCAACCTGATGACGGTCCTAAACAGTTTCGGGTTTCGAGTTTGGTAATTTTCTAAAGAAACGCGCGCGCCGCTTGTAGAAAAAACACCACAGTGTGAAGCAGATGCTACAATAAATTTCTTCACTTGGCATCCCCGGGTACTCGTTTGGCAAACACGAACAACTTACTGGAGGCCGCCGGCCGCTGGTTTCTCCACTCGGGGATTCAGGAGCCAAATGGCGGCGTGGGCCGGTATTATCGATCCGATCTCGGCCAAAACGCGCCTGTCTCCACCGAGATCACAGGCTACGCAGTCAGCGCATTGTTGTTTTTCCATGAACGCACGGGACAAGCCGAATATCAGCACGCCGCGTTCCAGTCGGCCAGATTTCTTACCCGGACCGCCTGGGACCGAACGCTCGAGACGTTTCCCTTCGAGCATTCCGTTAATGGCGACCGTTCGCGGGCGCTGGCATATTTTTTCGACTGCGGCATTATCGTCCGGGGGCTGCTGGCAGCCTGGCGCGTGTCGAAGGAAGCGGAATTCAGGGACACCGCGATCGACGCGGGGCGCGCCATGATGAGGGATTTTCAGCGAGGCGGCGCAATCCATCCGATCCTGGCTCTGCCGGGGAAACAGCCGCTTGCTTACGAACCGCGCTGGTCGGCGTCACCGGGATGCTACCAGTTGAAATCCGCAATGGCTTGGCAGGAGCTCTTCGAAGCCACCGGGGAGATGGAGTTTTTTCGCGCCTACGAATCGGCTGTGGCGGCCGCCCTGACGAATGACTATGAATTTCTGCCGGGCGAAACGAACCGCGAGAAGGTGATGGATCGTCTGCACGCCTATGCTTACTTTCTGGAAGGTTTGGCGCCGATGCTGCACCGCTCCGACTGCGCTCACGCGTTCCGCGAGGGGGTCGAACGGGTGGGCGCTTACTTGCGTGAGATCGCAGCGCTATTTGCCCGGTCCGATGTTTACGCGCAATTGCTGCGGGCGCGGTTACTGGGCGAGGCTCTAGGCGTGCTCCCGCTCGATCAAGCGGCCGCGGCGCAGGAGGCCGGCCAAGCGGCTGCCTTTCAAGTGTCTTCAGAGGACGCTCGCGTCGCGGGCGGATTTTTATTTGGAAGGAAATGCGGCGAAGCGATGCCGTTTGTGAATCCCGTATCCACCGCGTTCTGCGCTCAGGCGCTGGCGTGGTGGGACGATCGCAAGAATAACGCGCTCGAGGCTCGCCGGCAGTTACTGATTTGAGCCAGGCCTTGCCGGAGACGATCAAAGTTCTGTTCGCTTCCGGGTCCGAAGATTTGATTCCGACCGCTATCGAGCACATGCGGGAGCTCTTTCCCGAGCTGCCGCTGGTGGTAGCTTCCGAATTTCCCATCCAAGGCGCGCGCTGGATTCCCTTTCCGCTGTCACGGGGCTTCTGGGAGAACCTGGCGCTTTTCCGCTGGCATTTTCGCGGCAAGCGAATTCGCCTCTGCGCGGTAATTTTGCAGCCTCGCATGCCGTACTGGCGGATGCGATTGATCGCCTTCGCGCTTTCGCCCTGGAATTTTCTGGCGTTCAACGAGGCTTTCGGTCACTTCATGCTGCGGCCGAGTACGCTGGGAACCATTGCCAGACACCTGGCGTGGCGAACGCGAAATTTCTTCGTTTGGGAATTTTCGCCGGGCGGCGCAACCTATACCTGGTTGTGGCGGCTGCGGCATCCCAGCGCCTTGATACGGCCGGGACAGGTTCTGCTGGCGAGGACCGCGGGCCTGATGACCGCGGCTCTTAAGGCGATTATTCCGCCCCGCGCGCCAGTGTCGCATGCATCCGAAGCGCAGCCGCGCGGCGTGTCGGTGGTGATCCCGTCGCGCAACGGCAGGGAACTGCTCACCGACCTGTTGCCAAAAGTCGTGGGGCAAATCGAACGGATGAACGGAGAGATCATCGTTGTCGACAACGGGTCCGATGATGACACCGCCGATTTTCTGCGGCGCTGGTATAACACCGTACTGCTGGTGGAAAGCCGCGAGCCATTATCTTTTGCGCGCGCGGTAAACGCCGGCATTCAGAAATCGCGCTATTCGCACGTCTGCCTGCTCAATAACGACATGGCGATTGGGGAGGGCTTTTTCGAAGCCTTGCTGGCCGCCTTCTCCCGCGTACCCGATCTTTTTTGCGCCACGGCGCAGATCTTTTTTCCCGAGGGCGCGCGGCGCGAAGAGACAGGCAAGGCAGTGATGCCGTTCCCCGCCGATCGGAAACCCGCGGACTTCCCGGTGCGCTGTGAACTTCCTTTTCCAGGCGAGGATTTGAGTTACGTGCTCTATGGAAGCGGTGGATGCTCGCTCTACGACGCCGGCAAGCTGCGGGAGTTGGGAGGGCTGGATGAAGTCTACCAGCCGGCTTATGTCGAGGATCTCGATCTCGGTTTCCGCGCCTGGCAAAAAGGCTGGCCGTCGGTTTTCGTGCAAGCGGCGCGGGTGGTTCATAAGCATCGCACCACCACGTCCCGCTATTATTCGCCCGAATTCCTGGACCAGATTCTGGAGCTGAACTATCTTCGATTTCTGGCACGCGCGATCAGCGATCCGCGAGTGTTTCGACGGTTGTGGCGCGAGGCGGTGAACCGATTGAATCTCGCGAGTGTTTCGCATATGCCGAATCCGGCCGCGCTGGCAACTTTGTCCGCGGCTTGGCGTGCGCCATTCTGGTGGAAGCGCCGCGAAGCGGCCGGTCTCAATGACGGCCATATTCTAGCCATAGGCAGCGGCGCAGTGACCATTGCACCGGGCTGCGCGCCTCGCAACCGGCCGCTGGTGGTGGTGGCCACGCCGTACCTGCCATATCCCTTGGCGCACGGCGGCGCTGTGCGAATGTACAACCTGATGGGCTGGGCCTCGCGGGATTTCGATCAGGTGCTGGTTTCGTTCGCCGGCGAGGCGCGCGAGGTCCCGGCTGAGTTATTGCAGATCTGCTGCGAAGTGGTTCTGGTGAAGCGTTCCGGGAGCCACCTGTTGCCTTCGACTGATCGTCCCGATGTCGTCGAAGAGTTCGATTCACCGGCTTTTCACGCCGCGCTGCGCCAAACGGTTCGCAAATGGAAACCCGGCGTGGTGCAACTCGAGTTCACCCAGATGGCGCAATACGCCGCCGACTGCGCGCCTGCCAAGACGATACTGGTCGAGCACGATGTCACGCTGGATCTTTACCAGCAGCTTCTCGAGCAAGGTGACGACTGGGAGCTGCGGCATCAACTCGAGCGCTGGAAACCATTTGAAATCGCCGCCTGGAGCATTGTCGACCGCGTGGTAACGATGTCGGAAAAGGACCGTGGTCTGGCGCTCCGGGAAGGTGTGGCCCCTACCCGAGCCATCGCGCTTGCAAACGGCGTCGATCTGGAGCGGTTCCAGCCCACTCGAAATCCCGCCGATCCGCGGCGCTTGCTGTTCATCGGATCGTTTGCTCACCTGCCCAATGTGCTGGCGGTCGATTTCTTCCTGCGGGAAGTCTGGCCGCGGCTTCAGCCGCTCGGCGTCACGCTGCACATCATTGCGGGCGCGCGGCCTGAATATTATCTGGAGCGTTATCAGGACCGGGTAAAGCTCGATCTGGGCCAGCACGGCGTCGAGCTTGAGGATTTTGTCGCCGACGTGCGCCCGGCATACCAGCGCGCGGCCATCGTGGTGGCTCCGTTGCTAGCCTCCGCCGGGACCAATATCAAAATCATGGAAGCGATGGCCATGGGCAAGGCTATCGTCAGCACACCGGGCGGAGTAAATGGGCTCGACCTCCAAGCCGGCAAGGACGTGATCGTGGCAGCTAGCGGGGCGCAGATGGCCGAGGCTATTCGAGAATTGTTGGACAATCCGGCCAAGCGCGAGACCCTCGAACAGCAGGCTCGCATGACTGTGGAGCGAAGGTTTGATTGGGCCGTGATTGCGGATCAGCAGAAGCGGATGTATGAAGAATTGATGGCGTTCACACGAGTACCTAACGGCGCTACGCCGTCGCAAGAGCCAGAAACTCCGCGAGAATAGTGGAAGCGAGACACGGCAAGCTATGGCCGTCATCACACTGGCGCGATCCTGCCCGTACA
>Ga0182024_10017760_pt1 | contig 13314 bp, 11 predicted proteins | sample P32metaG_FD_120480 | JGI IMG/M metagenome (GOLD analysis project Ga0182024, IMG submission 120480) | Permafrost microbial communities from Stordalen Mire, Sweden - P3-2 metaG (Illumina Assembly) | ecosystem: Environmental > Terrestrial > Soil > Wetlands > Permafrost | place: Sweden: Stordalen...
CCCCGGGTGGTGACCGCCGCGACCCCCTCCCGCTCGAGGAGCTCGACCGAGACCGAGACCAGGCGATCCCGCAGGGCGGGCGTCCGCTGTTTGGCCCTCGGCACCCGACCACTATAACGTGACAGTGTTTCGTATCAATGTCTCAATATGCCGGTCCAGTCGACCGGGGGAAGGCAGGCGACGTGATGGGCGAGCTGGTGACGTACCGGCGGGAGGGCCGGGTGGCGACGATCACGATGGACGATGCGAAGGTCAATGTGTTCTCGACTGCGATGCTGCGCGCTGTGCACGGCGCATTCGACGAGGCCGAACGCGACGGGGCGGTCGTGGTGTTGACCGGGCGGGCGAACTACTTCTCGGCCGGCTTCGACCTTCGGACGATCGCGGCCGGCGCGGCACCGGCTCGCGAGATGCTGCACACGGGCGCGACGCTCGCCGAGCGGGTGCTGTCCTTCCCGACGCCGGTCGTCATCGCGTGCACCGGCCACGCGTTCCCGGCCGGGGCGTTCCTGCTGCTGTCCGCCGACCTGCGCATCGGGGTGGACGGCCCGTTCCAGATCGGGCTGAACGAGGTGCGGATCGGCTTGACCGTCCCGTGGTTCGCCATCGAGCTGGCCCGGCACCGGCTGCATCCGGCCGCCTTCGACCGCACCGTCGTCAACGCCACCATGTACCGCCCGCAGGAGGCAGTCGCGCCCGGCTTCCTCGACCGGGTCGTCCCGGCGACGGACCTCGAGACGGTCAGCGGGGAGGCTGCCGCGGAGCTCGCCGAGCTGGACCTGGCCGCGCATCTCGCCACCAAGCTCCGGGCACGGGCTCAGGCGCTCACCGCGCTGCGCGCCGCGATCGACGCCGAACTCGTCGACAAACCCGCGGGCGCCGCACAACCATCATGAGCGCCGCCGCCCGGGCGGCCGGGCCACCCGTCACGCGGGTCAGAGCACGAGCGTGACCGCGCTGCCCTTCTTGACCATGGTCCCGGGCGCCGGCGATTCGCTGATCACCGGCTTGCCCGGCCCGTAGTTCTGCACGTCGGGGACCAGGCCGACCGCGTTGAGGGCCTGGCTGGCTGCTTCGACGCTCTGTCCGACCAGGTTCGGCACCGGGACCGGCTGGGGACCCTGGCTGATCAGCACCGCGATCTGCGAGCCGTGAGGGGCGAGCGCCCCGGCAGCCGGGTTGGTGCCGGTGGCCTGACCGATCGGGACGGTGTCGCTGTAGGCGTTCTGGTCGACCGACGTGAAGTCCTTGGCCGCGAGGGTCTGGGACGCGGCGGCGAAGGTCTGGCCGGCGACGATCGGCACCGCGACCGGGGCGGGCCCGTCGCTGACCAGGACGTGCACGGTCGATTCGGGCGTGGCGCGCGCGGGGCCGGCGGGCGTGGTGCTGATCACGATGCCCTTGGCGATGGTGGGGTCGTAGCGGTGGTCGAACGCGACAACGAACCCGGCCTGGGTGAGGATCGCCTGGGCGTCCGTGGCGGACCGTCCGGCGACGACCGGGACCGGGACGGGGGGCGGACCGCGGGACACGACGACGTCGATCGCGCCGCCTTTGCTGACGAACGCGCCCGGCCCCGGGCTCTGGGAGATGACGAGTCCGGCGGGGTCGTCGGCGCGGCGGCGTTCGACGACCTTCATGAGCACGCCCCGGCTCGTCGCGATGGTGGCGGCGGTGTTCTCGGTCCGCCCGACCAGGGTCGGCGACGCGACCGACGGGCCGGGCCCGCCGCTGAGGAGCAGCACCGCGGCGACGACGAGCGCGACGAGGATCGCCGCGCCGACGACGAACGGGGCGACGGGAAGCTGTCGGCGGCGACTGCTCGGGACGGGGATGGCGTAGGGGAGATCGGCGTCGGCGCGGGTGGTGTCGGTCTCGGCGCCCGGGTCGGCGGCGGTGCGAATCCCGACGTTGGTCGGGTCGGCGTCCGCGGCGTGTTGGCCGAGCCCGGCCAGCGGGAGCGGCTCAGGTGGGGGGAGGCGCCGCGAGACGTCCCGGAGCGCGGCGACCATCGTCGCCGCGTCGGGGTACCGCTCGGCGCGCTCGGGTCGCCCGGCCCGTTCGATGACGGCACCGAGGGCACCGAGCTCGGGTGGGGCGACGATCCCGCGGGTGGTGCGGGCGGCGAGCGTCCCGATCGGGGTGTCGCCGATGACGGGCACCTCCCCGGTGCAGGCCTCGACGAGGACGACCGACAGGGCGTAGAGGTCGGCTCGGCCGTCGAGGGGCGCACCGCCGGCCTGCTCGGGGGCGGCGTAGCGGGCGGTGCCGACCAGCGCCCCGACCGGCTCGGTCCAGGATGCCTCGGCGAGGGCGCGGGCTAGACCGAAGTCGGCGACGCGGACGGTGCCGTGCTCGTCGAAGAGCAGGTTCGCCGGCTTGATGTCGCGATGCACGAGACCGCGGTCGTGGGCGTACTGCAACGCCTCGGCGACCCGGCCACCGACCGCGGCGCCCTGGGAGGCGCTGAGCCGGGTGCCGGTGTCGAGCAGTGCCCGCAGCGAGCCGCCGCGCAGCAGCTCGACGACCATGAACGCCAGGCCGTCGTCCTCACCCCAGTCGTAGACGGCCATCACGTTGGGGTGGTGCAGCGACGCGGCGAGCTGGGCTTCGGAACGGAACCGGCGCAGGAAGCCCAGGTCGTCGGCGAGGCCGGGTTGGAGGACCTTCACCGCGACCCGGCGGCGGAGGCGTACGTCGTCGGCAAGGTAGACGCGTCCGCTCGCGCCGGAGCCGATGGGGACGAGCAGTCGGTACCGGTCGACGAGGACGCGCCCGACCAGGTCGGCGACGGCGCTGGAGGCCACATCTCCAGGCTACGAGCCGCTTGTGCAGATCCCGCGGCACGCGCGGGGTGATGCTCGACCCGACGAGGGCCGCCGGTACGCTCGCCGCGCGTGACCGAGACCACCAAGCCGACCGCGCTGGCATCGGGGGGCGCGCCGCGGTCCCGCCCGCCGCTGTTCAAGCATCCATGGCGGCTCGCGATCGTCGCGCTCGGCCTCCTCGCGGTGTTGAACCTCGGCCTGCTGCTCCTCAACAAGTCCGACACGTCCGTCGTCACGAAGGCGGGGACGCTCCCGGCAACGATCCTGAGCCTCCAGCCCACCCCGGAGGGGATCATCCGCCCCCAGGACACCATCACGGTGCAGCTTCAGACCGACCTGACCGGCACGTTGGTGCTCGACGGGCAGGAGATCCCGACCAATCAGCTCCAGAAGGTCCCCGAGCTGGGCGAGGTGAGCTACCGCCCGGGACCGGGCAAGGGCCTGGAGCAGTTCCCGCCGGGGCGCCACAGCGTGACCGTCGAGTACTGGCTCCAGACCAAGCCGCGCCCGATCCACCCGGGGACGTACACGTGGACGTTTCAGGTCACGGCGTGAGCGGATCCTCGGCGACGGCCAGGACGGCGGCGCCGCGGACGTCGTCGTGGGCGATCGCGGTGAGCGCGTCGGCGGCGGCCTCGAGCGGGTAGGTCACGACCTCGGCGCGCACGTTCGCGTCGGCGGCGAGCGTCATGAACTCCTCGGCGTCGCGGCGCGTCATGTTGGCGACCGACCGCAGGGTCCGTTCTCGCCACAGCAGCGCGTAGTCGAACGACGGGATGGCGGACATGTGGATCCCGGCGAGGCTGACCGTCCCGCCCGGGCGGACCACCTGCAGCGCGACCGGCACGAGCTCCCCGGCCGGGGCGAACACGACCGCCCGATCGCACGGCATGGGCGGGAGCTCGGCGGCCTCGCCGACCCAGGTCGCGCCGAGGTCGCGGGCGAGCTGGCGGTGCTGCTCACCGCGGGTGAGTACGACGGTCTCGCAGCCCCAGTAGCGCAGCACCTGCAGGACGAGGTGGGCGGACGCGCCGAACCCCAAGAGCGCGACCCGGTCGCCGGGTTGGACCTCGGCGCGGCGCAACGCCCGGTAGCCGATGACGCCTGCGCAGAGGAGCGGCGCGGCCTGGAGGTCGTCGAGATCTTCGGGGAGGCGGACCGCGAAGTCCTCGGGCACGGTGACCGCGTCGGCGTATCCGCCGTCGGCGGTCCAGCCGGTGAAGGTCGCGGCTTCGCAGAGGTTCTCCTCCCCGCGTCGGCAGTACTCGCACACCCCGCAGGTGTGGTGGAGCCAGGCCACGCCGACCCGCTCGCCGAGCGCCAGGCGTGAGCAACGGGCCCCGAGCGCGTCGACGACGCCGACCACCTGGTGGCCGGGCACGATCGGCAGGACCGGGAGGTCGAGGTCGCCCTCCACGACGTGGAGATCGGTCCGACAACACCCGCACGCATGGACCCGGACCCGGGCGATCCCGGGGCCGGGCTCGGGCAGCGGCCGTTCCTCGAGGGCGAGGGGCCCTGACTCGATGGCCTGGGGTGCGTGCAGCACTTGGGCTCGCACGTCAGGCCGGCCTCACGGGACGACGAAGGTGGCCTCGCCCTTGATCGCCGTGCCACCACTCTCCTGGCGGGTGACGAGGAGCTCGAGGTCGACGCGCCGCTCCCCGTGCTCGTCGTAGCGGCGCATCACGGTGGCCTCGCAGACGATGTGGTCGCCGGGCCAGACCTGCTCGCGGAACTGGACCGAGAACCGGCGCACGTTGTCGGCGCCGAGCCAGTCGGTGCAGTAGCAGCCGAGGATGCCGGCTTGGAGCATCCCGACCGAGAACACGCTCGGGTAGCCAGCCGACTTGGCGAAATCCTCGTCGTGGTGGATGGGGTTGAAGTCGCCCGACGCGCCCTGATAGCGGACGAAGTCGGTGCGGGTCAGGGGGCCGTGCTCGCGGCGTGGCCCCTTCGTTCCCTCGGTCAGCTCATCCCAGGTCGCCATGGTCAGGACTCCTTCGTGGCTGCTTGGCCGGTCTCGATCGCGGTCGAGCGGGCCTCGGCGACGACCGCGCCGGCCGGGTCGCGGAACTCGGTGACGGTCTCCACGAACGTCATCGTCCCGCCTCGCTTTCCTTCCTTCTCGTAGATCTTGTCGACGCGGGTCTGGAAGGTGAGCTCCGTGCCGGCGCAGGGCGGCGGCCCGTGGAAGACGTACTCCTGGCCGCCGTGGAGCAGCCGCCGCAGGTCGATGCCGAGCTGGGCGAGCGGCGACGTCGTGCCCGTGCTCCAGAAGTTGACGGTGGTGAGGAACGTCGGTGGGGCCACCGGGACCGGGTCCTCGACGTACGCCGGGTTGGTGCTCTGGCAGGCCCGGGCGAACTCCCGGATCTTGCCTCGCTCGATCGGGATCGTGGACGGCTCGTCCGAGAGCCCCACCTTCGACTTGTCGACCATCACGCAGCTCCTTCCGGCGGCCCGTGCTCCAAGAGTTGCACGAATGCTGACTCGTCGAGGATGGGGACGCCCAACGTCTCGGCTTTCCCCAGCTTGGTCCCGGGATTCTCGCCCACCACGACGAAGCTCGTCTTCTTCGACACGCTCGAGGTGACCTTGCCGCCCCTCCCCTCGATGGCCTCCTCGGCGCCTTCTCGGGTCAGGCGCTCGAGGCCGCCGGTGAGGACGAAGCTCAGCCCGGTCAGCACCGCCGGCAGGTCGGACCCGCCCCCGCGTTGGGGGGCGGAGAGGTCGACGCCGGCGTCGCGCAGCTTGTCGAGCACGACCCGGTTCCCGGCCACCGCGAAGAAGCGGGCGACGCTCTCGGCGATGACCGGGCCGACCCCATCGACCGCGGTCAGCTCCTCGACCGAGGTGTTCTCGATCCGGTCAAGGTGTCCGAGCGCACGAGCGAGGGCCTGGGCGGCGGTGGGACCGACGTGTCGGATGCCGAGCCCGACCAGCACCCGGGCGAGGCCACGGGACTTGGACGCCTCGATTGACGCGACGAGGTTCTCGGCGGACTTGGTCCCGATCCGCTCCAGGGACACGAGCTGCTCGGCCGTGAGCGAGTAGATGTCGCCGGCGTCGGCGAGCAGCCCGGCGTCGACGAACTGGCGGACCCGCTCCTCGCCGAGGCCTTCGACGTCCATGGCGCCGCGTCCGGCGAAGAACACGATGCGCTGCACCCGCTGCTCGGGGCACTCGAGGTTCACGCAGTGGTGGTCGGCTTCGCCTTCGAGGCGGACCAGCGGCGAGCCGCACGCCGGGCAGTTGGTGGGGAACGTCCAGCGGCGGAGCCGCTTGGGCCGCTGGGCGAGGACCGGGCCGACCACCTCGGGGATCACGTCGCCCGCCTTGCGGACGATCACGACGTCGCCCGGCCGGACGTCTTTGCGTGCGACCTCGTCCTGGTTGTGGAGTGTGGCGAGCCCGACCGTGGAGCCGCCGACGAACACCGGCTCGAGCAGCGCGAAGGGGGTGGCGCGCCCGGTTCGCCCGATGCTGACCATGATGCCGTTCAGGCGGGTTGTCTTCTCCTCCGGAGGGAACTTGTAGGCGATCGCCCATCGGGGGGCCCGGCTCGTCGAGCCCATCTCGGCCCGCTGGGCGAGATCGTCGACCTTGACGACCGCGCCGTCGATCTCGTAGCCCAACCCGTGGCGCTGCTCGAGCATCTGTTCGCAGAACGCGATGACCGCGTCGATCTCGGCTACCGACCGGATGTGCGGGTTGACGGGCAGGCCGAGGTCCTGGATCCAGCTCAGCATTTCGTGGTGGGCGCGCAGGGTCGGGCCGCCCTCTTGGACGCCGAGCTGGTAGCCGAAGAAGTCCAGCGCCCGCGACGCCGTGATGCGGGCGTCCTTCTGGCGCAGGCTTCCCGCGGCGGCGTTGCGCGGGTTGGCGAAGAGGCGCTCCTCGGCTTCTCCTTGGCGGCGGTTCAGCTCCTCGAACGCCGCGAGCGGCATGAACACCTCGCCGCGGACCTCCAGGCGGTGCGGAACCGCGTCGCCGTGGAGGCGCTTCGGGATCGAGCCGATTGTGGCGACGTTGGCGGTGACGTCGTCACCGGTGACCCCATCTCCCCGCGTCGCGGCGCGGGTCAGGCGGCCGTCCTCGTACAGGAGGGAGATCGCGAGCCCGTCGAGCTTCGGCTCGCCGACGAACACGATCGGGTCGGGGACCAGCCGCGTGATCCGGGCGTACCAAGCTCGGACCTCGTCGGCAGTGAAGGCGTTGTCGAGCGAGAGCATGGGGACCACGTGGGTGACCGGGGCGAACGTGGCGCTCGGGGCACCGCCCGGGTGCTGGGTCGGCGAGTCGGGGGGAACGAGCGCCGGGTGTGCCGCCTCGAGGTCGATCAGCTCCCGCAGGAGCGCGTCGTACTCGGCGTCCGAGATGATCGGGTCGTCGAGGAGGAAGTACCGGTCGTTGTGCTCGCGCAGCTCGTCGCGCAGTGCCGCGGCGCGGGCCGCCGCCTCGTCGTCGACGCGAGCCGTATCCGCCATCGAGGGCAGGTTACCGACCGTTCCCCGCTGTACGGAGGGCCGGATTCCGACACGAGATCGGTCCGCGTGAGGCGACGAACTGACTGAGCCGCGAGACTGGCGGGATGCGACGGTGGCTTCTCGGCGCGGCCTGGATCACACTCCCCGTCACGGCCGGACCGGGAATCGCCGAAGGCCTCCGCAGCTGGGGCGGCGCGCCGCAGGTCGTCGGCTCGGTGCTGTGCTGGATCGGGTGGGCGCTCGGCCTCCTCGCCTGCCTGGCGCCCCGACCGCTCGGACTCACCGCCGCCCGCGCCCTCGCACCAGCCGGCGTCGTCGTCGCCCTCGTCGCGACCGCGCGCGGTGACATCTCGACCGTCGCCGCGATCGGGGCCATCGCGGCGACGCTCGTGGCGGCGGTACTGGTCGCCGATCCAGCGTTCGCCGAGCTCACCGCGAACGCGGTCTCTTACGGCGACGAGCAGCGGTACCCGCTCCGGGTGCCACCCGGTCTCTTCGTCGGCCCTCTCCCCCTCGCCCGGGCCGTACTCGTCGGCGGCCTCGTCGCCGGCCCCCTGTTCTTGGCCGACGGGCACCTTATGTGGGGCATCGTCGCGTTGGCGCTCGGCCTCCCGGCCGCGGCGGTCGCCGCCCAGGTCCTACACCGGCTGTCGCGGCGATGGGTCGTCGTCGTCCCCGCCGGCGTCGTCATCGTCGACCCAATGACGCTCGCCGACAACACGCTGTTCCCCCGCGAGCACGTCCAGGTCTTGCGGGCGTTGCGGGGTGACGAGGAGCCCGGGCTCGCACTCGACCTGCGCCTCGGCGCGACGCTCGGGTCGGTGCTGTTCGTGTTCGATGAACCCGCGGAGCTGACCAAGATGCTCCGCGCCCTGCGACGGGCCGAGACGGTGAAGGCCCCCTCACTTCTCGTCGCGGTCGCGCACCGTCAAGCCATGTTCGCCTCCGCAGCGCGACGGCGGGTCCGTATCGAAGTCAGCGACCCCGGCGCGACCCCGCAACGGGTCTGATGGCGTCACCTGACCAGTTGCCACACTGCGCGTGCTTCGCGCACCGCCGGGTCCTGCGTCACCGCGTCGGAGGCCTGCTCATGTGAGGGTCTCGAGCGTCAGCCCGTAGAGCTCGACGTGAGCACGGTCGCGACGGGCGCCGCCGGGCACGCGAGGGTCGCGAACCCGTACAAGATCGCCGGTGGCTACCGCACTACGCCCTCGAGGACCGCCACTAGCAGGCGAGGCCCCCGCCCACGAGCGAGTCGCCGTCGTACAAGGCCACGACCTGGCCGGGAGCGACGCGAGGGGCGGGCGCCTGCAGCCGCACGCGTTGGTCCTCCAGATGACCGGTGAGCGGTGCCCCGTGGGCGCGGGTCTGCACGACGAGCTGGCGGGAGTCGGGCGGCTCGCGGACGAAATGCAGATCGCGGACGGCAATGTCGGTGGTGAGCAGGTCGGCGTAAGCGCCGATCGTCACGGTCGCGCGGGGGGCGTCCAGGTCGACGACGTAGCGGACAGTGCCGGTCGCCACGCCGAGGCCGCGGCGCTGCCCAACCGTGAGGGTGTGGACGCCATCATGCGAGCCCAGAACTGTCCCCTCTTTGTCCACGATCGGGCCCGGACGTGCAGGAGCCCGGGCAGCGAGGAAGCGGATCCGGTCACCGCGGGCAATGAAGCACACGTCCATGCTCTCGGGCTTCCCCGCCGTGCGCAGTCCGAGTTCGCTCGCAATGGCGCGGACCTCGGACTTGGTTAGCTCACCGATCGGGAGCAGCGATCGGGCGAGCTCACGCTGGCCGAGCATGTAGAGGACATACGACTGGTCCTTGGCGGAGTCCGCGCCACGCCGGAGCCGGTAGACGCCGGCGGGGTCGCGCTGGACGCGGGCATGGTGTCCCGTCGCGACCGCGTCGAACCCGAGGGTGAGAGCTCGGTCGAGGGCCCGACCGAACTTGATGGACCGGTTGCATTCGACGCACGGGTTCGGGGTGCGGGCGGCGGCGTAGGCGGCGACGTAGGGCTCGACGACCGAGGCGCCGAAGTCGTCACCGAGGTTGAAGACGTAGTGGGGAATGTCGAGCTGGGCGGCGACTCGCCGTGCGTCCTCGACGTCGGCAACGCTGCAGCAGCCCGAGTCGGTCTCGCCGCCCCACAGTCGGAGAGTGACGCCGGTGACGTCGTGGCCCTGGGACTGCAAAAGCGCGGCAGCGACCGACGAGTCGACGCCGCCGCTCATGAGGGCGAGCACCTTCACGCGAGCGCGCCCATCCGGGCCCGGAGCTGGGCGACCGTGGCAGGGAGAACGTCGAGGGCTCGGTCGACGTCGGCGTCGCTCGACGCGAAGCCGAGGCTGATCCGCACCGACGCCAGCGCGGCGTCCCGGGGCAGGCCCATGGCGGCGAGCACGTGCGACGGCTCGGTCGCGCCCGACGAGCAGGAGGACCCAGCGGCGGCGTAGACGTCGGCCTGGTCGAGCGCGACGAGCAGCGCCTCGGCTTCCACGCCTCGAAAGCCGAGGTGGCAGTTGCCCGCAATCTTGCGGTGGGGATCGCCGTTCACGAACGTGTCGGGGACGGCGTCGACCAGGCCGGCGACCAGCCGGTCTCGCATCGCTCCGACCCGGATCCCGTCCGCGGCGCGAGTGTCGACCGTCGCTTGGAGCGCCGCGGCGAGCGCGACAACCCCGGCGACGTTCACGGTGCCGGCGCGCAGGCCTCGCTCCTGCCCGCCCCCCTCGAGGAGCGGGATCAGCGGCACGCCGTTGCGCGCCACGAGCGCCCCGCTGCCCTTCGGGCCACCGAACTTGTGGGCCGAGATGGCGACCAGGTCGGCGGCCGAGGCTGTCTCGGCCACGTCGAGCCAGGGGACGGCCTGGACCGCATCGGTGTGCAAGACGGCGTGGGGGGCACGGTCCCGGACGAGCGCACCGATCTCGTCGAGGGGCTGGATGGTGCCGACCTCGTTGTTGACGAGCATGACCGACACGACGACCGTCTTGGCGTCCAGGGCCCGTCCCAGGGCGTCGAGGTCGACGATCCCGTCTCCGCCGATGCCGACGCGCTGGACCGTGAAGCCGTCGACGGCGAGCCGGTCGGCGGCGGCGAGGACCCCCTTGTGCTCGAACGCGGTGGTGACGACCCCGTCGCCTCGCCCAGCGGCCCTCGCGGCACGCGCGGCGCCCTCGACGGCCAGGTTGTCGGCCTCGGTCCCCCCGGCGGTGAAGACGACCTCGCCGGGCTGGGCGCCGAGCGCTGCCGCGACGAGCTCGCGGGCCACCTCGAGCGCGGTCTTGGCCGCCCGGGCGGCCCCGTGTATCCCGGAGGGGTTGGCGAAGCAGCCGGCGAGGAAGGGCTCCATCGCCGCGATCGACTCGGGGCGCATCGGCGTGCTCGCCGCGTGGTCGAGGTAGGCCGGCACGACTCGAGTGTACGAGGCCCCTCCCGGCCCGGAATCGGGTGGCGTCGGTCACAGGCCGGAATGGATGTCACACCCTCTGGGGATACTCCTGGTGTGAGCACGCAACTACGCCTCGTCGACACCGCCGCTCCGGCCCAGCCTCGGAGCCAGCCCCGCCGGGCCCGCCCCGCGCCAACTCGGGCGCGGCGGGCGGCCCGGTGGAACAGCGACTGGCGCCTGGACCCAGGCGCCCGCCAGGTCGGGCGCAAGGGTGTCGCGGCGGCCCGGGATCAGCTGATCCGAGCCTCCGACGCCGACCTGCGCCAGGCCAGCTGACCCGCAACGTCCTTTAGGACGGACGCGGCCCAGGCCCGAGCGTCGAGGTCGTCCGCGACGGACTCCGTCTGGACGTCGTCGAAGGCGGCGCGTTGCAGATACCGGAGCTCTTCGACGGTGGACGTCTTGCTGATGTTGGGCGGCCGTTCGAGAGGCGTGCCCGGCATGGCGGATCTCAGTGAACTCGAGGAACGGCGTGACTTCGGCGACTGCCGTGTCGCGTCGGTGGGTCGCATGCAACAGCATCGGGGCGCGGACGACAGCGGCTCCCACGCCGTTCGGCCCAGGTGAGGATCACCGCGCGCACGACCGCCAGGGTCGACGCTGGCGCCTGGGATCTGAGCGAGGCGAACGGCGTGCGGTCGCCGGGGACGACAACCGGGCTCTACCCTCGGTGGCATGGGTGAGCACTTTTCCCACCGGGACCGGGCCGACTGGGAGACGTTGGCCGCGGCCGAGTTGAAGGGGGACCCGGAGCGTCTGCGCTGGCAGACCCCGGAGGGTCTGACGGTGTCGCCGCTGTACACCGCCGAGGACTTGGAAGGTCTCGAGTTCCTCGACGCGCTGCCCGGGTTCGAGCCGTTCGTGCGCGGGATCCGGGCGACGATGTACGCGAACCGGCCGTGGACCATCCGCCAGTACGCCGGATTCTCGACCGCCGAGGAATCGAACGCCTTCTACCGCCAGAACCTGGCGGCGGGCCAGAAAGGCCTGTCGGTGGCGTTCGACCTCGCCACGCACCGCGGCTACGACAGCGACCACCCGCGGGTAGTCGGCGATGTTGGGAAGGCGGGCGTCGCGATCGACTCGGTCGAGGACATGAAAGCCCTGTTCGACGGGATCCCCCTCGACCAGATGACGGTGTCGATGACGATGAACGGGGCGGTGCTGCCGGTCCTGGCCGGCTACATCGTGGCGGCGGAGGAGCAGGGGGTGGACCAGTCGCAACTGGCGGGGACCATCCAGAATGACATCCTCAAGGAGTTCATGGTCCGCAACACTTACATCTACCCGCCCGAGCCGAGTATGCGGATCGTGGCCGACATCATCGAGCACACGGCGAAGCACATGCCGAAGTTCAACTCGATCTCGATCTCGGGCTACCACATGCAAGAGGCGGGCGCGACCGCGGTGCAGGAGCTGGCGTTCACGCTCGCCGACGGCCTCGAGTACGCCCGTGCCGCGCTCGCCCGCGGTCTCGACGTCGACGCCTTCGCGGGGCGGCTGTCGTTCTTCTTCGCGATCGGCATGAACTTCTTCATGGAGGTCGCGAAGCTCCGGGCGGCGCGGCTGCTCTGGGCCCGGTTGATGGGCCAGTTCGAGCCGAAGAACCCGGCGTCGTTGATGCTGCGCACCCACTGCCAGACCTCGGGGGTGTCGCTCACCGGCCAGGACCCGTACAACAACATCGTGCGCACCACGGTCGAGGCGTTGGCGGCGGTACTCGGCGGCACCCAGAGCCTGCACACGAACAGCTTCGACGAGGCGCTGGCGCTCCCGACCGAGTTCGCAGCCCGCATCGCCCGCAACACCCAGCTCGTCCTCCAGGAGGAGACGGGTGTCACCCACGTCGTGGACCCGCTCGGCGGCTCCTACTACGTCGAGTCGCTCACCGGCGCGCTCGCCGACGCGGCCTGGGAGCTCATCGAAGAGGTCGAGGAGCTGGGCGGCATGACGGAGGCGGTCGCGGCGGGCATGCCGAAGCTACGCATCGAGGAGGCCGCCGCCCGACGCCAGGCCAGCATCGACCGTGGCGACGAGGTGATCGTCGGCGTGAACAAGTACCGGCTCCCCACCGAGCCGCCGGTCGAGATCCGCGACGTCGACAACGCGGCGGTCCGGGAGGGCCAGATCCGCCGGCTCGAGCAGCTCCGCGCGACGCGCGACCAGGCCCGGGTCGACGCGGCGCTCCAGGCGCTCACCGACGGGGCGCGCGGGACCGCGAACCTCCTCGAGCTCAGCGTGGCGGCGTCGCGGGCGCGGGCCACGGTCGGGGAGATCTCCGACGCGCTTGAGAGCGTGTTCGGCCGTCACCGGGCCACGATCCATACCATCGCGGGCGTGTACGGCGACGCGGCGGCCGGCGACGAGGACTGGGAGCGGGCCCGAGCGGCAGTCGAGGCCTTCGCCGCGGCGGAGGGACGACGACCCCGGATGCTCGTGGTGAAGATGGGCCAGGACGGCCACGACCGGGGCGCGAAGGTGATCGCCACCGCGTTCGCGGACCTGGGGTTCGACGTCGACGTCGGCCCCCTGTTCCAGACCCCCGAG
>Ga0182024_10017761_pt1 | contig 13314 bp, 11 predicted proteins | sample P32metaG_FD_120480 | JGI IMG/M metagenome (GOLD analysis project Ga0182024, IMG submission 120480) | Permafrost microbial communities from Stordalen Mire, Sweden - P3-2 metaG (Illumina Assembly) | ecosystem: Environmental > Terrestrial > Soil > Wetlands > Permafrost | place: Sweden: Stordalen...
CTGATTGGCGATCGACCGTCGGTGTGCGATAAGGATTTCACGACGGGCGGAAATGAGTCGGCCGCCTACCGTCCGGACGGGCGCAAGACGAACAACAAAGAGTAAGCCCGGCGCCACTTGACCGTCACCGAGACGGTGGACGATCCAGCGTATTACACGCAACCGTTTGTGCTCGCCAAGGATGCATACACATGGGTTCGCGGACAGGATGATCTGAAGGTTCCAATTCCGTTTACCAATGAGCAGATCTGTATTCCGTCCGAGACGATCGAGTATTACAAGCTCCTCGCCGTTCCCGGCGATGAGGACGCGGCGACCGGACAGAAGAAAAACAATAAGAAGTGAGCAGCGCGCGCAATTTCGGTGTTCCTATCGTTGCAGCGAATCGCTTTTGCGAAGGCCAGCCTGGCAATTGTGAGAGCAAACAGAAGATGAGAATGACCGTGATTTGGAAGTGTCGTGATTTCCCCCAAAAAAGTGAGGACACATGTTTAAGCCTCGGACAATCTTAGTCGCGATCGCTGCGCTGGCCATCGTCGCGATCGTTGCTCGCGCGGGTGCGCAGGAGTCCGCGTCCGCCAATGGCCCGGATCCGATGGCCTTCCTCGCGCACGTGACCAATGCCAAGCTTCTCGCCGCCGATGATCTTGCCGCCAGGAACCTCGTGGACTGCAGTATGCCGCCGGAAAATGCTGCCGCAGCCGTGGGGACAGTGATCGATGCGCCGCCGACCAAGATATTTGATCAACTTTATTATTTGGGAATGAACAGCGTCGCCTCCTGGGCGATCGTGACCAGCGCGGGCATCATCCAAATCGACAGTTTGGATAATCCCGAGGAAGCGCAACGCATCATTATTGGAGGCTACAAAAAACTGGGCCTCGATCCGACGCAGATGAAATATCTGATCCTCACGCACGGCCATAGTGATCATTTTGGCGGCGGGAAGTACCTGCAAGACGCCTATCACCCACACGTTCTAATGTCTGCGATCGACTGGGACATGGTCGCCAAGCTGCCTCCGCCGAAGGCTGGTGATAAATTCGGCCCGGCGCCCGCGCGTGACATGGACATCACCGACGGTCAGAAGCTGACTCTGGGCAACACGACCCTAACGTTCTATATCACTCCTGGCCATACCCCGGGCACGGTGTCGATGCTTGTTGCGGTAACGGACCGCGGGCAACCCCATCTGCTGTCTTTTTGGGGCGGAAGCGCCATTCCGCGGGCGCTCGGGCCCAGCGGGCAGGTCGGCCGCATGGATGCCGGCATTCTAGCGTACAAGCAATCGTTCGAGCGTTTTTTCAAACTTGGCGAAGATGCCGGCGCTGACGGATATATCGCCAATCATCCCTACCGCGATCAGACGTTCGTCGATGGCAAGAGCGACAGAATCGCCAAGCTGGAAGCGCGGAAACCGGGCGACCCGCACCCCTTTATCAACCGTGGCACGTATATCCGTTACTCCATGATCAGCGTGGAGTGCATTGAGGCACAAGAAGCCTGGGTGCGGGCGGGCAAGCCGTCCGTGACCGCGCCGTCTCTCAGCACGTCCATTAGCCAGTCAGAGCGATGAAGGGTTGAACCGAAAGTTGAACTGAAAGAAGTCTCTTGCAGGCCTGAACTTTCGCTGGCAATGCTGTAAAAAGTGAAGCGCAGTCCCATACTTCCCGTTTTTTGGAAGCGGAAGGATTCAAACTGAGGAACAGTGCGAAGGACGCGAGATTGCGCCGGCGGACAGTACGGCATGGAACGAGACAAGACTAGAGGCGTTACGATCGTCACCTAACTGCGCTTCGCAGAGATTGCCTTTTCGCAGTGAAGCGTGGGTTCCACCCACCAGTCTTATGATGTGGTAGTGATGTGGTGGTGATGTGGTGGTCGCATTCGTCAAATATGATCCACTGAACACTGATGAGATGTCTGTGTTCTAGTTGCTGTATCTATCGCTGCGTTCCACTTCCCTGCACATTTTAACCTTCCCCTAGCCGCCAACGCCCCTGCCTCCGACGTTCATGTGCGAAGCCATGGCCGACCGAGGCAAAGCTGAATACGATATTTTATTGACTGGATACGATATTTTATCGGCTGGCGGCTAATTGGCTGCAGCAAATTTAACATTGCCGTGTTCCACGATTCATATTATTTTACTTGACCCTATCGCTCACAACGAATAAATGTACTGCGCTATGAGATGGGACATTTCAATCTAGAGGAGAAAATACCGTGCGAAAGTCGTACATACAGAGGGTGGCTATGATCGCCGTGGGGTTGGCTTGCGCAGCGGTCGGGGTGCAGGCGCAGGAGCAACCCAGCAATGACGGACGTAACGGTTGTGCCGATCTTCCGGGCCATGCCGCACTCAAGTCGGCCCTGGCTGCAGCGACGGCAACCGAAACAAGCGGCCTCAACAATCAGATGTGGGCAACGATTGTCGATCGCGACGGGTACGTCTGCGCGGTGACCTTCTCCGGTGTGGATCGCGGAGCCGAATGGCCCGGCAGCCGCGTCATCTCCGCTCAGAAAGCGAATACGGCCAATTCCTTCAGCTTGGACGCCTCTTCCAACAGCGGCGGCTCCGGCCAGCCCAAGGGTTTAGCGCTATCTAGCGCGAATCTCTATTCGGCTGTGCAGCCAGGGGGCAGCCTTTTTGGCCTGCAAGAAAGTAATCCAGTGGATCCGAGAGTCGCGTACGAGGGGCCTTCATCCGACTACGGAACTCCGTTCGACGCGATGGTGGGAAAGAAGATCGGCGGCGTGAACGTGTTTGGCGGCGGGCTTGCGCTGTACACGAAGGCGGGAGACCGCGAGGTATTGGTGGGCGGCGTCGGCGTGAGCGGAGACACTTCGTGCGCGGACCACAACATTGGCTGGCGCGTACGCCATAATCTCGGGCTAGACCACATGGCGAACACAGCCGGAGTTTCCGGCGATGCCACTCGTCCAGACAATATCATTTTCGATATCACTGCAAATCCAAGCGGTGGCACCGGTCTCAGTGCAGGCGGGTTCGGCCATCCGACCTGCATCAACACCACAGATAATTACAAGACCCTTCCGGTGGTCACCCCTTAATTTATCGGCTTCTTAAATTAACTTAGCGTAACGAATGCGCCGCCGTCCCGCCAGACACGAATTAGAAAGGCAGATTCGCGATATCGGGCGCATCGTTAAATTAATAGATCAGACAAACATTCACAGGGCCAAGTAAACAAGATCGGCTCGTTTGAAAATGACTTCGGCTTACGATCGGAGGGCCATTGAGTGAAGGACTGGACAATTTGAAGCATGTTGTGGTTCTGATGATGGAAAATCGGTCGTTTGACCATATGTTGGGCAGTTTGAGCTTGGTCGTCGAAAACGGCGCGAAGAAATATCCCAAGATCACCGGCCTAACCGGAAATGAGTCCAATCCGGATACTGCCGGAAACGTGATTAAGGTTCAGCCGAATGCAAAATTCCAGAGCCAACTGGATCCCGACCCAGATCACCATTTTCCAGGTGTGGATTTGCAGATCTTCGGCGGTGCACCGCCGGGACCAGGGCGCGTCCCCAACATGCAGGGATTCGTAAAGGATTATTTCAACCAGACAAACGACATTAATCGATCTCACTACATTATGTCGTACTTTACGCCGGATCAGCTGCCCGTGCTGACCACCTTAGCCACGCAGTTCGCCGTTTTTAACGGCTGGTTCTCTTCCATTCCAGGACCGACGATCTGTAATCGCGCATTTGCTCACTACGGGACCTCTTTTGGCCAGGTGGGCATGGACATTTTCTACATCCTAGATCCTATTCTCAGTATCTACGAGCGCATGATTCAAGCCGGGCGCACTTCTAAAATTTATTACTACGACCAGCAAAGTTCGACGATGGAGATTGTGAATTTGCTGAAGAACCAGCCCCAAATTTTTGCCAGTTATAGCCAGTTTGTTGCCGATTGCCAAAACAACCTCCTTCCGGAATACAGTTTGATCGAGCCGTGCTACAGCGATCATCCCGGACTGGGCGGGGGAGAGATCCTGGCGTCCGATCAGCATCCAGATCACAATGTGCAAGAGGGCGAAAAGTTCATTGCCCGCGTGTACAACGCCATCCGCACAAATGAAGCGCTTTGGCGCAGCACCGCATTATTGATCGTGTACGATGAGCATGGCGGAATCTACGACCATGTGGTCCCGCCTCATTGCACTCCGGATGGATACTCCGCCAAACCCTCTGACACTGGAACCGGAGAGGCTTTCAATTTCGACCGCTTGGGCATCCGTGTGCCTGCCATTCTGGTGTCGCCCTATATTCCCAAGGGAACTGTGGTACCCGGCACAGAAGACTCCGCGAATGGACGCATCTTCGAACACGCGTGCATACCCGGAACGGTTACGAATTTCTTCCTTCAGGGTGATACGAAACGGACGATTCGCGAAAAGAATGCCAGCAATTTCTTGGATTTGCTGTCCGGCCCAATGCGGCCCGATTCCGACATCCCCTATTTCCAATTGGGCGGGAGCTGATGACAAAACCTTCGAACGTAATTCAGGTTCCGGATCCCGAGCCGGGTGCATACAACCCGAATCGGGCCGCGGGCAAACTGCTCGTGGCGCAGACGCTGCATCTGCGTGAGGCTTTGCTGCATCAGTTGAAAGAATTGGCTGCTGTTCTGGCCGTCGACCCCAAGTCATTGAAAACTGAAGGTGAAGTCAGCGCATACGTTCAAAAGGCTACGGCGCTATTGCATACGCAGGCCGCAACGCCGGCGAAAAAGTAGAGGAGGATCGCGTGCGGCGCATTCTGTCCCTTGTCATCCTAGTTTTTGCCTTTGGCGCAATGGCGAAGGCGCAACAGCCCCCTACATCGACTCCCACTCGTATCGACTCCCCCAACGAACTCGATAAATTGAAGGCAAGCTGCTTCACGTTGAAGGGCATTCCTGACTGTGCGGAAGAACTATTTACGGGAAAACCGATCCATATCGCCGTCGGCAGCATTGCGCCGCAGAACGGTTTTGGCGGAGGCTTGGCATATGTCGGGCACAAGACGACCGTCAACTGGCGAAATAGCTGGGATGCCGATGCTATAGGTTCGAACAATGGGTCATGGCGCGCTGGCGTGTACATAAAGTTTGTTCACACTCCGAGCAGTTCCATCGGCGTCGCTTTCGGGACACCGCCACCGGTCAAAGCGAACCTTACCGAAATGCCCGAACACACCGTCTTTGGTCTTTATGCGCAGGCAATTTCGCTTAACAAGCTAACGTACTTTGGATTGGGTCCGTCCACTACGTTGGCAGGTCGTTCCTTTTATGGCATGACTGAAACAATCGTTGGGGGGAACGCTGTCAAACCGTTCTACCCGCGTCTGAATGCGTCTGTGTACGGGGAAATTAACGGTCGGTTCGTGAGTATTCGCTCGAGCAATGGTCAGGCCAGTCCGTCCATCGAAAAAATATACACGGAAGTAACCGCGCCGGGACTGACCACCCAGCCCGGCACTCTCCAGTTCGGTGAAGGGGCGAGGATTCGCCCGATCCTCGCGAGAGATGTTGTGCGCCTGAATTACAACTTTTCATATCAGCAATATGTCACACCCGGAAGCTCTAACTTTTCTTTTCAGCGGCTCAATTTCGACCTCAATCATGAGTTTGCGCTCTATGGCAAAACAACTCGCGTGTTGGGTCCTCGCACGGCGAATGGTCCGGACGACTGCGCATTGGACCCGGTCACGCACCCGGAATGTCCGAAGCCCTTCACTAGAAATTTCGAGGGCACTTTGGGCCTGCGTTTTTTTACTGCACTGTCGATGACGCCGGGTGGGAATGTGGTTCCGTTCTATTTTCAGCCGACTCTAGGTGGCTCGGACGTCAACGGCAATCCGTCGCTCAGCAGCTATCAAGACTATCGGTTTCGAGCACCCAATGTCATGTTGATTCGCGAGAGTTTTGAGCATTCCATTTGGAATTTACCGATCGGCGTCACGTTCATGGCGGATGAAGGTAAGGTGGCTCTGGCTCGCGACGATTTTGGTCCGAACCCATGGCTCCATAGCTTTGCGGCGGGTCTGACGCTGCGAGCTGGTGGGTTTCCGCAGGTCTTCTTGCTGTTTTCGTGGGGCGGCAAAGAAGGCACTCATACTATCGCGAATGTAAATGCTTCACTTCTCGGCGGCGCCGTACGTCCCTCGTTGTACTGACGGGAGTCCGGAAGGTCGGGGCGCAAGAGTCGGGGTGGGCTTATAGCCACGTCGAAGGTCCGTTCGATGATGATGATAATCACTGGTGAACAACCCATTGGCGGCGCCGCAGCCGGACTTCGGGTCACTGCTGGACAATTCTTTGTAAGGAGGCGGGAAGACTTGAAAATCTTAGCGCGGGTTTTTGTTTATTCGGATTCCCACTTTACGAGAGTCACTACGTTGTTTGGCAGGTGCTGAATGAAAAGACCGGATTTTGACAAGCTCCTCGGTGGCTTACTGTCGTGGCTGCTTCCCATTGTAGCTGTGGCCGCTGCGGTGCTCGCATTTATCTGCGTGCGTGCCGAGGAGCGCGGCCATTTGTACGAAGCGCAGGGTGCCTTCGGAGTGATTTTGTTTCTGCTGTTCCTGTCGGCGTGGGCAATATGGGAGTGGCACGAGGACCAGCAAGGTAAAGCGAGACGCCTGGTATCTCGCGATTTTGAGGCCTATTCTCAAGCCCTGCGATTCTTGCTGCGCTTTGTCGGTGTCGGATTCGTCGCCGTCATACTCAACGCGATGCGTTACGAATTCTGGGTGCACGGCCTCGTGGCGAAGGTCACGAGCGTAGGGATTCTGTTGGCGGGTGCTGCTTTCATCATCGGAACGCTCTTCGGTTTTCTGTTTGGTTTTCCCCCCAGCCCAACTCCGTCGCAGGCTTCCGGCGACCAAGGAGCAAAGCAGGGCGCTTCAGGAAATAACGGGACTACCGGGCAGCAGTCCCAGTCGGCTTTTTACAACAACACCAACCTCCAGGAGATTTCCGACTGGCTCACGAAGGTCATCGTGGGAGCAAGTCTCGTTGAGCTAACCAAGTTGCCACCGCAAGTGGAGCAACTTGCGAATTTTATCGCCAAAGGAGTTAACCCGTTCGATCCCGCCCCGGCCGTCGTCCTGGCACTGCTGGGATATTTTTCTTCCTGTGGGGTCCTCTACGGCTATATCTGGACGAAATACGAAGCCGCGGCAACGTCGCAGGGCCCCGACAGTGACGCGCTAGCTTTGAGTGCGGTGGATGACTGGTTGCATCGGCCTCCCGATCCCAAAGACGATCCAGGTCCAATGATGGCTGCCATCAGAGTTGCCTCCCCTGCGACGAGAGTCAGAATTTTCTTGCAGACGGAGAAATACCGTGCGGCTTCCACTGAAGACGTAAACGAGCGCGCGCTTCCCATGCTCGAGGCCCTGGTGGAGGCTGACGCAGAAGAAATCTTTCACCGCGTCCGCGGCCAGTATGCTTTGGCCTTGATGGGAAGAAAGAAAGATCGGAGTGATGCTGCAAGCTCAGAGGGCGATTGGAGCAAGGCTCAAGATCAATTGACGGACGCCATCCGGATTCGCGACATGTCAAGAGAACCAAATTGGCGAGAATACGAACTGGCGCGCGCGGTTTGTAAGATTCATCTCGAACTCGAGTTTAATGAAAAGCAGGAGCCGAACTCTATCGATCGCGACCTGGAGCAGGCCAAGGACGCGGTTCCGCCGGAGCGGCGAAAGCTGATCGACAAAGATGATGCCGTCACCACGAAGGATGGCAGAAAGGTAAGTGCAGCCACAGCCTGGGCTGATCTCACCAAGCCGAAACCTGACGGCGCGCCTTAATCGATCCGATGTCCACGGTCGCCATACGCGGCTCCCCTTCGGAAACACACCATAAACGTGCGGCCTTGGTTCACCGTTAGCGATTCTGCTATACGGTTCCCGTCACGGCATTTTGCAGATGAAATTTGCGGCTTCGTCCGTGCTCCCAGTTCCCTTGTACTTGGCAACTAGCGGATACGGGCACAAGGGGCGGGTGCGGTCGACGGTTCCGTTTGTTAGGTGTCCCGCGACGATTTGGTCCGGCGCTTTGTGCTGCTCCACCCACTGTTCCAGCGTGCTGACCATGTCGAACGCGTTCGGACCGTCGCCTCCGCCACAGTGCGCCATTCCGGGCGCCATGAACAGACGATAGGAAGTCTGAACGTTGCTCACGCCGCCGAGCGCTTCTAACACGCGGGCGTAATACTGGGTGCTATTCCCTGGCGAGATCTGCGGATCGCTCCAACCGTGATACTGGATCAGTTTCCCCCCGCGGTCGATGAAAGGCTTAAGCTTCGGATCGAGTGCGATGATCGTATTCTTATCCGTTTCCTCCGCGCGCACGATGTCCGTTTCGAAGTTGAATTTGTCAATGTTCCATTGTGGATCCGCGAACACGATGAACCGAAACTGATCGAGTCCGGTCGCTTGAGCTGACGCGGACCATCCCATGTCGGTCCATCCGAGCTCACTGCCAGGTTCAAGGCCCGTGATTTCACGTTTTGTTTTGGGATTCAGCTTCGCGGAGTACAGCATTCTGACTGTGCTAACTTGCGCAGAGGTCAAGCACGACGCGTCTTTGGCGCCCTTGCACTGGAGCACGCCAGGATCGAACTTGCACTGCGTTGGATCATCGAGCACGCCGTCCTTCACCCCATCTAGCGAGTCGCATGCTTTAAGCACGGCCGCGTGCACCAGTTGCGCCTCGGCCGATGACAGACGCGCGGCCTCATCCTGCTGCAGCGCCTGGGCGACGCGCACGGCCTGCGCCGCGCGGCTGGTCCAATCGAGACCCGGCGCACCGGCGATGATGCCGTCGAAATCCGCAGGGAAGAGTTGCGCTTCTTTCATCCCCTGACGTCCGCCGGCGGAACAGCCGTTCCAGTACGAAAACTTTGGACCGGCATCATAGAAGGTAGCGATGATTTTCTTGGACGTCACGGTCATCTCGTGCACCGCGCGCCATCCAAAATCAATAACTTTCTCTGGATGCCCAAGAGCGAAGCTTGCGCTGCCGCCGATGTGCCCGGTATCCGTCGAACTGGTCGCGTAGCCACGGCTGAGCGCGGTCATCATGGCTCCATACGCGATTGTTCCGGTGAACGCGCCGTTGCCCACCGCCTGGAACTTGCCGTTCCAATTTGCAGCCGGCATCCACAATTCGATTTTGATATCGGAGTCACTGGACGGTTTCAGTGTTGCGGTCACGCGGCAGAACGCCGGCAGAGCTATACGCGTCTGTGCTGCAGCGAGGGCACGGGTGGCACCGTCTGCAACAGTGGGCGCCCCGAATGCCCGGGCATCGACCGTTCGCGCGAGCGTGATCGTTGCGTTGGGTAGCATCAACGACGCCAAGCTCTCACACGGCTGGGCCGCGACAGTGGCAGAGGCGCCGGCGATGATGACGAGGAGTGTGGCCGCCACGAGGTACTTCATGGGATCTCCGCTCCTATCCAAGCCAAATTACCGGTTTGAGTTCGGGCAAGGGAAACTCTACACGCGAGGTTTGCCCATGACAACCGTTTCGCGCGGCAGGTCCTCCTTGGCCGGTCCCTAGCCCGTCTGTACTTAGCCGACACTGCCAGGTCCAGGGAATCAAGCGCCTGCTCTTGCGGCAATCAGTTGTCTTGAACGCAGGGGAAGCGTACGATGCGGGCACAAATCCATGCCAATTGCGAGAATGTTCCTCAAGTTCACGTTGGCACGAAACTTGACCGGCAAGACTCCCAAGTAAAGGAGGAACCTGATGTCACGCCACGTTACCAATGTAACCACAAAATCAATGGTGCTGGTCAGCGTGGCCGTCGCTGCCGTGTGGCTTGCTTGCGTATGCCCAATCTACGCGCGCGTGAAGAAGATCGTGATCGACCAGACGGTGTCACCTGCTTTTGAGGGCCGCTCATTCGGAAGCGCCGGGCAGTATGAGACTCTCGCGGGCCGAGCTTTCGGCGAGCTGGACCCGAACGATCCCCACAATGCGATCATCACCGACATCCGTCTGGCGAAGAGAAACGCTAACGGCAAAGTGGACTATGTCTCCAGCTTCTTCTTGGTCAAGCCGATCGATATGACTAAGAGCAGCCATCTGATGTGGCACGATGTCCCCAACCGCGGGGGACGCATCACCATCGTGTTCGCAGAGCGCGACTATGGCGACATCGGTTTGAGTAGCGGTTGGCAGGGCGATAACTCCGGCAATACGGCCCCTGGGCCAAACAATGACTATGTAATAGTGCCCGTCGCGAGGAATCCCGACGGCTCGGCCATTACCGGACTCGTATTGGGAAGGATCGTCAACGCGAGCGGCTTCAACTCGCAGCCGCTGATGATCAACAGCAACCCCGTCCCGTATAAGCCCATCAGCCTGGATACCGCCAAGGCGACTCTCAGTTCGCATGCCTCTGAAAGCATCGGTGGCGTGGTTAGCGGAGCCGCCACGGTGCCGAGTAATAACTGGGCCTGGGCCCAGTGCAGCGCTGACAAACCGTTTCCAGGCACTCCGGATCCGACACAAATATGCGTGAAAGGGGGCTTCGATCCGAAGTTGCTCTATCAGGTGGTCTTCACAGCCCAGGATCCCTACGTGCTGGGAATTGGCTTTGCCGCTTTCCGGGACGTGGCCTCTTTCTTTAGGAGCGCCGTGCACGATGACGAGGGCACGCCGAATCCGGTCGCCCAGCAGATCTCCTGGGTCATCGGCCGCGGGGTTTCACAATCCGGTAATTTCTTGAGAGCTTTTCTGCAACTGGGCTTTAATCAGGATGAAAACAATCGCAAGGTGTATGACGGGGCCTGGCCCATCATCGCAGGCCGCCGCGTTTCACTGAATACACGCTTTGCGTTGCCGGACGGCGCCTCGAAACTCTACGAGGCCGGTAACGAAGGCCCACAGTCGTGGGCCCCCTGGCCTGATCGTGTCAGGGGTCTGCCGCCCAAGGGCATCCTTGACCGCTGCGCTGCGAATAACACCTGTCCCAAGATCATTGAGCTCGGGGGTAGTGCAGAGATTTGGGCGCTGCGACTGACGGCCGGGTGGGTAGGCACGGCGGCTGACTCGGATATCCCCCTCCCGAGCAACGTTCGCAGATATTACGTTCCAAGCACAACACACGGAGGTGGCCGAGGCGGCTTTGACCTTGAGCCGCTCGCTCCCCCAGCGTGCCCAGGTCCGAACTTTGGCCAGGGGATGTTCGCGGCCAACCCCGTGCCGTACACAGAAACGACAAACGCCGTGCGGTCCCATTTTCGAAATTGGGTCATGAAGGACACGCCGCCGCCGCCGAGTCGCTGGCCGACGATAAGCGAGGGCTATCTGGTAGACGCGACAAAGAAAGCCATCGGATTCCCCTCGATCCCGGGCATTCCACTTCCCGCGCCGACTGGTTTGATGAATCCGCTGCTTGACTATGACTGGGGCCCGGACTTCAACTACATGGATGGCTCGGGGGTTCCATCGAACATCCCGCCAGCCGTCAAACATGTGATCAGCGGAAAAGCGCCGCGAGTGGACGCGGACGGCAACGAATTGGGAGGGGTTCCGGTCGTGCTGCGCGATGCTCCCCTGGGAACGTATCTGGGCTGGAACATCACGGCCGCCGGATTTCACCAGGGGAAAATCTGCAATTACGCTGGAGGCATGCTTCCCTTTGCCAAGACCAAAGCCGAACGTGTGGCGAACGGCGACACTCGTCTATCGCTTGAGGAACGCTATAAGACTCACGCCGGGTACGTGGAGGCAGTGAAGGCCGCGGCCGCGCACGCCGTGGCACAGGGTTTCCTTGTGCAGTCCGATGCTGACGCTCTGGTTAAGCAGGCGGCAGCGAGCGACGTCCTAAATCCGTAGGCTTGCTCAGCGTATCGTTGCGAGATGGCACTACCCTCGTGCCGCCTACCTAGATTTTCCACTCTAGTAACTTACTGGGACCAGCGAATACTGGCGCACGAAGCCACAGCCCCGAAGCTACGTTTACGCCGCTAAGCGGCCGGCCACCTGGAGTGTTACATGCTCGTCTTCGATGGAAGCGACGGCCCTGAACCACGTCCTGTACTTAAACTGTACGTGCGGGCAGTAGAAACATCGGTTGCTGCAGAGTACCAAGGCACTTGAGGGATTGGCTATCCAACGGATTGGCAATCAAGGCACAGAGTATGAGCTCACACATCCACACTGTCCATGAGGTGCAGGTTCCCTGCCAACTAAGTCAGCTGAGGATAACGTGAGCAATTTACCTCCCGCTCAGACGTGGCAAACATTATATGAAGAAGCGCTTGCGGAATCTGACCCAGAAGAACTGTTACCGCTTGTTATGGCCACAGCAGGCGCGATTTTCTTGCGCTCGCAAGAACTGAAGCAAGTTCCAGGTGAGCAAGAGGAGCGGCGTGCGATAGATGGTGCGCTGCGTGTGTTACGGACTCTTCAGGTAACCAAATTGAATTTCCCCGAGTGAAAACGGCGAGGATCTTCGACCGTCGTCGATCCAAATATATCCACGGTCATAACCTATTGACAGTATGTGCGTTGGAAACCATTCCGTTACAGCCGACCCTAAAATGCGAAAATTATTCAGAGCCACTCAGACAGGCTTTTGAGACGACGCAAGGACTTAAACGCATTATTGATTGCTAGCTTCTCATCGTCTTGGCCATTTAAGTGTTCTATCCGTCGGGCCCGTAACAATGAAGGTTTCTCTGCAGCTCTAATTCGGTCTCTCAGGTTCGCGGGCACAGCGGAACGCGATGCGGCCATGGCCATGTTGCAGGATGTTCCGGGAAGCGTGCGTGTAACCGTGGGCGGGGACAAGGGTTTCGATACGACGGAGTTTGTACGCGAGTGCCGGAACATCCCCGTGACGCCGCACGCGACGCAAAAACGGGCGCGACGAGGCGGCAGCGCCATTGATGGACGCACCACGCAGCAGGCGGGCTACGGCAGCAGCCAGAAGAAAAGGAAGCGCATCGAAGAGTGCTTCGGCTGGCTGAAGACGATTGCACTGCTACGCAAAGTGCGGCATCGAGGAACGTTGAAAGTAGATTGGATGTTTACTTTCGCTCGCGCCGCCTACAACCACCTTACCTGTCGAATCCACACCCACCGCATGAAACCCTGTCTTGCCCAAATCGATGCCGAGCACGTGTAGTTTCATGGGGATGCCTCCTGACCTCGCAGTCTACACAGCTGCTAAGGTAATGTGGCGGACCATCCCATTATGTGGCCACCCCGATAGTAAGGCATGCGAAAGATTCCAGTGGTTGAGCGGCTCTTCCCCACTTACATGTCCCCACACC
>Ga0182024_10017762_pt1 | contig 13314 bp, 14 predicted proteins | sample P32metaG_FD_120480 | JGI IMG/M metagenome (GOLD analysis project Ga0182024, IMG submission 120480) | Permafrost microbial communities from Stordalen Mire, Sweden - P3-2 metaG (Illumina Assembly) | ecosystem: Environmental > Terrestrial > Soil > Wetlands > Permafrost | place: Sweden: Stordalen...
CCTGGTTCAATTTCGCCTGCGCCTGCAACCAGATGGCATTGCGTGCTGGATCCTTGCCGGCCTGACTGTCGAGGTTCAAACGGACGCGTTCGTGCGGCCCCAGTTCGACCCAGTTATAGCTGACCGTGCTCTTGCTGTTATTGGGCAGGACGATCGGAAACGTCGCCGGCCGGCGGTCGTTCGGCTGCATCGGCCCAGGCGGCAGCAACCCTTCCTTGGCCCGGAATGCCAGTTCATCCGCTGCCGCAGCGATTACCTGGCTCGCCGCGTCCTGTCCTTTTGCATCATCCGCGGCATTGGCCAGGACGCGAAACTCCAGACGGCCCACCGGGATCACAATCTCCTTGACGCGTTCGACGTCCTTCTCATGATGTCCCGTGCGGGCGATGCGAAATTCCACCCGCCCTTTGCCGGCGGCAAGCACCGTGACCTGGCCCAGGCCGTTGTCATGCATGCGTCTTTGCAGGGCCTCAACCAGCAACGCATCGCGAACGCCCGGTTCGTCCGATTGCGGCCGGCCACGTTCATCCACCTCATAAACAAGGATCGTCCCGCCGGCCGCGACGAAGTCGGGTATGCCATCCCGAAAGGCCAAATACCAGACAACCGCCCCCGCCGTCAGGCCGGCAACAATGAACCCGCTCACCCAGACCTTGACGGAGCCATGGCTAAAATACTTCATGAGCGATCTCCCAAGGTTGCTTTCTTCGTTTAGCGTTCGCCGGATGCGGCGAACGCTAAACGAAGAAATCGGGTTCGTCGTCACCTGGGCCGCAACCGCTCGCGAATCTCCTCGACGATCTTCGCCAGCGGAATGCGTTCCTGCTTGGTGGTATCGCGGTCGCGCAGGGTCACTGTCTGGTCCGTGAGCGTCTGCCCATCCACCGTGAGACAGTACGGCGTGCCGGCTTCGTCCTGCCGCCGATAGCGACGGCCAACGGCCCCCTTCTCGTCGTAGAAGACGTTGACGTGCGGCTTCAATTCGCGATAGATGTTCTCCGCGATCTGTGGCATGCCGTCCTTCTTGACCAGCGGAAACACCGCCACCTTGATCGGCGCCAGCCGCGGATGCAGCTTGAGCACGAGCCGTTCCGCCGGCTTGCCGCTGTCGTCGGGGACCATGTCCTCGCTGTACGCCTCGCAGAGAAAAGCCAGCGTCGCCCGATCGGCGCCGGCGGACGGCTCGATCACGTGCGGGATGTAGCGCTCCTTCGTCTCCTCGTCAAAGTAGCGCAGGTCCTTGCCGCTGCCCTTGTGCCGGGGCTTGCCATCGGGGCCCTGTTCGACGACCAGCGGCGAGTTTTTGTCGCTGGGATCCTGGTGCACAAGCTTGCCTTCCATGTGGCTGCGCAGGTCGAAGTCGCCGCGATGGGCGACGCCTTCGAGTTCGCCGAACTCGCCGGGCGGCAGGAACGGGAAGGCGTACTCGATGTCGGCCGTGCCGCAGGAATAATGGCTCAATTCCTCGGCGTGATGATCGCGCAGCCGCAGCCGGTCACTGGCGAGGCCCAGGCCGAGGTACCATTGATAGCGGCGCTTCCGCCAGTACTGGTACCACTCTGGCGATGTCTTCGGATGGCAAAAGAACTCAATCTCCATCTGCTCGAACTCGCGTGAACGGAACGTGAAGTTGCGCGGCGTGATCTCATTGCGGAAACTCTTGCCGATTTGGCCGACGCCGAACGGGATGCGCACGCGCGAACTGTCCACAACGTTCTTAAAGTTGACGAAGATGCCTTGGGCGGTTTCTGGACGAAGGAAGGCAGTATCCTCTTCGCCGCCCAGAGCGCCGATGATCGTCTTGAACATCAGATTGAATTCGCGCGCATCCGTTAGCAGCCCGCCACAAGACGGGCAGCACGGAAATAGCTCGGCTTCGTCTTGCTGCTTCAATCGACGAAGAATTGCTTTGTACTGCTCAAGCGAGAATTCCTGCTGGTCCAAAGTAATCGTCGTGCCCAACTTCAACATCTTCTGTTCGAGGCTTTTCGCCTTTTGCTTGGATAGGCCCATCCCCGTCATTGGATCGGGCTCGAACGATTCGCGCGCAATGATGCGTTTTTGATCCTGCGTTAGCAAAACCATCACTTTGACATGGTCGATCCGGAACCGCTTATTGCACTTCTTGCAATCGACCATGAAATCATGGAACAGATCGTAATGCCCGGACACCTTCCACACCTGCGGATGCATGATGATGGAGCAATCGAGGCCGACCATTTCGTAGGGCGTCGGCGCTCCCGGCGGCGTGGCCAGGTCGTCGTGGCCGGTGACCATGTCGCGCCACCAGGCTTCCTTGACGTTGCGTTTGAGTTCCACGCCGAGCGGGCCGTAATCCCAGAAGCCGTTGAGGCCGCCGTAGATTTCGCTCGAAGGAAACAGGAAGCCCCGCCGTTTGCACAGCGAGACGAGTTTTTCCATGTCCATGCCGAATGCCTCCTTGAGATGCTATCCGATGCCGAGTTCCTCAATTTTTGTTCGGGCGGCAATTCGCTCCAGCCAGTTGTTCAGCTTCTTGATGCTGCGGGTGCTCTTGACCATTGCCGTGGTCTCGGGCGGCACCTCGCCACGAATCATGTGAAGGTAATTGAGGACGAGACTCCGGAGCCCCGTGATCGTCGCGGCCCGCTCGGCCTCCTTGAATCCCAGTTTGAACCCCTTATTCCATCCTTTTTCAAATAACGCCTCGGCAATGGTCTTTCCCATCGAACGCGCCTCCCGTTTGACGGACCGTATTCGCGTTGGAACCCCACTCCGGCATGGCCAACGTCTATTCGATGCCAACTTCCTGGAGTTTGTCCGCGGTGACCGATCGCTTCAACCAATGGTCGAGTTGCTCGATGTTCTTTGCCGCCTCAATAACGGCAGCTGTCTCCGGTGGCACTTTGCCAAAGCGCGTACCGAGCAAACTCAGCAAGACTTGCTTGCGCGCCCCGAGTTCACCTTCCTTCCGCCCTTTCTTGATTCCCCTCTCCATCAGATCATCAGCGTACGATTTTCCCATCGCGAATACCTCCTGCCGATGTTCGTCGGTCGCAACGGATGTTTCTATCTCCGTTTGCAAGCCCGATTGCTCCCTCGTCTCTCTCTCATGATAAACCAGGGCGTGGATATAGGAAAGTAGCTCCAGCCAGCGGAATCGTTCCGCTGCCGGCATGGCTTCCAAATGCCCAACCACACGGCCCAGCAAGTCCTGGAACTCCGCCTGCCGGGCGCGGCGCTGTTGAACAAGTTCCAACACCCAGCCGAAGAAGCCCGCCGTCTCCAAGCGGACAGCCGGCAGCGCCGACAGGTTCACGAAGAGCGGCGTCAATCCAGGTATCATCGCCCCGAGTTTTTCACCCATTTCGACCAGATCGCTGACCTGGCCCAGCGAGTCCCAGCGACGCGTGCCGGTGTAGAAAACGATCGGCAGCACCGGATTGAGCCGCAATCCCGCGAAGGAGTCGTGTTTCTGACGCCAGGCGCGCGACTGGGCCTTGTAGATCTGCACCACGTATTCCAGAACGCGAAAGACGATCATCGCGTCCGGTTCCGACTGGTGCTCGATCAGGATGTAGATCGTGATCTGCCGTGCCGATTTGCGCTTGCCCGACTGAAGGAGCGGCGCTCGCAGGACCACGTCCGCCCGAGGTGCCGATAATCGCGCTGGACGTAGGTGGTGCGAACCAGCTTGGCTCGATCGAAATCGATGAGCTTGATCACATCCAGTCCCTGGATGGCCAGCAGGTCGCGGACGTTGCGCGGATCCTCCAGGAGCAGCTTCATGCCGTTCTCCGGGGAAGTTGCGAACGATGGCCTTGATGCGGGCGAGCGACATGGTTGCCCTCGATGCGTCAACCGACTTCGATTCGCAGCGGATCGCGGCGCAGTTCGGGAACCAGGGTAAACGTGTCGATCTGGGCGGCCGTGCGAATGTCCTCATCATAGCCGAGGGCCCGCAAGTTGGCCCCGCCGGCGCTGAGCGCCATGGTTCCCGGCAAATCGTGGTGATGTCGCGCAAAGCAATCCCACGCCAGGCGAGCGCTATCGTTGAGCCGGACATCCGTTTCCTTGCTGAGATGATCGACAAACGCCCCGGCCAGGAGCGTATCTTCCAGGGTAATCTCGCCATCAGTACCGGCGCAAATGATGTGGATTGGCCGTGGATCGAGCCGCAGTCGATCGGCGACCGCGCTGAAGTTGACGAACCCCGCGACGAGGACACGGTCCGCTTCCGTGGCGCGAGCCAGGGCTCGGGTGCCATTCGTCGTGGTCAGGACCAGGGAGACGCCCTGGCATTTTGCGGGCGTATATTCTTGGGGAGAGTTGCCAAGGTCGAAATCAGCCAAGCGCCGCCCGCCGCGCTCTCCGCCCAGAAGCGCACCGCTGGAACGAAGATTGCTCTTCAGGAGCCTTGCGTCTTCGAGTTCGGCGCAGGGGTAGACCGCTTTGCAACCGGCGGCGAGAGCATGAATGATGGTGGTAGTGGCACGCAGAACGTCAATGACCACGGCCACGCCGCCGGCCAAAGAACCCGCCGGCGCCAGCGTGGGCAACAGATGGACGAAGACAGTTCTAGGTTCGGCCATGATCAATTCCGTAGGACGGGCTTCCCAGCCCGTCCATCCGACTCCTGCGGAAGATACATCTACTCCCTGCGGCACCGGATGGACGGGCTAGGAAGCCCGTCCTACGATCAGGATTCGCTCACGCCAGGTCGCGGTCTTCGAACAGGATCAAGCCGAACACGAGTGCGGCGGCGGAATAGGTCACGGCATAACCGACCACGTTCAACGTGTAAAGCGAATAGGCCGCCACCGGCAACGCCACATCGCGCGTGACGGCCGGGCTGACGTCGAACAGCTCGAGGCCCGGCGTGATCGTTTGCAGGACCTCCGCGATGAAGTGGATCAAAGGATACTCCTTTCGCGTCGCCTCCGCCATGATCGGCGCCAGGTTGCCCAGGAAGTAGATGGCCAGGCAAAACGTCAAATTCACGACCATCGGCAAGCGCGTGGCCAGCGCCGTTGCCAGGGCGACCAGCACCATCACCTGGCAGAACCCCTGAATCAGGCCCGGCAAGACGGCCAGGGCGTCGTCCGTCCACAATCCCAGGCCGCGCACCAGGTCAGCCAGGGTGTCCTGGTCAAAGGCGTATTGCAAGAACTCGGCCACCCAGGGCGGGTCCGCAATCCGTTCGTTCGAGGTGGAGGGCGCATCAAAAGCCTGCTTCAGTACGATCACCCAGATGAGCAGCCAGCCGACGAGGATCGTCATGGCCAGGGCCGAAAGCAAGATGCCCGCGAACTTGCCCAGAAAGAATTGCCGCCGCGAGATCGGCTTGCTCATCACGGTGACGGCCGTGCGCCCTTCGATTTCCTCGTGCACCGAGATGGCCGCGGAAACGACGCCGAACAGCAGCGATGACATCATCGTGAAGGCATAGCACAGGTCCTTGACCATTTTCAGGTCTTCGCCGAACGTGAAGTACGGCAGGAAAGGCGAGACGAGCATCAGCAGCGAGGCGAAAAAGGCCAGCATCCAGAACATCGGCTGCCGCAGACCTTCGCGGAACGCCGCCTGTGCCACCGCTCCGCCCTTCGGCCATACGAGCAGCATAACAAAAAGGATCAGTACGATCAGGTCCGCCCCCAGCTGCAATTGCAGCACCGACATGTAGAGCCGACCCCAACCGCTGAGCGTCGCCGGGTTGCTGTTGGCATCGAGATAATATGCCGCCCCAAAGCCGGCCGCCAGGCATACGCCGATGCCGATGCCCCATGTCTTAATATCACGCAGCAGCTGCCGGGTGCGCAGATCGATGGCGACCCACCACGGCAATGCGGCCAAGACCTGAAGGGCGACGAGCCCGATGCACACTGCGGTGAACATTGCTGATGGCATGATGATCCAGTTGTCAGTTGTCAGTAACGGATTTCGAACCCTTGATGTCCCTGTGCCGTTTCGCCCTCGATGGCGGCATGTACGATGCATCCAACCATTCGCTCAGCGATGGCCTGGAGCAACGCTTCAATATCGTTCGCTCGGCCTTCCACCACCATTTCGACCCGGCCATCATCTAGGTTACGTACGAAGCCCGTCACCGGAAATCCCTGGGCCAGGTTTCGTGCCGTGTACCGAAAACCGACCCCTTGCACCCGACCCGAATAGTGGACGCGCTTACATATTAGCATGGCGATTTCCCAAAACTGCTTGCGGCTCAGTACAGCACTTCAAAATCGGGGGTCCGAATTCGTGGGGCAGGTTGCCAACCTGCCTGGCAACCTGCCCCACGAAGTGAGACCTCCTCTTCTGAATTGAGGTACTTAGCGTGGGCGCTAGCGAGGCTGCCTTTCTCAATGTACGCATCATCCGCAGTCAGCGTTCGAAAGGTCGCGGGTACGATTGAAAAAAAGCCGTCGTCGCATACCCTTTGACAAAAGAGTATGACCACAACCAGGCAACAGCACCTTGGAGGAACCTCTTATGCGTCAATTTATTGTCTTGATGGCGTTCGGCATCCTCGGCGCCACGCTCTCCGGCTCGGCGGCTCAGGAGAAGAAGGCCGATGATTCGACGACCCTGTCCAAGGCGGAAGCGGACGATGGCTTCGTCAGCATCTTCGACGGCAAGACCATGGATGGATGGAAGGGGGCGACGAAGGGCTACGTTCCGGAGAACGGTCTGATGGTCTGCCTGAAAAAGGGCGGCGGCAATCTGTTCACCGAAAAGGAATATGGCGACTTCATCTTTCGTTTCGACTTCAAGTTCGAGCCCGGCGGCAACAACGGCGTTTCCGTCCGTGGCCATGAGATCCAGATCCTCGACGATTACGCCCCGCAGCACAAGGACAAGATCAAGCCCTGCCAGTATCACGGCTCCATCTACTGCAAGGTTCCGGCCATACGCGGCTCCACCAAGCCGGCCGGCGAGTGGAACAGCGAAGAAATCATGGTGAAGGGCACCCAGTGGAAGGTGACGGTCAACGGCAAGGTCATCGTCGATGCGGACATCTCGAAGGTGGAAGGCCTGGAAGCGGTCGCCAAGCGCACCAAGGCGCCGATCGGCTTTTTGGGGCATGCATCCCTTGTCGAGTTCCGCAATTTGCGTGTTAAGGAATTGAAATGACCCGCTTGCGGCTTATTTCTCTTTCTGGATCGCCAGCAAAAACTCGCCGGCCAGGAACAACGAGCCGGTGATGCAAACCAGGTCCGTGGGCTGCGCCATCGCCAGGGCCTGATGCCAGGCGCTCGTGGTATCGGGGCAGAGTGTGTGGGCGTTTCGAGGCGAATCGGGCAGCAGTTCGGCGAGCTGCTGCGGTGCGACGAAGCGCGTGCTGTTATGAAACTGCGTCAGAAACAGGTGATCGAATAACGGCGCCAACACCTGGAGAATGCCCTGGATGTCCTTGTCACGGCTGCTGGCGAAAATGAGCAGCCGTCGGCCGCCGGGAGCGAGAGGGTAGGACGTGGCGAGGGCGTTCACCAGGGCCTGGGCGGAAGCGACGTTGTGAGCGCAGTCGAGCACGACCAACGGCTCGCGGCGGATCACCTGCAACCGAGCGGGCCATTGGACCTCGGCCAGGCCTTGCCCCACCGCCTCATCGGCAATGTGCAAGCCCGTGCGGCGCAGCTCCTCGACGGCGGCCACGACCAACGCGGCGTTGGCTGCTTGATGTTCGCCCACCAACGCCAGTTCCATCTTCGGCCAACGTCGCGATTTCGTGGTGATCTCCACGCGCGTTGGCGAGCGGGGGGCGTTAGCCCCCTGATGTCCCCCGTCAACTACTGCCGCTTCATGCCGATAATGGAAATCGACGCCCAGTTGTGCGAGCGGCGCGTGATTTTCACGACACACGCGTTCGATAACTTCGCGCGGCTCGGGCAAACGCACTCCGCTCACCACCGGCCGGCCCGGCTTGACGATGCCCGCCTTCTCCCAGGCGATTTTCGCGAGGGTGTTGCCGAGCTGCTGCGTGTGATCGAAGCTGATGCTGGTGATGATCGACACGGCCGGCTGACAGACATTGGTCGAATCGAAACGGCCGCCCAGCCCCACTTCCAGCACGGCGACCTGCACGCGCCGCCGAACGAAATGAAGGAAACCGACGGCCGTGGCGATTTCGAAAAACGTCAGACCGTCGGCCAATTGCGGATTGCGGACTGCGACGCCAACCTCGTCGAGAAGTGTGACCAATTCGGCCGGGGAGATCGGCTGGCCGTCCACCTGGAAACGCTCCTCGACGTGAACCAGGTGCGGCGAGGTGAACAGGCCGGTGCGATAACCGGCTCGGGTGAGGATCGTGGCCAGCATCGCCGACGTCGAGCCCTTGCCCTTGCTGCCGGCGACGTGGACGACCTGCAAGCGCCGCTGCGGATTGCCCAGCAGGTCCAGCAGAGCCAGCATGCGATCCAGCTTGAGATCGCCCGGCTGGGCCGAGCGCTGCTCATAATTGACCCGGCTGTACCAGAATTGCATCGCCTCGCTGTACGTCATGGTGGATAGTGTAGTCCTCACACTCCGAGCAAGTAGGTCCGGCTTGCCGAGCCGGACCTGGCGCGTGCAAGGCCGTGGGCTAAAGCGAGAATCGTAGCCGAATTCGCAAGAATTCGGGGTTCCGCAGCCTCCGCGGCTCACCCGAATTCTTGCGAATTCGGCTACGTAGCGTGGTAGACTAACCAGACCGTCCCTTGCGCCCCAGCACATGATTCTCCAGCTCTTCCAGCGTTCGAGGCCAATCATCCCTGAGCAAACGGCTCAGCGAGCGATCCGCCAGGATCTTGCCGCCGGTCTGGCAACCGGGGCAGTAGTTCGTCTCGTTCTCCGCGTAAACGATGCGCTGAACCGCACCACCGCACGTCGGGCAGGGCTGGCCGAAGCGGCCGTGGACGGCCATGCCCTCGCGGCAGGCGGTCACCTTCTCCGGAAAGCCGTCGCCCACCTCGCGGCGCAATCGCTCGGTCCAGTCGATGAGCGTGGCCCGCGTAGCTTCGAACAGGCGGCCAATTTCCGCTTCGTCCATCCGCTGCGTCAAGGACAGGGGCGACAGCCGAGCCGCGTGGAGAATCTCGTCGGAGTAGGCGTTGCCGATGCCGTCGAAGAGCCTGGGATCGGTCAAGGCCCGCTTGAGGGTGTGGTTCTCTTGCGTCAGCCTGGCCGAGAACCCCGCCAGGTCCGCGCCCAGCACGTCCAGCCCGCCGGGGTCGTGCTGAGCCAGGGCCGCCTGCCCGCGCACCAGGAACAGCGACGCCCGCTTCTTGGACCCCGCCTCGGTCAACGTCAGCGTGCCATTGTCAAAGCGAAACGCGGCCAATCCAATCTTACCCGGAACCTTCGCCCCCGCCGCCTTCCAGTGCAATCGGCCCGCGATCATCAGATGCAGGATCAGAAAACGCTCGTCATCGAAGCACCAAACGATGCGCTTGCCGAGCCGCCGCAGCCCGCGAATCCGCTGCCCCACGAACTCCGCGAGCGGCGGCTCGACGCTGCGCAGCAGAAAGGGGCTGGCAAGTTCCGCCGCTAGTAGCGTTTGCCCTTCGATCCGCGGACGCAGCCGTTCGATGTAGATCGTGACGTCGGGTAGCTCAGGCATGGTGTTTCTAGGGTACGAGCGACTTTCGCTTCGGGTCCATGGAAAGCGAACTCGGGCAATCCTTCAAGTCTCCCGTGTTGCGGCCGAACAATGAAACCGGCAACTTCTCGCCGGCCCAGCGCTCTCGATTTTCGGCTTCAACGGCGCCGGATAGACTTCCCATGCGCTTTGGTAGGGTTGCTCGAGGTCCACATTGATATAGCGATCCGCCCACAGGAACAGCGGCATCGCGGGCAGCACATCCCCGACGGCGATCGGCTCGACGAACGCGCGGGCGACGCTTCCTGCCGTGGTGGCGCGATAGGAGGCCAGTGTCAGGGGTTTATCCGCATGGAACTCGAATTCGGCGTCGTATTTTTCACTCCATAGCGCTTGATGAATCCCCTGCGGGTCGCGCGGCGTCGGCGGAAATAGATCGATGACGAGAACGTGCACGCCTTGATCGAGGAATTCGATCGTCTTGGCCAGAAATTTGCGAAAGCGAGCCTGGCTCGACTTGTTGCCGGCCGAGACGATTTCGACCACCGCGACCAGAATTCCCTCCACACTGCGCACGGCAATGAGGTCTTTCCTGGCGTCGGGCTCAACCTCATTGGCGTACACTTCGCCGATGGCGTAAAACCCTTCGGGAAGCCGGCCTTGATTTAGCCATTGGGCAATCGATACGATCCAAAGTTGATGAAACCAATGAAACATCCCATCGCTGACGCGGGACCAGTTATGTATCGGCATGGTTGCCTCCTCAAGGTTGCGACCAAAGCGCTTGCATTTTCCGTTCATACTCGTCTTCGCCTTCGCGAGCCCGGCTTCGATTTCTTCGGCTCATGGTGCTGCTCCCATCATTCCAAGGATGATTCCATTCTATCCGGGGGGCCGCCTGATCGGGAAGGACGGGCCGCCTAATCCTCACTCTCTTCGTCGTCTTGAACCCACATCTTGTCGCCGTTTTCGTCCCGATACTCCGGATCAACGGGAAAGATATCGAAGCCGAAGCCTCGCCCATCGCAATTCTCGATCGGGCAACACCAAAAGCCATGAGGACGGCCATCGCGATCACTTAGGACACGCCACTCAATCCGATAACTGTCGTATTCTTCGCCGCAGTGAAGGCAGCCGACGAGCGTGGAAATGGCGGACGGCTTGAAGATGTCGCTTTCAGGGTCAAGCGGATCGTATTCACGCATGATAGCTCCATGGAAAGCGTAGATCCAGACCGGAAGGGTGGCCTGTCTTTCAATGTGCGGACCAATTTACCCCGAAGGGGTTGCACAGAACAGAATGCCCGATTCAAGGCACACGCCTTGTGCAACCCCCTCGGGCAACGCCGTGAACGACTTTCATTCGGAACATTCGGTTTTCGGCCCCCTCTCCCCCGGTACTCCGGGGGAGAGGGTTGGGGTGAGGGGGTTAGCATCCCGCGCGAAAAAGAACTCGTTCTTCAACGACACGGTCATCGTCATGCTGGCAAAAGACGCGGATTTTGCGCGGGATGCTAACCCCCTCACCCCAGCCCTCTCCCCCGGAGTACCGGGGGAGAGGGGGCCGGAAATGCCCCACGTTACTGAAAAAATCGTTCACGGCGTTGCCCTTCGGGGTAAAGACGGTCGGACCGAGGGAGCTATAGTCCTAGCGCTTTAGTTCACGCAGGGCCGACAGAGCCGCACGTTGGTACGGCGAATTATTCGCCGGCAACAGTTCCCGATAGGCAAGCACTTCTTGATCGGTAACTTCGCGCGTGCGGACCAGGAAATCGTAACGCTGCATCTCCGGCCAGGGGACGGCGTCCTTGACGGGCAGCGTCAGCGAAAAATCTTGACGCAGATAGGTCACGTCGAAACGCACCAGGATGTCGGGGTTGCTGGGAGCGTAATAGGCCGTGATCGCCTCGCCTGGAATCGGGATCTGCGCCGTCAATTTTTCAAGCTTGGCGGTCTCTTCCGGCGAGGCCTTGTCGCGGCTTGCAGTCGCCGGAGCGTGGCAGAGAAGGCAATTGTGGTGATGATTGATTCGCACCAGTTCGCGCACCACCGATACCTTCTTGCCGCTGCTCTCCCGCGTCTGTGGCGCGCGTGGATCGGGGCCCTTCAGAAGTTCGGTCAAATGCGGGACCAGGTCCGTGCGGCCGAGTTTGACGATGGCAGCGCTGGACCTCTCGGCCACCGCGGGCCAGGGATACTTCAGTCCGGCCAGCAGAACAGCCGTGTAATCCCGGTCGCGGCGCATCCTGAGAGCCCGCACCGCCGCGGCGCGGATTTCAGGCTCCTCGCTAAAAATGGCCAGCTTGGCCAGAGCACGGGTCGCATCGGCGTGGGCCAGGCCATCGAGGTACTGGACCAGCGTTCGCCGAGCATCAACATTTCCGGGAGCAAACACCTGCATGAGCATGGCGACCTGGACCGACGGATCGATTTCTTGCCATTGTGCCCATTTGGATTTCGGGAAGTAATCCATCAGGTCAATTGCCGGGCCGGGCATGCTTATTAAGGCATCGACCTTCGACATGCCAGTTTCCTTTAGCTTTACCTGATAGTCGAGGGCCTCCAGCCATCGACGGAATACGCGGACGATCAGTTCCTGCATCTCTCTTCCGGAGTTGGAATATAGCTGCGCGTAGGGGGATTGCAGGCGGTTCGACACATTGGAAATCTCCGTCCTTAGCTTTTCCCTGTCTTTTTCCGAAAGGTTTAGATGGAAAAAGGAATAGGCCTGGCGAACATCGGCCAAGGAGGCGACGAACTGCCGGCTGGCATCTTCCTTCATCCGGCAGGCATCACCCATGGCAAAGGACAGACCGGCCAGGTCGGGACGCTTGCTCACCAGCGTTTCCATGAAAGCATCGGTCTTCTTTTGATTCAGCGCATGCACCCTGTCGATGGTGCGTTTGATGTGGAGCTTGGCGTCATCCGGTTTCATGGCCCTGGCGAGAGGTTGCTGAAAATGGACCTCGGGAACGTCGGCCAGCTTCGGAGGCAGTGCCGGCTTGCTAAGACTTCCGAAGTCTCCAAGACTTCGGAAGTCTGAATCCTGTGCGAAGGCCGCGCCGGCACAGAGAACGCCGCAGCCCAAAGCCATCGCCATCACATACCCTGGATTCCGCATTCCCATGGCAATCTCCTCCTGATTTTGGGACACGATGTGCTGTCTCGGCAACATTGGGTGCACTATACCGTGGCTCCAGCGGTAGGGGAAGCTCATCGTCCCACGAGCATTTTCATCATTGCTCCGTCCAGTTCTCGACCGATAATCCAGGCACTGCGTCCAGATCGCTATCGGCGGAGACGACGGTGCAGTTACCCATTGTCAAGGCGATCGCGGCAATCATGATGTCAACTACCTGCATAGGCCGACCTCTTTTTCGCAAATCCGCGGCCAGGCGGCCGTATTCGAAGCTCGCGTCGCGGTCGAATGGCCAGAGCTTCAATGCGGGTAACGCGATTAGCAGGCTCTGCAAATTACGATCTCGGTTTTCGCCATACTCGATGCCGTAAACCAGTTCCGCCAACACGGGCATACCTATACCGATTCGGTTGCCGCGTGTTACCTCGAGCCGGCAGCGCTCCGGGATTCCGTGCCGGTGGTTGATGAGGTCGCTGGCAATGGTGGAATCGAGCAAATAGCGTCTCATTCCCACAACCTCCGCAGCTTGTCGGCATGTTCGTTGAAGTGGGCCTTCTCCCATTCCTTGCGGGCCAGGCGATCCTCTTCAAGTCGAGCTTCTTCCTCGACGGTCCTGTCAAAAG
>Ga0182024_10017763_pt1 | contig 13314 bp, 21 predicted proteins | sample P32metaG_FD_120480 | JGI IMG/M metagenome (GOLD analysis project Ga0182024, IMG submission 120480) | Permafrost microbial communities from Stordalen Mire, Sweden - P3-2 metaG (Illumina Assembly) | ecosystem: Environmental > Terrestrial > Soil > Wetlands > Permafrost | place: Sweden: Stordalen...
CCGCGGGCAGAACGGCGCGCCGTCGTTGTCGGCGAAGCGGATCGCCTGGAACACGCCGAACGCTTCGGCATCGTCCATGCGCATGATCGCCTTAAGGCTCAGCGTGCGAGCTTCGGGGCTGAGTAGGAAATGCTGAGACAAGGGGCCAATCCTTGCTTGGGATTGGCCTCGCCGTCCGGGGTGGAAACTCCGCGTCAACGGGGTTATATTCCACCTGAGGATCGCGACCGCGGGGCCAATCCGATGTTGCGGTCTTAGGAGCCGGCCGCCGCGTCAACGGCGACCGGTTCCGCTTTAGAGAGTGCCGACCAACGGGCCGCTTCCTTTGCTGATCAGGCTGGGGGAAGCGGCCCTTCGCTATCATCGCCCCCGCACGCGGTCGGCTGACGCCGGGGGCTCGCTGCTCTGCCGTTCATGATCGCCTCCTTGTGACCCGAGTATAAGTGCGCGTTGTACGCGCCGCAAGTACGGAATGCCGCTTTTTACGTGCCGGCGTACCTTTTCTGGATATACAACGCTTCCCGTGCCTTGATGTCGCTAACGCGCCGTGCTACGTATACGTCACGTTAGCGATAGGAGAAGCGGATCATGGAGAAGCGAGTTCGATCCCCCAACTACCCGGCCCTCAGCTTGCCAGACGCGATAGGCAGGGTGGCAAATTTGTATCGAGAGCTGCATGGTCACGCCGCGCCCCGCGAGGACATCGCAAAGGCAATGGGATTTAACACGCTGAACGGCGCATCTGCTACCGCGATCTCTGCCCTGCATAAGTACGGCCTGATCGAGGGCGGTGGGGACAACATCAAAGTCAGTGACCGCGCGCTGCGCATTCTCCACCCACATTCGCCGGAGGAGAAGGCGGAAGCCATCCAAGAGGCGGCGAGCGAACCGCAGCTTTTTAACGACTTAGCGGAGCGATTCCCCGGCGGCCTAAATAACGAGGCGCTGGTGCGAAACTATCTGATCCGCGCTGGGTTCGCGCCGTCCGCCGTACCCGCTGTCATGACGGCGTATCGTGAGACATCAGAAATGGTGGATCGGGAGCAGCGCACGCATGATTCGCCGCGTGAGCAAACGCGGGAGCATGACGAAATGCCCGACCCACAGAATCGACTGCGCGAGCCTTCGCCACCGCATGAAAAGCTGATCCTTGCTGCAACTCCCGGCGAGCCTTTCCGGGTCTCCTTTACGCCGAGCGGCATTGAGATCGCTGCGAAGTTAACGGATGCCGAGCTTGCAGATAAGGTGATCAACGCGATCCAGGCACTAAAGGGCTTTTTGCCGAAGCCGAGCGCTGCGGCGAGCCATATCGAGCGACCGGAAGCCGATCCGTCGACTGACGCGGACGACGTATCTGCGCGTGCCAGCGTCTCCCTTTTGATTACGCTGGATCAAAAGGAACAGCTTCGCGAGCGCGGCCTTACCGACGAGCAAATCCGCGACATGAAACCGGAAGATGCGCATCGGGCGCTTGGGCTGATCTAGCCCGGCGCCGGCCCAGCTTAGGGCGCCGCGCCTCGAATTAGGACAGCCCCCTGCGTCCACCTTTGACCGTCAAACCCGGCCACGCTACGCTCCCGCAAAACGGAAAGGGGGCCATGCCCAAATGACGGTAGAATATCTGCACCTGTTTGCCGCCATCGTAGGGGCGGTTGCTGTGGGCGCTATCGTCTACGGGTTAATTCACTGGCGGCAAGAGCGCCGCCATAGCGGTAGCCGCGACCGCTAAAGCTTCGTGGCGACGGTGGTGAAAGTTTTAGTTAGGCTGGTCCCGACCAGCTGCATTGCGCTGATGGCCGCAACCGCAATCAGCGCCGCGATCAATCCATATTCAATCGCAGTCGCCCCATCCTCGTTCTTCCATAGCTTTATCAAAGTGGCGATCATTCAAGCGCTCCTGTCGGGTTCGCTTCAAACCATGAGCGGATAGGCTTTCAAAAGTCTTAATCTGGCCTCTGTTATTCTAGGCGGCTTTCCCATACTTTAGTGTAGTCCAACTTACTCGCTTGGTCCCATCTGCGCCCGAATACCGGCCTGATTCCCTATCACATCTTTGTTCACACCAGCAGCGGCATGAGCCACGCCATCACCGGCAACGGCGCGGTGCTGCAACTGCCGCCGGTCACAACCTTTGACGTCATTGCCGCGCGCGGCCTCTTGGAAATCATCACCGATGTGATCGTCGCGGTGATCCTTCTCGTCGGCTTCGGCGCGATCGGGCTGGCGGCCATGCCGGACGATTTGTTGAGCCCGTCGATCGCTCTCCTGGTCACGGCGGCGTTCGGCTGCGGCTTTGGCTACCTCAATGCCGTCCTCACCGTGTTCTTCCGGTCGTGGGACAAGGTCTACGGCCAGGTGACGCGGGTCTTGTATTTCATCTCCGGCATTTTCTACGTGCCGGGGATGATGCCGGGCTGGGCGCGCGACAGCCTCGCCTGGAACCCGCTCCTGCACGCGATCGACTGGTTCCGCGCCGGGTTTTTCGCGAGCTATCAGCCACATTGGCTGGATCGCTCCTACCTCGTCATCCTTGCCATCCTGTCGCTCTTGGGGGGGATGGGGTTGGAGCGCGCGTTGCGGCGCAAGCTGAGCGTGCCGCTGTGATCGCGCTCGACGGGGTCGCGAAGGCTTATCCCACCGCCGGCGGCCGCAGGACCGTGCTGCAGGATGCGACGGTCGAGTTCGCGCCGGGCCATAATTTCGGGATCCTCGGCGCCAACGGCGCCGGCAAGTCGACCCTGATCCGGCTGCTCGCGGGCTCGGAGATGCCCGATCGCGGAACGATCCGGCGCCACGCCCGAGTGTCGTTTCCGCTTGGCTTTGGCGGCACGTTCCACGGCGATTTGTGCCGGAATTATGTAGCTGTCTCACCTATGACAACGGGTTCCTCGGAAAGTGGGTCGCTGTTCAGAACGTGCTATGGCAATAGGTACTAGAGCGGTATTCGGGCGCAGATGGGACCAAAAATTAAGTGGTCCGGTCCGCGCACCTAGCCTAAAGCAGTGCCCAGATCAAAAACGAGACAGCCATAAAGGCCAAAATGATCGCGAAAACGCCAAGAATGCCTACTGCAATCCAAAACATGACTGTCTTGAAGCGCTGCCACCAAATGTTCATCGCCGCTCGCTTCCTGCGCTGCGCTAGGCCGGCGGGAGTCTAGCGTGGCCGGGTTTGACGGTCAAAGGTGGGTTGAGGGTTAGGCAGCCTGTAACGTGACGATAGCCCGCATGATCAGCAGCCAAAGAACCTCGCCATCGCGGTCGCCGCGATCCAGCATGAGATCGGCCTTGCGGGCGGCCTCGATCTCCGCGTCGGCGCCATGCTGGCGGATCAGCAGGTTCGCGGCGCGGTAAGCATCAAGGTCGGAGATCACCGCCTAGAATCTGAAGGTCTGCTGATCCGTATCGATGGTCTTTTGATGATAGCCGAACGCGGATAGTAGTGAATCGGAAACGGTATGGCCGCACACGATTGCCGCTATCGGAGTGCGGTCAACATCGGCTAGCGCGTCGTAGGAGGGCAGCAGAGATCCGCCGGTGGTTATGAGATCGTCGATAAGGACGAGATCGCCGGGAGGTACCGTCCCAGAGACCCTTAAATACGGTCGTAACGCCTCTCGCCCGCGCGGGCCGCCTTGGCTCGCTGGTTGTAATGGTTGGGTAAACCTCAGAATGGGCGCAACGGACCAGTTGCCATAGGGGGCGATCGACTCTTGGATCATCTCCAAGGACCGAAATGATGCCGCATCCAGCAGCCCATCCTTCGACGGGACCGGAACGATAACGGGCGATATTCCCTGCATCGAACCGAGTGTGTCTGCGATAAATCGGCCAAAATTGGCCCTCGCTTGGCCGACATTTTGTTCAGTGATGGTGAGCGGTCCCGCTCTGAGAGGAACGACCAAACTTCCGTTGATACGTCTATTTTTTACCGCCCGGCAGAATTTAAAGGCGTCCCATTGCGCCTGGGAGCGCGGGGCCATGTTTTTGTGCGCCCACTGCGAGTAGTAGACGCACATGAAATGGACGATCATGCGGCCTCGATAGCCGAGAGAATGTCTGCGGTTTTTTCCAGAACCGCTGCCTTCGGTTGCCCTAAGAAGGACGCGGGCCAGCGCAATTTTGGATCGTCAGCAACCGACTTCGCAATGAACAGCCAGCGGCCAAGCCTTTGACACTCCGCAGCTTGGTGGAGCGATCCAGAGGTATCAGACGCCTCGATTATCACGGTGGCGTCAGAAATTGCCGCCATTACGCGGTTACGTTTTGGGAAATTTCCCTTGTAAACTTGCTCACCCTCGGCAAAAGGCGTCAGTAGCAGGTGATTCCGCCAAATCTCTTCCTGGATCTGCCAATTTTCAGCCGGATATGCCTTGGACAAAGGGGTGCCTATGACCGCTATTGTTTGGCCGCCAGCCTTGATCGCGCTCGACAGCGCAGCGGTATCAACCCCTTTAGCTAATCCGCTGACGACCACAACGCCATAACTCGCCAAGTTCCGGGCGAGTTGAGATGCTCGCTGCCAACCATCAGCGGTCACATCTCGGGTTCCGACGATGGATACGCATTTCTGCCGCAGTAGCAAACGATTGCCAGCAAGGAACACGCGCACATCATCCCTGCCACCCTCTCGGCCAGGCCGCCGCAGTAGATCGAATTGCCGCTCTTCCAAGCCAGCGCGGCCACTCTCAGCTAGAATTTCTTTGAGAGAGGCGGTCTGGATCGAAAGGGGGCGGTGATATGGCGAACGGGGCGGCATCGGACCGCGTAGAGTGGCCCGCGCCGATCGTTCTGCCAAGGCGGTCTGATAAGGCATGACTCCGCGACGCGCATCGATTCCTACTTATGGAGGAGCCGCGCCTAGAGTGCAAGCTATATCTTGCGAGAACAAACCGAGACGTGGCCCAAATTGTAGCGAATCAGTTGCCGCTGTCAAGTTGAAGGTTCTTAGCGCCGATCGCCTCCATGACTTGCAGAAAGAACACGGCTGAGAAACTTCCGGTGGCGATTTTGTTGGCTAGGGTCCGGTCATTGACCTTTAGCCCGATAGCGTCCATCCGCTGCGCCAGATCGACATAGCTGAGGTCGCGGCGCTTCAGCTCCGCGCGGATGATCTGCTTGGCTTGGGCCTTCCAATCGGCTGTCGTCTTCATCGTGGCATCACGATATCACGGGAAGATAATCACGGAAAGCCGTGATTTTACCGTTGACGCAGATGCCAAAATGCACGATATTCCGTGACGAAGATCACGGAATGGCGTTATGTCTCAGCACTTCCTCCTCTCGGCAGCCGCAAGGACGCTCTCGCTAGCGTCCGTCGCGCGCATGTCGGATGAGGAAGCCCACGCCAAGTTCGTCGCAATCCGGTGGGCTGACAATGACGGCAAACCGTACTGCCCGAAATGCGGTTGCGTCAGGGTCTACGCCTACGCAACCCGCAAGCTGTGGAAATGCACGGCTTGTCGGTATCAGTTCAGCGTGACGGCCCGGACGATCTTCGCAGACCGCAAGCGCTCGATCCGGGATTACCTGCTCGCTATCGCGATCTTCGCCAACGGGGCGAAGGGCCACAGCGCCCTCCAGCTCAGCCGCGATCTGGATTGCCAATACAAGACGGCGTTCGTCCTGGCCCATAAGCTGCGGGAAGCCGTCGCCTCCCAGGTTCACGATCCCACTGCGCCCGAGCTGGCCGGCGAAGTGAACATCGATGGCATGTACACCGGCGGCCATCAACGGCCCGCGAACCGCAAAGCCGACCGGGTTGACCGCCGCGGCGAGCCGCAGAGCGGCAAGCGTCAGGTCGTGGTTGTGGCCCGCGAGGTCGGCGGTCGGACCCTGACGTTTGTGGTCGGCAAGGAAAGTGAAGCGGTGCCGATGATCCGGCGCCATGTCGCCTCAGGGTCCGTCATCCATGCCGACGAAGCGCCGGGATGGGATGTCCTGCTGGCTTCCTACCCAATGATGCGGGTCAACCACAGCCGCGAGTTCAAGAGCGAGGACGGGGCCTGCACCAATTGGGCAGAAAGCTACTTCTCCCGCCTCCGCCGGGCTCAATACGGCGTCCATCATCGGATCGCCGGCCCGTATCTCGACCAGTACGCGAACGAAATGGCATGGCGCGAGGACAACCGGCGGGTGCCGAACGGCACGCAATGGCGCTGGATGGCCGGGGCTGCGCTGAGCCTGCCGAAAAGCGCGCGGTGGCGGGGCTACTGGCAGCGGAGCGCGGCAGCATGACCAAGGCGCAGGACAATCACCCGGTCGCGGTCGAGACGTTGAAGCGCAAGCGCGCGGAGATCGCCGGCATCATCGCCGACCTTCAACGCCAGATCAGCGAACACCGGGCCGATCTTCTCCATATCGACCATGCCCTGCGGTTGCTCGATCCGACCGTCAACGTTTGGGATATCCGGGCAAAGAAGCCGCGCATCCGCAACACCGGGTACTTCGCACACGGCGAGCTGTCGCGGCGCATCTATGAGGCGTTGCGGGCTGGCTCTGACAGCGTGTCGGCTGCCGAGTTGGCCGAGGACGCAATCAAGGACAAGGGCCTTGGCGACGATAAGCGGGTACGCGCCACGTTCGTTTCCCGGTTCCTTGTGCGGCTCGATCAGCTTGCCGAGAAGGGCACCGTCGAGCGCATCGGCAGCGGTAATGGCGTGCGCTGGAAACTCGCTGCGGAGTTGGATCGCGGGCTACTCTGACTCCGATTCGACGGCCGGCTCGATTGGTTCCTTCGGTAGCAACCCGGCCCGCGTCAAATCGTCGATCTCCCGTAGGATGAGATATTTCGCGACGTTAGTAGGGTCGTCGCCGTAGCGCCCCATCCTAGCAAGCCTTTGAAGACATGCGTAAGCGTCCGCTGGCAAAAGCGGTTTCACGGGATGTGGGGGTTGTTCTTTTCTGGGCCTTGGCACGGTTCCTATTCAAGCCCTAAATAGGAACCCTTGACCAGCCCCGCCGAATCGGGTGAGGATGGCGAACACAAAAAAGCGCCCCCGAAGGGGCGCCGAGTTTGGGATGGCTCGTTTTTCTGGCCTAGCGTGTCAGCGCATCGGCCAGGTGCGGTAGTGGGAGCGCACATGCTCCCATTTCCCGAAGCGGTGCCTCAGGTATTCCCGTACATAGACGAGTTCACCGTTGGCGTTTTGGTGAAGGGCCAGCATCTGGACCCTCCTTTCCCGGGGCTGTGCCCCGCGCGTCTAGGGCGCGCCTACGGGATTGGAAGACCAGAACGTGCGAATCACCACCGACAGCAAACCAGACGTTGCGGCGTCTGTCAATTCCGCCGCCACTATATCATGCGGCGGTCGGCAGCTTTAGGCGCAACATCAGGTGCAAACCGGCCTATCATTGCCTCGGTCGGTCGCGCTGTCGGGCCAATTATATCAAATGCCGCAGATCGCCAATGCTGCTATTCAATTCACAGTCCGTGAAACTTGTGGATCAACGCGCTATACTTCCCGCAAAAGGGGAGAACGCCGATGCACATTTCGCCTAGAACGTTCGTCGCGCCCATTTTAGCTGTAGCCCTGGTCGGTTGCGCCGGCCGCGCGCCACAGCCTGTCGCCATCGTCCAGCCGATGGACCCTCAAATGGATTGCGCCGCGATCTCGATTGAGGCGCAGGCGAACAATGCGAAAATACAGGCGCTCGGCGGGGAGCAAGGCAACAAGGTGGCGCAGAACGTGACGGCTGGCGTCGTCGGCCTTTTCATCTGGCCGGTGTGGTTTGCGATGGATTTCCAGGGTGCGGCAGACAAAGAGGAAGCCGCGATCAACAGCCGGAACCAATATCTCGCCGTGATGGCTCAGCAGCGGCATTGCGGCGCACCGGCTCAGCCCGTCGCGCCCACGCCTCCGCAACCCTATAGAGGTTCATGAAATGCTCAGGAAGCTCATTCTCGCTGCCGGCATAGCGCTCGCGCTGCTCGCCCCGGCCTATGCCGCTGACCCGCAGACCTTCAAGACCGAGGAAAGCGCGACAGCGTTCTGTAAGACCGGGAACGTGGTCTGGTTCAACCCGGCATCAAAAATCTATTTCCCGCCTGGCTCGCAGTTCTACGGCAAGACCAAGGCCGGCGGCTTCACCTGTCGAGCGTTCGCGGACAAGGCCGGGTTTAGGGCCAGCAAGGGCAACTGAACTAAGGGGCGAGGAAAGTGAGCGGCGGCCAGATCGCAGCCCTGCTCTGCGCCATTTTGCTGTTGCTGCCCGGCGGCTGCTTCCTGCTGGTCGGGATCAACGAAGCGGACAGGTACAGGTCGCGGCAATACACGGAGTGGTTCGACGACTACCTGGTGATGCTGCCCGTCGCGGTCGCGATCTTGTCGGTGGCTGGGCTGCTGTTCTGGCTCGCTTTCCGCCGCCGCCCCGTTCGCGGCGGGCCGCCTGCCCCGCCGCGATGATAGGTGAGACAACTACATAATTCCGATTTGTGCGGTCGCGAGAATGTTGCGTTCATCGCCCGGGTTTACGGCGCGGGCCTCCAGGCGACGCTCCGCTTCGTCGAGGAATTTGCCGAGCTGGGCGAATATTTCCGGTATTATGGCGCAAGTCCCTGTAACAGGTGATCACCGTTTAGTCATGATTTGAGCGCGGCCTTCGCCACGGCAGCGCGCGCCAGTTTCATAAACAGATCGTCTCCCCACTGTCCTAAGCCGAAATTCACGGCGGTACAAACCAGCCTGACATTCCCCTTGACGTATCCCGCGCCCGAGTTGATGCGATCGATGCTGGGTTGCAGCGGGCATTTGACGAATGCGCTCGGATAAGGTGTGAAATCGAATTCCAACCCGGTGACCGCGCAGCGAGCGCCCTGGTCGAGATAAAGCTGCGCAACGTCTTCTGGTAATATCTCAAACGGAATGCCGCGCTTCTTTGCGCCTTGTCGATGCCGCCGCCAAACGCCAGTGAAATACTTGCTTTGCGGTCCCATGCCGAGCAAGCCGTGACTGATATCAATAAACGGAGTTTTCATGGCTCTCCCGCTAGCAGGCCGTCGCGAATGACTTCTTCAACAGCCTGCTAGTGCGGGCCGCACAATGATGCCTGATTCCCAAATCTTAAGATATTTAAATTGCTCTTCACCGATTATTGCGACCGCCATATTCTTATTCTCATCGAGATACGCGAACAGAAAAAACACATAGACAGTATCGGCGATATTGTCTCCAATGAAGGAGATACGTACCCGGTATAATCCTTTTGGAATCGGCGTATCCGTCTTTGTCCAGTTTAAAAGGCGCTGAGGTTGCGCCGGTATGGGATAAATCTCGCGGGGTTCAGTGAGGTCAATCGTCTGCTGAACACCGTTCAAAAGGTCGTGGTAATCTGCGATTACTTTTGCAGTTGGGTTAGTCCATAAAGCGCCAAGACCTATGCTACCTTCGGCAAACTGTGACCATTCCAATCGTATACGCAATCTGGCAAAATTCAGCTTGGGGATAAAGCTAATCTTCGTAAGGGAATCTCTGAAAGCGACATAGACCCTAATGTCGGCTATAGCCGGGGGCGCGGGCGGAGATGGGGGAACGAAAGCCGCAGGTGACGCGGCGCGCGGCACTCTAGTTGCTAAAAGAGGTTGTCGCGAACCAGGGAAAAGCACGGCGCAAAGGCCGACCATGACCACCACAAACCAAGATACTGGATCGGTCGCGAGTTTTGTCACAATGACGCTGATAGTAGTCGGCGATAGGTCTTTAAGCCAATGCCAGCCAATACCAGCCACAAATAGGATGCCGGAGATAACAAAAAGAGAAGTGATTAAGGCTTTATGTTTCCAGCCGCCTTGTGCGAGGGCAGTGCCCGCTATGGTCACTGCCAACCCCACAAGGAACAGGGCGATCGTGGGATCGTCACCGGCCATTGCGCGCCTATCAATAGTGACAACATCCCCAATCCCGCGTATTATGCCAACGCGGGGCCGGGCACGGTTGCGCTCTCCGGGTCGGTGCTGAACACGCCGAACCCTTCATCCTTGTAGCACAGGCAGGGCGCGCCAGCGAGCGCGCCGCTTGCTATTAGGTGATTGTTTCTAGCCGCCAACGCGCGAGCTTTACCCCCTGGCCACTCTGTCGCACGGTCCCGCGTTTGACGAGTTTCTTGAGGGCTTCGTACACGACGATCTCGACCCGGCGATACTCGGCCGCGTTGAGGGTTCGATCCCCGACAGCCGCCGGCATGATGTCCGCGACCGTGACGGGCTGGCCAGCATGCTCGCGTAGGTGATCGCGGATCAGCCGGGTAAGCTGGCCGCGCTTGAAATAGCGCGGGCGGAATTCGACCCGCTTTGGAATGATCTTCGGTAGCTCGGTGCCGGGCCGCAGGATGCGGATCGTCGCCTCGACGTGCGCCAGATCGGCGCGGAGTTGCCGCGCCAGCTTCTCAGCTTGGACAATCTGCCCGGCGATCTCCGCGCGCTTGTTGAATAGCTCGGTGAGCGTGTACGTCGTCATGCCGCAATGTGCCTTTGCCAGTAGCCGGCGAAATCGACGCTCGGCTTGTGCTTCATCGACAGCGCCACGATCCGGTCAACCTGATCGCCGTTGCGGTCGCGCCGGTGATCCTCGCGCCATGCCGCCTCTTGCGCGAAGCGGATCAGGTACGGGCCGGCAAGGTGGTGGTGGTGCCCGATCTCAGCCCGGCGCATGCGGCTGAAAAAACTCTCGGCCTGATTGGTGTTGATTTCGTCCGGTCCGCCGAGGCTGTACGCCTCTTGATGGTTGATGCGGTGCATCGTGAACCGCGCGTGTAGATCGTTCCATGATGCCGCTTCGTCGGCATACAGCGTCGTCTTCGGGGCGATGCGGGTGCGGATGAAGCTGAGGGCTTCCGCTTCGCTGCGGAACACGCCGGGGACCGTTGCGCCACCGCGCTCACGGATCACGACAACCGCCTTGCGCTTGCCGGATTGGTTCGCCCGCTTGCGCCGGTCAACCCGATCCTCGCGGCGATTGGCAGGCTTCACGTAGCCGCCGAAATAGCCGCCATCGACCTCCGCCCGCTTCCCCTCGCCACCGATTGCCGATTGGCGAACCTCGGAAGCCATCGCTTCCCTGATTTTGTGCGCGAGAACGAAGCTGACCTTGTAGGACGTGCCCATGTCGCGCGACAGCGCCAGCATGCTCTTGCCCTTGACCTCATTGGCGAAGATCGCGATTGCCATAAGGTAGGAGCGCAGCGGCATCTTGCGGCTGGCGAACAGCGTGCCCGAGGTGAGGCTGAAATCCTTTTGGCAGGCTTTGCACTGGTAGCGAACGCAACCCTTGCGCCGGCTCTGCCAGACCGTCGTTGCGCCGCACTTCGGGCAATAGGGCTGGCCGCCGTTGTCAGCCCAGCGCAACCGGCTGAAAACCCGCTCCGCTTCCTCATCACTCATGCGCGCGACCTGACCGAGGGTCAGGCTCTTTGCCGCGCTGCTGAGGAGGAAGTGTTGGGCCATTTGCTCGCGTATCCGCGTTCTCGTTCGCGAATATGCGATTTATCATGTCTCTTGTCAACGATAAAGTTCGCGCTTATGCTATCTTTATTCGCGGATATGCGAGCGAGGGCGGCATGGATGCGGCGACGGTCGAGCGCGAGCTTATCGAGGGTATGAAGCGGTTTGTGAAGGCGGAGCTAAAGCGCGCCGACGTGACCTACGAGGAGTTGGCAGCGAAGCTTCGCGAGATGGGCTTTGAGGAAACTAAGGTATCAGTGGCAAACAAGCTAAGCCGGGGCACTTTCCCAGCGACGTTCTTCATCGCCGTCATGCGGGCAATTGGGCGAGAGAACGTGAACCTGGCTGATCTGTAGTGCCGTGAACGAACGTTGGTATCCCGCTATCGTCATCGCGGCCCTATTTGGAGCGATGATCTTTGCTTTACATGCCGACCTGTCATCACCATCCTTTCCAACGGCACAGACCGAGCGTACTCAGCAAACCGAACAGAAAGGCGCCAGCGCCGCTTACCAGGGCACGGATACCGTGTTCTCGGGCATAACCCTTGTTGATCTCGCGACCTTGGCATTGGCGGTGTCTACATTCGGGCTGTGGATCGTCACAAGGCGCAGCGTCAGAATAGCCGAGCGAACGCTTACCGAATTGGAACGCGCTTATGTCTTTCCGTCGCATAAACAGATAATCGGGAGTAACACAATTCCCTTGTCGATTCAGTATAGAATGAGAAATATCGGCCGCACTCCGGCTATAATAAAGGAATTCAGGGTTTGCTTTTATAATAACGAAACCTTGCCCGCTGGCGAACCGAATTACTCTGCCGGCGAACTTCAAAAATTTAATTGGGCCATTGCCGGGAATGATAGTGGGGATACAAAGATATTCACCAGCCCATTTACCGGGCGACAGCTCTTTTGCGCAGAGATCCGGTTTTTGGATATTTTCGGAATAGGGCAATATAGCCGAGCGGCCTCCGAATGGCAGCCCGAAGGCTTCGGTGACGAAGGAGAAACACGCGAAGCAGGCGGTGAACCATATAATTCGTGGTCCCAAGCGGGCGCACACGACACACGCTCCTAACTACACTACCGCCTCCTTATGTGGTAATTTTGTCGCTCGGTAGTTGCATTTCCGTACAGGGATTTGCGCCATAATACCGAATATTTCCGGTATTATGGCGCAAGTGATCAAAGCTTAAAAGCGGGAGCGATCACCTTATCGGTGATTTGCGGTTTTGCCGCGCCTTGCGCGCCGCTTCGCTCAGTCCCTCCGGCCCTAGGCTCAATGCGCGCCGGAGACTTGCGATATGGCGCCCTTGCTTGGCCTTGTCAGGCATCACATCGCGCAGTGTTTCCGCCGCCGCGATGCGCTCGCGCTGGCGCGTATGCCAATCTGTATCAGTTGTATCAGGACGAGCCGTTACCTGCGCTTCATGGTCAACAGCGGCTCGGGCCAGTGTGAGATACATTTCCTCGCCCCACTGACCCATGCCGAAATTGACGGCGACACAGACCAAACGCACGTTGTCCTCGGTATAGCCGCCGCTTGACAGTCGCCGATCGATGCTCGGGGCGAAGGGATGCTTAACGAAGGCATCCGGGAATCGCTCAAAATGAAACGCGATGTCAGTCACGCCACAGCGCCCGCGCTGATCTCGGAAAAGGCGCTCCACGTCATCCGGCAGAATAGTGAAAGGAATATCTGATTTCTTGGCCCGATTGCGGCTTTGCGCCCATACTCGTCGCAGATACTTGCTTCGCGCCGGGCCACTAAAAAGGTCAGGCGTCAGGTCGATTGCCGGCTCTGGCTTGCTTTTCATTTCGGACGCTATGAGAATGCGCGAGGCGACGGGCGCGGGGTCACATCCCTGCCCGTCCG
>Ga0182024_10017764_pt1 | contig 13314 bp, 11 predicted proteins | sample P32metaG_FD_120480 | JGI IMG/M metagenome (GOLD analysis project Ga0182024, IMG submission 120480) | Permafrost microbial communities from Stordalen Mire, Sweden - P3-2 metaG (Illumina Assembly) | ecosystem: Environmental > Terrestrial > Soil > Wetlands > Permafrost | place: Sweden: Stordalen...
TGAGATGAAAAAACGCTTGCGACCGAAGATTATAAGCGTCAAGAATAGGATCCCCGACGCTGAGCGCTTTGTTGATATCCTCAATCACCTTTTCATGCTGTTGCATCCACAAATGACAGATGGCGCGTCCCATAAAAATCATTTGCGACTTAGGCTCCAGCCCGATCGCTTTCTCGTATTTCTCCAACGCGATAGTGAAACGCTGCTCGGCCACAAGCACCGCTGCCTCTTCGCATAAATCTTCAACAGTAACGAGGCCCTCGTCACCGCGTTCGATCGACACTTCGCGCGTCTCTCGCAGCCGCTGCTGCAAATTGTGGATTGTCCTCTGCCAATCTTCAGCAGAGTCTGTCTCGGCCCATAGCTCCCGCAGCTCTGAGTTTCCAGAAACTCGATCGAGTAAGCGAATGGCTAAATCTGCAATCTGAGTACCCGCCACAAACTTTTGTTCGGCTAGCCACTTGGATAGTTCCTTCGGAATCTCGACTCCCGGCTTACCGCGCGCAGTGGCAACAAGTTCCGCCGCGGCCAGAGCACGCTCACACTCCGGAGCTTGCAAATACTCGTCTTCGCGAACTTTGGCTGCGGCAACTAGGGCGCGAAAAATCGGTTCGGTGCTCGTGCTCATGATCAGCTCGGAAAGCCATTCCCGCGCCTCATCATTGCCAAAAACACTGACATCCCAAGATCCCAAGCACTCATCTCTTTTGTGGGGAAGATCATTATGCTAGCAACTGGTCGCATAGAAACCAAGGTCCACCAGCAAAAACATCACATTCCCCTATGCAGCTTGCTCGAAGCAATGTGGACGAATTGCTTCGAGCAATGCTTTCAGTTAGAGCGCGCCTTACTTGTCGCCGCCGCCAGACATTGCACCGTCGTCTGCGTCAGGCTGGGGACCACCAGCCTGCACTTTGGGAGCTGCAGCCTGTTGCTTACTTTGTTGTCTCTCGGTCTTGAGAGCAGCAAGCTTAGCTTTCTGGTCCGGAGTCAAAAGCGCCATAATTTTTTCGTGAGTGGCTTTGTGATTCTCTTTCATCTGCGCTTTTAAATCATCAATCTTAGATTGGGTCTTCGCATCGGGATTATCGCCAGATGTTGACTGAAGTTGAAGCAATTGTTGGCGGATCGGTTTGCCGGTGCTCATGGATTGAGCCATGATTGAGTCAAATTTGGTTGTCTGATCCGGAGTCAATATTGATTTAATCGTCTCAAACTCTTTGCCCCCTCGGCCGGCACCGCCGCCATGCCGGTGTCCTGAAAATGGCACCGGTTTGGCGTCATTGGACACTCCGTCTGCTGCCTGCGCCCAAGCGGGACTGCAGACCGAAGAAACGAATCCGAGAGCCAGGGGAAGGACTTGGAAGAAGTTTGGTCTATTCATTGACATGCGCTCCTATATTTGAACCGTTACTCTTTTAACGCTCGGAGCTGCCAAAAAGTTCAATTTAGAAGCAAAAATTTTTTCAGACAGAGCAAATCTTGCTGAAAATCCTTCGAGGACCTCAAGAGCGAATCCGATCCACTTCCATTCCAGGGAGGGATCTTCTCAAAGAAAATCTGAGTTCTGCCTGGAACTAGAAATTTCTAGCGAGAAGCTTCCAGCCTGATTTTCTACGAACAGCAGCCGCCTGCCTCGCAGCTGGAAAGACAAAACGTCCAAACGGCAAATTTAACCTGACTTCCATGATTGGTTTCAGCGACCGGCTTAAGCGCAATACACGGATTTTACATTCAGCTTACGCGCGCATGGTGGTTATCAAGATGGGCTCACGTTCATAGTGGTAGTAAAGAACCTCGAGGTGAGCAAAAGATGTCCGTCGAATGGCAGTTTCTCCGCAAGCTTCTCTCAGTGGGAAACACCAGGGCTGCGCATCCAGTTTCTGCTCGGAGCCGCTGGCAGGTACTGGCTTTCGATATGCGCACCGAACAAAGAACTACCGAAGAAGGGCTGTTGGAGCCAAAGGCAGCCCAACTATCCAAGTTCAGTCGTTCTGAATGGCGCACCATTTGGAGTGACGGTCAGGAGACGCGCTCGTTCGACGGACTGGTATCGCGAGTAGGCGGGCAGTTGCAGCACCTGCAAACACAGGTGGTCACCAAAACAAAAGCACATCGATGCGCCGAAGGCAACCTCTGCTGTCGCTATCGTGTCGACGTGCTGGTTGGGCAATCAATACACGGCGGGCGCCCCAGATTCTTGTGGCGTTCACCCGAATCACGTCAATTGGATTTTTGTAAGTGCCTGGCGCTGCCGGAAGCAGAAGCAAGCACCCGAAAAATTGATGCAGAAGAAGCATCGAGTTTCAGCATTCAATCGATCGTCGGCGACAAGATCAGCATCGACACTCTCACAGACGAATACGACATTGCCCGCGGCACTCCTCATGGCGGCAGGGTCTGGCAGACGTTGAAAATGACCCAAAAACGATGGCGAAATTGCCACGTATCGCGCAGGCTGATCGCCAGGGCTGATGCAGCCTTCGCCCAGATCGCCCAGCGCGACGAGATCGCTCAAGATTACGACCCCACCTATTTCGAAAGCGGCGGATATCTTCTCATCCCACACAAGGGCGGAGTGGCCGTCGACTTTCAATGCGGATACCATTTCGACCCGTGCGATGCAACGCTCTACAGGCTGCGCCTGGAAGAACCGGAAGAGTTCGATCGAGATTCAACAAAAACGAAATCAGAGTTCATCCGCCGCAACCAAAATCTACTGCCTTGGGATGAAATTGATGTCTTTACCGTTGCACCTGACGGCAGCTCGGTCCTCTACGCGCTAAATTCCCAACTTTTTTGGCACCGAGGGATGGGTGAAACGATCGCTCTTGGCTCTGTTCGTAACTTTCGGGGCTGGCAATGGATCGACTCCACAACCCAGTCGACAGCCGAACTGAAGTGGCTCTTGGGCGACGTGCAATCGGCCAAAGCCTGTTAAGCGGCACACCGGCTAATCGCACGCAAGCAAGCCGGCAGCGTTATAATGCGCTCTTGTGTAGCGACCCGACTCGAGCAGATGACCAAAGCTCTCGTAATTTTTTCTGGCGGACAGGACAGCACAACCTGCTTGTTCTGGGCTAAGCACAACTACGATTATGTGCAAGCGTTGACTTTCGACTACAAGCAACGCCACAGCATCGAGATCGAATCAGCAAAAAAAATAGCGAACATAGCCTCGGTGCCTCATGAAGTGATGGACCTCGGCCCAATATTTCAAGGCTTAAGTCCATTGACAGATCTGTCACGCCCGGTTGAACAGTACGAGTCCGCCGACACATTGCCCGGTGGTCTTGAGGCAACGTTCGTTCCCGGTCGCAATATCTTGTTTTTGACTGTGTCGGCAAATCGCGCATACATTGCCGGTTGCGACGATATCATCATCGGTGTTTCGCAAGAAGACTTCGGCGGCTATCCCGATTGCAGAGAGCAGTTCATCGGCAGCATGGAGACAGCCTTGATTGCCGGGCTGGACAAACAGATCGCCATTCGGACACCGCTGATGCATTTGAACAAAATGGAGACGGTGCGATTGGCAAAGACATTTGCCGGTTGCATGGAAGCGCTTGCCTATTCGACAACTTGCTACAACGGCGCCGTTCCGCCCTGCCAGTCGTGTCATGCCTGCTTGTTGCGCTCGCGCGGATTCAGCATGGCCGGTGTTACTGATCCCCTCTTGCAACGACTGAGTGCGGGGGTATGACGATGTACGGACTCAATCCAAAACGCCCGCAAGATCTTAACGACGGTCAGTCGCTCTGGGTGCAAGAGGTTTTTTACACCTTGCAGGGCGAAGGACCATTTACCGGACATCCTGCGGTGTTTGTCCGCCTGGCAGGCTGCAATTTGAGCTGCTTCTGGTGCGACACGGACTTCGAATCATCAGACTGGCGCCCGACGCTCGATCTTCTCATGGAGGCGGTCGAGCGCATCCGCCCCGAACATTGCCAATTGATTGTCATCACCGGTGGTGAACCGTTCCGGCAAAACATTGCACCACTAGTAGTGTCGTTGCTGGATCGCAATCTCAAAGTGCAAATCGAAACCAACGGCACCCTCTGGGTGGATCTGCCTGAAGTACCGGAATTGAGCATAGTTTGCAGCCCCAAGACAACCTATCTGCATCCGCAAATTCGTCGTCGGGCAAACGCATACAAATATGTTATCGGTGCTTCCGGGTGCGATCCGGCGGACGGATTGCCGATAGCCTCCACTCAAGACCGCGACCGTCAATGCACAATTGCCCGGCCTCCAGCAGATGCGGAAATTTACGTCATGCCGCTGCACGTTGGCAATGAGCAGGAAAACGAGAACAACGTCGATCAGTGCGTCGAAATTGCAAAGGCGTTTGGTTACAAGCTGTCTTTGCAGACACAGAAGCTTGCTCGATTCAAGTAAGGAGAACGCGCGCGTGACTGCACATGAGCTCGAACAGCTGGGCAAGAAAACCGTATACAGCTACGACAATCCCAATGCCAAAATTCTTGAATGGGTGCCCAACTCGTTTGCCGACAAAAAGCAAAATCGCAACAATGTAGCCGGCAGCATACACATTGAAGCACCTGAATTCACGTGCCTTTGTCCGATTACCGGTCAGCCGGACTTCGCCACAATAGTGATCGACTACGCGCCCAACGAACGGTTGGTGGAGAGCAAATCTCTTAAACTGTACCTGGGCTGTTTTCGGCAGTTTGGCGAATTTCATGAAGCATGCGTCAATCGCATTGCCAACGATTTGATCGATCTATTGGATCCTATTCACCTGAAAGTGCAAGGTCGTTTTACACCGAGAGGCGGAATTCCCCTGTGGCCTCAAGCAGAGTATAAGCGTCGCAATGATTCTGTCGACTAAAAGTAACAACAAGAAAGCAGTCGCAAGCAGCCGACGCAATGTTGCTGATAGTCTGCATCACATCGACGCAGTACCTCTTTCGAGTGATCCCTAGAAATCAGTGTTATCAGGGGTTTTCCCGATCGAATATACCGTTCCATGTGGTCCGCATTTGTGCGCGGACAAATATAATTAGAGAGGTTGATCGGAGGAATCACATGCTTTACAGACGTGCAAATGCTCTTATGTTGCTAATCGCCTCAAATCGGCGAACACCGCATCAAGTGCTGGATGAATTGGCAAAAGAAGAAGATCCGCACTTGTTAGAGCAAATCGCAGAGAATGAAAATACTCATCCACGCACGCTTCTGTTTTTGTCTACTCATCAGTCGCACAACGTCAGAGTAGCTTTGACGCAAAATACCAGGTTGCCGCAGGACATAGTCTGGAAACTTCGCAGTGACGAGCATCCTGACGTCAGATATTCGCTGGCATGCAATCCCCAGATTTCACTGGACGCCCTGATCGCCTTGCGCGAGGACGAAAATCCTTATGTCAGTTCTCGCGCAGGGCAAACCATTGAACGCATTTGCGCAGAACGAGCGTTAGAGGAAGTGGAACAAACTTCCACGCTCGTAGACATTACACGCAGAACCTGGCGAAAGCAGGACGCCGAAAAAGCCGTTTAATTGCCGACACACCTTTCTGAACCACTAACGTTCCAGCCAACATTACGGCTGGAACGTTCAGCTTTCTCCCCAGATTGATCTCCGGCGTTTCTCCAGTTCAACTTTCGCTTTTACCGGGCAAGAAACCTTCAGAGATTCTGGCGGAGGTTATATGCAAAAATCGTGGGGCGTTCAGCTGTTGCTTCTTTCGCTCCTACTGACGAACCCAGCAGCAGCGAGCGCGCAGGGCGCTACTTTCGAACCATCGGTGGCGCAACCGACCGGTCTAAAAGCGCCAAACAAAGAGGCGGTGGCTGCGTATAACGACGGTGTCGCTTTTATGCAACAGAACAAATCGGTGGAAGCTGCCGATAAATTTCGCCAGGCCGTTCAGTTTTCACCCGATTTCGTCAATGCGCATTGCAATCTTGGCACTGCCCTGGTGATGCAGGGCGATGCGCAGGCGGCTGTGACGGAGCTGCAGAAAGCTCTCGCTCTCAATCCCAAGCTGGCCGCAGCGTGGGCAACGCTGGGCTCGAGCTATCAGGCTCTCGGCCAGACAAAACAGGCGATTGAGGCGCTGAACAAATATGTAGAGCTGGAACCCAAAGGGGCGCTTGCTCCCAAAGTGCGGGCACTGATCGCCAGCCTCAAAAGTGAACTCACCCGGTCAGGCGGTACAGACGATACGAAAGCCGACAGTTATTTGCGCGAAGCCACTGCCGGTGGGCTTGCCCGCTGGGCTTCGATGCCGGTAAGAGTGTACATCAAACCGGCAACCGAAGTCTCCGGCTACAGGTCTGAATACGCCGATTTGCTCAAACAAGCCTTTGCTGACTGGGAGCAGGCTTCAGAAGGCAAAGTTAAAATCGAATTTGTGGAAGATCCAGCCAAAGCGCAGCTTACTTGCTCATGGACCAATACGACAAAGGACGCGGTTTCAGCGGCAGAAGGTGGACATACTGTGGTGATCCCTGATGCCAAGGGAAACATTCTCAATGCCAATGTGTCACTACTGACGGTGCCAGTCACTGGCACCGAAATCAACTCGAACTATGCGCTCAGGGTAGATTTGCATGAGATCGGGCACGCGTTCGGCATTCTTGGACACAGCACTAATCCGGCCGATCTAATGTTTCCTTCAGTTCTGCCGGGAGACAAGCCTGTTTCACTGACAAGCCGCGACGTAAAAACGCTTGTGGATCTCTACGGCGACGAAGCAACCAAGTTCGCTAAGCGAGGTCTCGATCCATCCAAATTAGTCAGCGGCGATCCCAGTTCCAGACTCAATCGAGTCCTGGCTCTGAACAACGAAGCTAAGGTTTTTATCGACAAGGGCAACTTCACCGCGGCGATCGAAAAGCTGGAAACGGCCCACAAAATGGAGCCAAATAACGAGGTGGTCTGCACTAACCTGGGCTCGGCCTATGGCAACATGGCAGCAATGGCCATGATGGTACGAAACTTCACCAGTGCCGATACTTACTTCAAGAAGGCCATACCTCTTCTTCAGCATGGCACTAATCAAATGAACCTGGGGCTGGTATTGAAGAACTACTCCAAGATGCTGCATATAACTAATCGTGCACCGGAAGCAGCAAAGATTGATGCCCAGTTACAGGTGTTAGGCGCGAACTAGGGCACCGCGAGAGTTGGAAGCGATCGTCTCATCCTAATATAAACAAAGGATCTCGGGTGATTTAATAAAACTGCCGCGAAATAATGCGTCTCGGGAGTAATTGTCACAAAATTGCCACAATCTTTCCCTACACTCACACCAAGTTCAAAAAACTTCGCGCTTCCCTCCATTTTACTAGCAGTACTGATTTCCACAATCGCGGCAAGCGGTGAATGCTTGCTTAGAGGAGTGCATCATGGGCAGTTTTAAAAGCGCCAAAACCTGCGCAATTCTGATGGTATCTCTTCTTAGTTTGAGCCTGCCGGTATTTGCGCAAAGCGCTTCCGACCTCGTCACCGCGTTGAAATCATCGAAAGCCGTCGGCAGTAGTTCGGTAGAGGTCGCCGCCCTTCACTCTCAGATGATCATCACCTTGAGCGGTGAGTCGAACGCAAGCAGCGACGACCTTCACGCCCGCGCTCTCACCCTTGCCAAAATCGTGGCCGCCGACAAAGCCAACTTGAAGCCGCTCACCATTCTGTTTAAAGACCAAGCGAGCAACATCAAGGAATTCTCTTTCGATGCCGCTCAGATGACTCAGCTTGCCACCGGCGCTGAAGTGCAGATCGCCGCCACCCAAGCCGACGCCGCTGTTGCCGTGCCACAAACGCATCAACTGACCGTTACCGCCCAAGCAACAACCACCGACAAATACCAGGTCGAACGCGCCAAAGTAGTCGCCCGCATCGAAGCGCTTCGGGCCAAAGGCGTCGGTGTCACACCGTTTGTCCAAGAAATCAGCAGAATTGACGATACATACACACATGGCGGCGACGCTCTGACAATGATTTCGAAACTCGACAGCACGCTGACCGAGCAAGAGAAGAACCGTCAGGAAATGCAGAAAGTGGCTTCGACCCGCACTGTTAACCGTATGCAGCCCGCCGCCTACAACGTGCGTGGCACTCGCACCGCCGCTACCTCCGGTAGCGATATAGCGGTCGGCGACTATAACGGCTCGATGGATGGATTCGTTTCGCAAATGATCAACACGTTCGTCACCAAAGAAGTCGGGCAGTGGGTTCCCCGCAAAGGACCGTTCATGGTTGAGCGCCTGCGCATCGCCCGCCGCATCCACGAACTCGAAGGCCAAAGCGTCCGCGTTGACGGCGTCGGCAACCTTTACCGCAACATGGAAGGAGTCGTCGCTACTCAAGATCCTCGCCGCCTGGGCGAACTGAGCATGGACATCAAATACCTTCAGTCACAGCTCGGTCTCAGCCAGCTCGAAGGTGGGTTACATACTCATTTCGGCATTTAACCGAACTCCTCCATTGGCAGAACCGGCGGCGATCCGGCGGTTCTTTCACCGTTTTCAGGGGTTGACAAGCCTGCCTCGCTGATGAGAGGGTGTTAACAGAACGGATTCCTGTCGCTATCCCGTTGGTCGTGCCGCCGCGCGACGGCCGGTCGCGTTTCCGTTCTCGCTGCTACGAGGGTTATAGGATGGACTTGCCGAGCCAAGCTGAAAAAGCCCATGATCGCGCAATGGAGTTCGTCTCTCGCGGTCTCTACAAACAAGCATTGCAGTCGTTCGAGCTGGCACTGAAGTTCGACCCTGACTATGCGCCTGTGTTTTTCAGCCGCGCATACACCTATACGTTGCTGGAACAGTACGACAAGGCTGTTGAAGACTACAGCAAAGCCATCGCTCTCGATCCAAACAATGCCTGGGCGTACATATACAGAGGTTACGCACACGCAGCCGAGGGGCATCAGGCCGACGTAGTTGTGGATTGCAGCGAGGCGATCAGAATTAATCCTCGTATGGCAATCGCTTATATTGAGCGTGGCTATGCCTCGTTCAAGCTCGGCAGATACGGCGACGCTGTGCGAGATTTCTCAGCGTTTCTCACCTTCAATCCATCTGATTCGAGCGCCTATTTCTGTCGCGCCATCGCTTACAGCGAACTCGATCAACAAGACAAAACCGTGAAGGACCTGACGCAAGCAATTAAATACAATCCCAAAGATTTTTCCGCCTATTTCTGCCGAGGAATCGCATATCAGCACCTCGGAGAATTTCAGAAAGCGATCGACGATTATGCCAACGCGCTGGCGATCAATCCAGGTTATGCGCAAGCCGAACTCAATCGGCAGAACGCGTATAATGAGATGATTAAGGCCCGCAATAACAACGAGGCGACCAATCTCGTCCGGGCAAAACGCAGAAGAATGAAAGTGCAAGGTCTTCTGTCTAAACTCGAGCTTGCAGTTTTAGAGAACCCGACAAAAGAAAATCCCGAGTCTGAAGAAGAATGGCGAAAACGAATAGACAGAAAATTGTGCCGAACGCCCTCAGTTTAATAGTTGACCGGATCGGTCAACTTTTCAGTCGCATTCATCTGCTCTTGATTGCAGCGGTTGTAGTTTCATCGCTTGGCTCCGCACAGGCGGACAATAATGTTCAACTCGTGCACATCCCGGCCGGTGCGCTGCAACCACAGGCGGTGGTCGATGGTGCAGGAACAATCCACCTGATTTACTACAAAGGCAATGAGTACCACGGCGATCTCTATTACGCCACAGCACCCGCCAATTCACCGGGCACGTTCAGCCAGGAAGTACGCGTTAACAGTGTGCCTGAAAGCGCGTGCGCCCTCGGCACAATCAGAGGCGGCAAAATCGCCTTGGGACGAAACAACCACGTCTATGTCGTCTGGAACGGTTCTCCTCGCACCGCGAAAAATGGTGCTCTGCCGTTTCTCTTCAGTCAGTCCCAAGATGGTGGCAGGACATTCACGGCCCAACGCAATGTTGTCCAGGGTAAAGAGATGATTGACGGCGGCGGCAGCGTCACCGCCGACGATCAAGGAAACGTTTACCTATTTTGGCATGCCATCGCCGGCAAAGGAGCTGCCGAAACCACCGGCCGCATTTACATGATCAAGTCGGGCAATGATGGAGCGACGTTCGGTACTGCCAGAACTATCGACAAGCCAGGCTTGGGTACATGCGGCTGTTGCAGTATGAGCGCCACCGCATATGGCGGCATGATCTATGTGCTCTACAGATCAGCCGGTGCTGGCACCGCTCGTAATACCAACATCCTGACCTCTCGAAATGGAGGCGCCACGTTCTCCAGCGAATGCGTGCAAGAATGGCAAACCAACTGCTGCCCAGGCACTTCGTTCTCGATCGCCAGCGCCGAGGGAGACGTAGTGGGAGCTTGGGAAACGAAAGGACATTTGTATTTTGCCAAGCTGGGAGCAATTCCGCTGCACGTACAATCTGCACCCAGCGGCACCGCCCAAAGATACCCCAGCTTGACCCTGGGGCAAGGTGGCAGCAGTTTGCTCACTTGGACAAATGGCGCCGGGTGGCAAAAGGGTGGAAGTTTGCACTGGCAAGCTTATGACAAAGATTTCCGTCCGCTCGGTCCGGCCGGCAGCTCAGGTGAAACGCCGGTGTGGAGCTTCCCAACAGCGGTAGCTCTGAGCGGCAATCGTTACGCTATTTATTTCTAGTTGATCGCAGCTGCATACGGGTTAGCTGAAGATGGATTTTTTCAAAGCCGTGCCTCGCTTCAGCACAGCGACCTGCAAGTACAGATCAGTTGCATTGCTCTTTCTCGCACTTTCTTGCACTGGCGCTTGGGCGGCAGCCACATCCGGTGATGCCACGGTGCAAATGCCGATCGTCACTGCTGAGATGCGAGAGTACTCGCATTTGCATTACGTCGCCTATTTCATCGGCACCGCATACGAAATTGCAGTGCAGCTGCTCATTTTAGTCACCGGGTTGTCCGCCTATATGCGCGATCGTGCCGAGCATGACGCAAAGAACCCGATGGCTCAATTCACCTTGTACTTACTTGGACTTTATACGGTCTTCTGCATCGCCATGGCTCCGGTGGCATATGTAAGCAACTTTCTCCTCGATCACCACTTCCACCTGTCGCAGCAATCATTTCTGGACTGGTTTTGGGACATGACAAAGATAGCTATGCTGGGCTTTGTCCTCATATTTCCTGTCGCTGGAAGTTTCTTCTTTCTGGTGCGCAAATTTCCTCGTCGCTGGCCGATTTTGTTTTGCATCGTCGTCTCGATTTTGATCGGCATAGAAACTTTTGTCTCACCGATCTTATTAGAACCGGTATTGAACAAGTTCACACCCATGTCGGATAGCCCACTGAAAGCTCGGATCGAGGAACTTGCCGCTAAAGCCGGTGCACCAAATGCACCAATTTATGTCGCCGACAAGAGCAAGCAAACAAACAAGCTCAATGCCTATGTCTCAGGATTGGCAGGCTCGACCCACGTAGTTATATGGGATACGACATTGTACAAACTGCCTGACGACCAGGTGCTTTCCATCGTCGGACACGAGCTGGGCCATTATTACCTGCACCATGTATATCTGGATTTTTTGATCTCAGTTGCTATCAACGTTTTGTTGATCCCAGTAAATATGTATCTAGCGCGTCCATTCATTGCTCGCCTGCCGTCTCGCTGGGGCATTTGCGGATTGGAAGATTTTGCTGTCTTGCCGGCTCTGATCTTGGCTATCTCCGTCGGCACTTTCCTCTCCGATCCGATCGGCAACGCCTGGTCGCGAACACAAGAACATGAAGCGGACGCGTTTTCATTGCGTGTCACCGGCAATGGGCCAGCTCTGGCCAGAGCCTTTGTTTCGCTCTCAGAGCAAAATTTGAGCGAACCTGATCCGCCGCCACTGATCGAATTTTGGTTGTTCTCACATCCATCGCTGAAGAATCGCATAAACTTTGCTCTTGGACGATGACCCGACAATGAATGAATTAGCAAAGCTCCAAGTCCTAGCCGGCGGTGAATCCGACGCTGGCTGCCCGCCTTCCAGTCATCTCGACCGAAAGGAGCGCAGCGACTGCAGTGGAGAGATCTCTCATGCCTTTGCCGTGCCTCAGCTAAGGCTGCTGCGCAGCGTATGAGAGATCTCTCCACTGCGCGCTGGCGCGCTCCGGTCGAGATGACATGGTTCAAGCGAGACGTCCAGCTAATTTCGACTCGGGCGCCGTAGATGCTATGACAAGTGATTGAATCTAGTTTACCGGGGCTCCCGGACCGCCCCAGCTTGGGTTATGATCAGTGCTTGTCGCTTTGACAACGGGTTGGAAATGAACAGGCTCTCGGTAATCTCACTTTGTATGTCGCTGATGGCGCCTCTGAGCGCCGCTTTAGCACATGAAACAACCGATTCGACCTCTCCTTCACGGTTCAAGCCGCTGGCTCAACCCACCGAGCAAGCCGAGGATGCACCCTGTATTCAGTGGGTAGACAGTAACGTCAAGACGCGCGTTGTGTTGCTGTGCATACATGGGTTGGGTCTTCACAAAGGCACCTATGACAGTTTCGGCAAGGAGATGTGCAAATACGGTCTGGCTACATACGCCACCGACTGCAGAGGCTTCGGCCAATGGCTGAAGATGGGAAAGCATACAACTATAGATTTCGACGGAACTCTCGCTGACATCAAAGCAACACTGCAAAAGCTGCGAAAGAACAACCCCGGCATTCCAATCGTCATTCTGGGTGAATCGATGGGCGGCGCGATCGCGTTGCATGCGACGGCGTTATATCCTGATTTGGTCGATGGGCTAGTCTCCTGCGTTCCTGCCGGAGATCGATACAACGAGACAGGACAAAATCTCAAAGTCGGTTTTCATATTCTCACCGGTGGAATGAACAAACCGCTGAACATCGGCAGCAACATCGTTAGACAGGCGACCAAGAAGAGCGATTTGCGCACCGAGTGGTCAGAAGATCCAATGGGCAAGATGGGACTCTCGCCCGCGGAGTTGATGCACTTCTCCAAATTCATGAACGAAAATTTTCAAGCGGCTCACATGATTCAAACGAAGCCCGTCCTTTTTATTCAGGGTTCGAGCGACAAGTTAGTCAGACCGGCTGGAACGTGGAAGCTCTGCGACAGCCTGACCACGCCGAATCATCAACTGGTGCTGAGCAAGACCAGCGAACATTTGATCTTTGAAGATTCACAATTTGCACCGCAAGACTTGCTGTTCGTACGAACCTGGATCGATAAAAATGTGGCGCCGCTCGATCAGTCAGCGATTGCAACTGACAAACAAGAGCCAGCTGTTTTGTCAACTGAAAACCACACCGTTCCTGATGCCGGTTCGCCCGCCGCCGATGCCA
>Ga0182024_10017765_pt1 | contig 13313 bp, 12 predicted proteins | sample P32metaG_FD_120480 | JGI IMG/M metagenome (GOLD analysis project Ga0182024, IMG submission 120480) | Permafrost microbial communities from Stordalen Mire, Sweden - P3-2 metaG (Illumina Assembly) | ecosystem: Environmental > Terrestrial > Soil > Wetlands > Permafrost | place: Sweden: Stordalen...
AATCCGATGCAATCGCGCAAGTTCACCGCGGCACTGCAATGGGCCGATCCCACAGGCCGCCCCGTTTTCTTGCGCACCAACCCCAATTCCGGACATGGCATCGGCAGTTCGCTCGATGAGCGAATCGCCGAGTGGGCCGACACGCTGGCTTTCCTGTTCGACCAGTTGGGCATGCACTACCGCAATTGAAGCCTGCAGCTGCTTACCGACGTCGCGGCCGTTGCGGCCTGTGTGTGGGCTGGATCCTCCGCGAGTCGGGGTGTCCAGCCGCCCGCCCGCCGACGCAACACGAAGTGATGCCACAGCAGCCCGGTGCCGATCATTGCACCCAGCACCAATAGGCTGGGTCGGCCCGCGTCCGCATCGAGCAGGTCGGCAATAGCAAACGCCAGCGCCAGAATCAGGCCCAGGATTGGCGCCAACGGATAAAGCGGCGAGCGCCAATATCCGCTCTGCCCGGTCAACTGCCGTGATCGCCCGACCAGCACGGCGAAACTCACCAGCGCGAGACTGTAGACCGTCAGACCCGACACGAAGACGATGAGCGTGTGGGAATCCAGCAAGCAGCACGCCGCGGCGATCAATCCGATGACCCAGGTAGCGGCCCGGGGTGCTCCGGAGGCGCGATGCACGGTTGCCAGCGTTGCATTGATAGTGGGGTGAAAGATCTGGTCACGCCCGAGGCTGAAAAAGAGCCGCGCGGCAAACATGATCTGGGCAACCAAGGCATTGAAGATCGCCAAGATCACGCCGGCGCTCAGCGCCCGGCCCGCGGCCGAGCCCGCGGCGGATGTCATGAAAGCGCTGAACGGCGCCGGGCTTTTCAGAATTGACGGCAGATCGCTTGCACCGATGACCACGGCAATGACGGGCACCGCGGTGGCAAACGCTCCGATGAGGCCGGCGAGCACGATCACGCGGCCCATATAGCGGTGCGGCTCGACCAGCTCCTCGCCAAAGGCGATCGCCTGGTTACCGCCGGTAGTCGCGTACGCGGCGCTGAGGCCTGCCAGTGCCATTGCCGCGAGGGCGACCGGTACCATAGTCCCGACCGGGCTGAGCATGACGGGATGAAGCACTACCTCGGCAAGAGTTCGCACCGGGTGCCACAGGCCGACACCGATTAGAACTAGCACCGCCAGCATTTCAATGCCAAGAAAAATGCCGGTCACAAGTGCACTGGTACGTACCGCAAGCAAAGCCACCGCAAGGGCCGCGGCCAGCGCACCGAAGGTGACCAGGGTCGGTGAGGCCGCCGGAAGCAGATCGCTGAGGTAGCTGGCGATCGTCTTGGCAAGAAAAGCCACGCTCGGTCCCTGCGTTACGGCCCAGACCGTCAGGCTCGCGAAGCCCGCCCACGGACCGAGGATTGAGCCCACGCCCACATAGTCGCCACCCGCGTACGGGTACGTGGAACCCAATTCCGCATATACGACCGCCCACACGACCGCCACCCCGATGCCGCACAGGAACATGCCGGCCGCGCCAGTGCCGGCATGCTGCAGGACATCGGAGCCGACGCCGTAGATTGAGAAAACCGGCGATAAACACGACAAGGTCAGCAGCAGAACGCCGAAGGAGGAGAGCTTGCGATGCAGTCGATGTGCAACTTCAAGCGGTTGTTGTTCTGTCACCAGCACTTTCCGATCGCGCGCCCGCGGAGTGGGGAGGGCCTGCGCAATATGGCATATCACCCAGCGATACACGCAATCTATCGAGCTCATTTAATCAGTCGATTTGCTGATATCAGTGGGGGCGTATCTAAGGACCCGCAGCCACCAAAGGAAACCTCCGTGATCAAACCGACTGACAACTCCTCCAAGTCGTCCGGCGATCAGCTGACTACCAGCGCCGGCAATCCGATTGCCGACAACCAGAATTCGCTCAGCGCCGGCCCGCGTGGCCCGTTGCTGTTTCAGGACTATCAGTTGATCGAGAAACTCGCCCACCAGAATCGTGAGCGCATTCCGGAGCGTCCCGTGCATGCCAAGGGCTGGGGCGCGCATGGCACGCTCACCATCACGGGCGATATCTCGCAGTACACCAAGGCCAAGGCGCTGCAACCGGGCACCAAGACGCCGCTGGTCCTGCGCTTCTCGACCGTTGCCGGCGAGCTCGGCGCCGCCGACGCCGAGCGCGATGTGCGCGGCTTTGCGATCAAGTTCTACACTGAGGAAGGCAATTGGGACCTGGTCGGTAACAACACGCCGGTATTCTTCGTCCGTGACCCCTACAAGTTCCCCGACTTCATTCACACGCAGAAGCGCCACCCGAAGACCAATCTGCGCTCGCCCACCTACAGCTTGATCAACGCGGCAGGTGAGCGCGTGTGGGTGAAGTTTCACTTCAAGACCCAGCAGGGTCACAAGCACTGGACCAACGCGGAGGCTGCCGGGGTCGTCGGTCGCACGCGGGAATCGACCCAGGAGGACTTGTTCGCCGCGATCGAGCCGGGCGAGTTTCCGTGCTGGACCGCGCAGGTGCAGATCATGACCGATGCTCAAGCACAAGCCTGGTCCGAGCGCACCGGCTGGAATCCGTTCGACCTCACCAAGGTTTGGCCCCACCGCGACAGCCCGGTAATCGATATCGGCTTCATGGAATTGAATCGCAATCCGGACAACTATTTCGCCGAGATCGAGCAGGCCGCCTTCGCGCCGTCCAATACCGTGCCTGGCATCGGCTTCTCCCCGGACAAGATGCTGCAGGCACGGATTTTCAGCTATGCCGATGCGCACCGTTATCGACTCGGCACGCACTATGAGGCTTTGCCGGTCAATGCCCCGCGCAGCCCCGTGCATCACTATCACAAGGACGGTCCGATGCGGTTCTTCGACAACAACACGAACAATCCGGACGCCTACTACGAGCCGAACTCCTTCAGCGGCCCGAAAGAGGACCCGCGCTACGCCGAGCCACCGCTGCCGCTGCACGGCGATGCCGATCGCTACAACCACCGCGACGGCAATGACGATTACACCCAGCCGGGTGACCTGTTCCGTCTGTTCAACGCCGAGCAGAAGCAGCGGCTATTCGACAACATCGCCGCCGCGATGCAGGGCGTGCCGGAACAGATCAAGCGCCGGCAGATTGGCTTGTTCGCCTTGTGCGATCCCGCCTACGCTGCCGGTGTCGCGAAGGCGCTGAAGCTCGAGCCAACCGGTGACGATCGCCTCAAAGGTACGAGTGCGACCAATGAACCCGAGGAAGCGCTCTCCGGGAGCTGAGCGGTGACCGCCGGCACTTTTACAGAGTAGGGCTGTCGCACCCGGAGATTCGGTTTGCAGGACTTGACATGCGCATGTACATACATGTACCTTGATCTCAAGGTCACCATCATGAAACTCCAGGCGCTTCCTTGTTATTGTGCCACGCTGCGTCAAGCCGCAAGAGCGGCCACAGCGCTGTACGAGTCGGTACTCGCCGAAAGCGGTCTGCATGCCACCCAATACACCATCATGCAGGTGTTAAGCAGGGTTTCGAATCTGACCACGACGGAACTGGCCGATGCGATCGGCATCGACCAAACCACCGCGACGCGCACTCTGGCTCTGGTCAAGAGAGGGGGTCTCATCATTGATGCCCCCGGTAGCGACCGTCGTGAGCGTCATTGGTCACTGACTGCCGAAGGGGCGGCGCAGGTGCGGAAGCTGAATCCAGCGTGGGAGGCGGCGCAGCGGACATTCGAGAAGCGCCTTGGGCGTGCCGAGGCGGCGGCGCTGAAAACGGCCTGCCATTTGGCCGCGAGTAAGTTGGCGGCGAGTTGAGCACGTTGTCATCATCAACTGGAGGCGAGAGGCACGAGCCGTTTGGTTTTTGACTGTTATGCATGTAGATACATTCATACCCCGCTGATCACTCACATTTGGAGAAACCCCCTGAATTCACTCATTGCCAGTAAGACGTCAGGTCGTCGATTGCTGCTGACCTTCATCGGAGCCGTGTTGTCGGCGAGTAGCGCGCTCGCCGCCGAGCCGGTACCTGATACCCAGGAACTGGCGCGGCAGTTCATTCTCGGTAAATCGGTATCGGCGCCCCCGGGATCCAAGTCGCGGCGCATGACGTCGGCACAGACCACCGCGGATCGATTCCATTCGTAGCAGGCCTTTAACTTACAGCGATTCGCTCAGGAGATACCGTGTCCACCCCGATCATCTACAGCTCGTGCACCGTTTTGGCCGGTTGCATCATCACGCTCGCAACAGTGATCACTGGCCTGAATCAGGCCCTCAAGCGTGCCAGCTGGCTGGCGGCCACGCGCGCACGGATCGTGCGAGTGACGAGCACCGTACTCGTTGGGTGGTTTACGGTTGCGGTGGCGCTGGCTGTCTTGGGCGTCTACCACGTCGCCGGGGATCGGCTGCCGACCATTGAATTTGGGATCATGGCTCCAATCCTGATCGGAGTTCTTCTGATCTGGCGCTCATCGATCCTCTCACGGGTCGTCGACATTCTGCCGCGGCATTGGGTCATCGCCGTGCAGTTCTACCGTGTCGAAGGCGTGACCTTCCTGATTCTCTATGCGTCCGGCCTGCTGCCAGGGGTGTTTGCATTGCCGGCGGGAGCCGGAGACGTGGCGACCGGACTGATGGCGCTGATTATTGCCATTGGCGCCACCCGTCACGGGGAGCTTCGTTCACGGACAGTATTGCTCTGGAACGTGTTCGGCATTGCCGATCTGATCATAGCCCTGACGACGGGGTTCCTGAGCTCTCCGTCGCCGCTGCAAAGATTTGCCTTCGATCACCCCAACCAGCTCATCTCGATGTTCCCATTCGTGCTGATTCCAACTTTCCTGGTGCCGCTGGCGATTCTGCTGCATATCATTTCGCTGCGTCAGCTCGGGCGAGCCGCGCCGCAGGGTCCGCTGCGGATCGAGCCTGCGGACAATGTGATAGGGTCATCGATTCTCAGCTCAGTCGGAGGTAAGCGCAGTGGCGAGAATCTGGCACGAGCACGCAACGCTTGAGACTCTGCTGCGAACCGGTGAGGGTACGCTGTCTGAACATCTGGGCATCGTACTGACAGAGCTGGGAGATGACTTTCTGATTGGAAGCATGCCCGTCAACGAACGCACGGTGCAGCCGATGCGCATTTTGCACGGCGGGGCCTCAGTCGCTTTTGCCGAGACGCTGGCGAGCATGGCGGCCATGGCCGTGGTGGATCCTTCGCGCTGCGTGTGTGTTGGGCAGGAAATCAACGCCAACCATGTTCGGCCAGCGTCAGAGGGTACAGCCGTCGTGGGCACTGCACGTCCCTTCCATATTGGATCGCGCAGTCAGGTCTGGGGAGTGGATATCATTGACGCGCAGCGCCGGCGCGTCTGCATTGCGCGAGTGACCATGGCCGTGATGCCGCGAAGCTAGCATGCCGTCAAGAACCCAGAAGTCGCTGTTCAGACCGGCGACGTCGCGACCGGCGCAGCCGCGCGCCGCGGTTCTGCAGACGATCTGGGACATCGTGGCCATGATTCCGAGAGGCAAGGTGTCGACCTATGGGCAGGTCGCGCGCGCCGCGGGGCTTCTGCGGGGTGCTCGCCAGGCCGGCTACGCGCTCCGTATGACGCCACCTGGCATGCGTCTGCCATGGCACCGCGTGGTCGGTGCCGGCGGGCGGATCGTCTTTCCGAAGTCGTCCACACACTACCGCGAGCAGGCGCAGCGTCTGCGCGCAGAGGGTGTCGCAGTGACTGCCGGCCGAGTCGATCCGGCAGCGATGGCGAACCTGGACGAGCTTTGAGCAGCAGGGTAGGTCTAAGTGGGCCTCGCGCTGTCGACACCCGAGGTCCTCGGTCGCAGAGTGCCCCGCTCCACGACGTCGCAGCCGAAGATCTTGACGGCCAGTTTGCGGGGCGAGGACTGATCCACGAGAGCCAGGACCCGCTCCACCGCCGTAATGATGATATCGGCCACGGGCTGGCGGATCGTCGTGAGGTTATAGGAGAGCCATGAAGCCATGGCCATGTCGTTGAAACCGATCACGCCGATGTCACGAGGGACGCTCACCCCCGCCTCCAGACACGCATCCAGCGCGCCCATCGCCAGCACGTCGTCGCCGCAGAAGACCGCATCGATGCCGCCATTGCGCAGCAGCTGCCTCATCAGTGTCAACCCGGCATCGTGACAATAGGAGTGCCCGTAGACCACCGCACATGGCGCGATGTCCTCCTTCGCCAGGCGCTCGGTGAGCCCGCGCAGGCGATCCTCTGTCGAGGTTGCTGATTGCGGGCCGCCCAGAAACGCGATATTTCGGTAACCGCGCTCTCGGAGCGTCTGCCCCGCCAGCTGTCCGCCCTGCAGGTTGTCAACGCCCACGATGTCGACAGAGGCCACATCGCCGGGTCTCCCGAAGGCATGGACCACGGGAATACCCGCTTCCGCGCACGACGCGGCAAACTGCGGCGGCAACGTCGAGGAAGCCACGATCACGCCGTCGACGCTGTACTGGCGCAGCATGGCCAGCGCGCCGTCGGTCGGGATTCCCCCGGACAGATTCGCGAGCAGCGGCCGCAGGCCTCGCTGCTGCAAGCGGCGCGTGAAGAGATCAAAGATTTCCATGAATAGCGGGTTGTCGAAGTTGTTCGACACCAGGCCGATCAGCTCGGTGCGCTTGGTCATCAAGCTGCGGGCGAGGGCATTCGGCGTGTATCCGACGATCCTCGTGGCGGCCAGCACTTTTTCGCGGGTCGCTGGGGACACACTGGCTCCCTCAGTGAACGTGCGCGAAACGGCCGACACCGACACACCGGCAAGTTTTGCGACTTCCTTGGCAGTGGCTCTGCGATCGGCGGCCGTGCCGCGCCCGGTCCGATTGAGCGTGGAGCGACGAGGACGAGTGTGACGATTCAGCAAATTACCCCCCGCGGGCGACGCGAAAGCATAAGTTCAACGCTTTGCATGGTAGCAAACGCAGCTAAGCCGGGCTTGACTAGCGTGCAAGCGCTTGCAATGCTCAGGACGCATTGCTATATTTTTCCGGGGCTTTGGTATCGCTGCACGGATGCCGCCTTATGTTGGACGGGGCCGCGGCTCATCATTCATTGCACACCATAAACGCCAGGGTTACACGCAGATGTCTTCATGAAGATCGGTATGTTGACGGATAGTCTGTCGGATCTGGACTTCGATGCCATGATTGCGGCCGCTGCGGAATTGCAAATCGATTGCCTCGAGTTCGCCTGCGGGAACTGGTCGACTGCACCCCATATCAAGCTCGATGCGTTGCTCGAAAGCGGTCCTGCGCGTCGCGACTTCATGGCCGCGCTCACTGATCACGGGATTACGATCTCAGCCCTGAATTGTTCTGGAAATCCGCTGTATCCGGGTGCGGAAGGTCGACGCCAGCATGAGATCACGCTCAAGACCTTCCGGCTGGCGCGGCTGCTCGGGGTCGATCGGATCGTCATGATGTCTGGCCTGCCGGGCGGCCCGGGTGACGCAAACCCGAACTGGATCACGACGGCGTGGCCGCCGGAATGCCATACCATCCTGGACTATCAATGGAATCAGCACGTCATTCCGTATTGGCGCGACCTGACCAGCGTTGCGCAGGAACAGGGCGTGCGGCAGATCTGCCTCGAACTGCATGGCTGCCAGTCGGTTTACAACCCGTTCACCTTGCGACGGCTGCGTGATGCGGTTGGACCGATGGTCGGAGCCAACTACGACCCCAGCCATCCGCTGTGGATGGGGGCCGATCCGCTGGTTGCGATTCGCGCCCTGGGTTCGGCGATTTACTACGTGCATGCCAAGGACACCCGCATCGAGCCGATCGCCGCGGCGATTGATGGCCTTCTCGATACGCGGCCGTCGGATCATCCGGCCGAGCGCAGCTGGAACTATGTGACGCTGGGCTACGGTCACGACGAGGATTGGTGGCGCCAGTTCTGCGGCGCCCTGCGGCTGGTCGGCTACGACGATGTCTTGTCCATCGAACATGAAGATTCGCTGCTTCCGCCCTATGAAGGGGTGCAGAAATCCGTGCAGCTGCTGCGCAACGTGGCCTTCAACTAGAATCAAATCGGCAGGTGGTCGAGCTGGGGCACCTCACAGCAAGCAGGGGCGAGACAATGAAACGAGCACACCGTGTTGCCCTGATCGCATTGGCCCTGGGGTTGATCCTCGGCGCATACCAATCGGTCAGCCTCGCCGAGGACGCGGTGAAGATTGCCGTGGTCACCCATGGACAGTCTTCCGACAGTTACTGGGGCGTGGTCAAGAGGGGAGTGGATGACGCGGCCAGATTGATGCGGGCAAATGTCAGCTACGACGCTCCCCAGACCACGGACATGGTCGCCATGTCCCGGCTGATTGATGCCGCTGTAACCCAAAAGGTACAGGGGCTGGTGGTCTCGATCCCGGACGCGGCCGCACTGGAACGGTCTCTGAAGGGCGCCGTCAATGCCGGCATTCCGGTGATCGTCATCGATAGCGGCCGGGAAAGTGTCGGAAAACTCGGTCTCAAGCTGTATGTCGGCACGAGCAGTTATTTCGATCAGGGCATGGCGGCGGCGAAACGTCTGATGGCGGCCGGCGTCAAGAAGGGTGTCTGCGCCAACCACGAGCCCGGTAATCTGATCAATGAATCCGCGTGCGACGGCTTCAAGAAAGGCATGGACGGCAACGCCGACCGTGTCGAGATCTCGCTGGATCCGACCGATACCGCCTCGCGCATCACCGCCTATCTGCGCGCGCATCCTGAGGTCACCGGCATTCTCGCGCTGGGTGCGCCCTCGGCTTCAAACATCGTCTCCGCGCTGCGCCGGGCGGGTGTGATCGACCGGTACAAGATCGGCAACTTCGATGTCTCCGGCGAGACCCTGGCGGCGCTATCGAAGAATGAACTGTTGTTCTCCTTCGACTCCCAGCAGTATCTGATGGGCTATCTACCGGTGGTCATGCTGACGTTGAACGCCAGGTATGGCCTGCTGCCGATGAACGACATCTATACCGGCCCGGCGGCCATCACATCCCAGGACGTCAATCGGATCGCGATACTGAGCAGGCAGGGTGTCCGCTAATTTGCGCAAGGGAGCGGGCAGCGACGCGGCGCGCCTGCAGCGCAGCTCGCGACTCTCCAGATTGCTGAAGCGACCGGAGTTCGGGGCGCTGTCCGGCGCAATCCTGATTTACGTGATTTTCTACCTACTGGCCGGTTCGAGCGGCATGTTCACGGTCCAGGGGCTGATGGAGGTGCTGCAGGTCTCGGCGGAGATTGGCATCCTGGCGACGGCGGCATCGCTGCTGATGATTGCCGGAGAATTCGATCTGTCGATGGGTTCGATGATCGGCTTTGCCGGCGTGATCATCGGCCTGGCCTCGGTTGTCTATCATCTGCCGCTCTACCTGGCGGTCATCCTGTCGTTCATCACTTGCGCCGCGATCGGCGCGGTCAACGGCTGGCTGACTGCCAAGACCGGACTGCCCTCGTTCATTGTCACACTGGCTTCGATGCTGATCCTGCGGGGGGAAGCCATTTCGGAGACCCGCGCTATCAACGGCTATACACAGATCTCCGGAATCACGGCCGGCGATAGCGACAGCCTCGCCATCCCGCTCTTCGGCGGCAATGCCGGGCAGGGACTGTTCTCATGGATGGCGCAAAGGCACTGGATCGAGTCCAATCCGTTGGGCCAGCCGGTCATTGCCGGTATCCCGGCTTCGATCCTTTGGTGGGTTGCCCTGACTCTGGTCGCCACGTGGGTGTTGTTGCGCACGCGTTTCGGAAACTGGATATATGCCGTCGGTGGCGAGGAGACCTCGGCCAGGAACGTGGGCGTGCCGGTCGATCGCGTCAAGATTATCCTGTTCATGGTGACTGCCCTCTCGGCAGCACTGTTCGCGGCAATCCAGATCATGCAGGTGGGCTCGACCGATACACTTCGCGGCACGCAGAAGGAATTCGACGCCATCATCGCCGCGGTCATCGGCGGCACCTTGCTGAGCGGTGGCTATGGTTCCGCGATCGGTGCTTTCCTGGGCGCCCTGATCTACGGCACCGTGCAGATGGGCATCATCTACACGCGCAGTGACGCCGACCGCTTCAAGGTGTTCCTGGGGCTCATGGTCCTGTTGGCGGTGCTCTTCAATAATTTCATTCGTCGCCGCGCAACATTGTCGCGATAGAGGATCGACCTCGCGTGCACCCCATCATCGAACTGAGGAATGTCAGCAAATCGTTCGGTTCGGTCCTGGCTCTGCGGGACCTGAACTTCGATGTGCTGCCCGGTGAAGTGCACTGTCTGCTGGGCGACAACGGTGCCGGCAAATCGACCCTGATCAAAGTACTGGCAGGCGTACATACGGTCAGCAAAGGCGAGTACTGCATCGATGGCGTCCCGACTACCATCAGTTCACCTCGAACTGCGTTGGATCGCGGCATCGCCACCGTGTACCAGGATCTGGCCATGGTGCCGTTGCTGAGCATTACCCGGAACTTCTTCCTGGGGCGTGAGCTGATGACCGGTCGGGGCGTATTCTCCCGGTTCGACGTTGCGCGCGCCGATCAGATCGTGATCGGCGAGCTCGCGGGCATCGGTATCGATATCCGTGATCCCAGCCAGACCGTGGGAACACTCTCCGGCGGCGAGCGGCAATGTCTCGCGATTGCCCGTGCGGTCTATTTTGGGGCCCGCGTACTCATTCTGGACGAGCCGACCTCCGCGCTCGGCGTACATCAAGCATCGATTGTGCTGAAGTATGTGGCGCAGGCCCGCGAACGCGGGCTTGGCGTCATTTTCATCTCCCACAACATTCATCACGCCTTCGCGGTCGCAGACCGCTTCACGCTGCTCAATCGCGGTGCGAGTCAGGGCACCTACAAGCGTGGGGAGATCGAGCGCGACCAGGTGCTGCACGTGATGGCGGGAGGCGAGACTCTTGAGGAAATCGAGGAAGAGATTGCGGCGCAATCTCATCAATCGAAGGAGACGCAGTGACAAGAATCAAAATCGGTGTGGTCGGTGCGGGCCTGATCGGGCAGGTCGAGCACATCCCCAACCTGCTGCGGCTGTCGAAATACTTCGATCTCCTCGGCGTGGTTGACGCCTCGGCAATGATGCGTACCGAGCTTCAATCGCGCGGCTTGCCGGTGTACTCGCATTACCAGCAGCTGCTCGACACGGACATCGAGGCGATCCTGATTGCGGCACCGGATCAGTACCACGCCGAAATCACGATCGCAGCCCTGCAGCGGGGCAAGCATGTGTTCTGCGAAAAGCCGCTGTGCTTCTCGGTCGCGGAGGCTGGGGAAATCGCAGTCGCCCGCGATGCGGCCGGTAAGGTGGTCCAGGTCGGCTACATGAAACGCTTCGATCCCAGCTACGAAATGCTGCTCACGCTGCTGCCGACAGACGCCAGCGCGCTGCGCCAGATCAGCGTCGAGGTTCAGGACCCGGATTCGTGGCCGTTCAACCAGCACCAGGGGGATTTCGTAAAAGCGACGGACGTATCCCCGGAACTGATCGCACAGGGCAATAATCTACGTGAGCAGCAGGTTCGGCGCGCGACCGGACGCGTGCTGACCGGAAGCGACATGTGGGGTTTCACGAACTCCTACTGCTCGAGCCTGATTCACGACATCAATGCCGTTCACGGCATGCTCGATGTGATGGGGATCGACACCGGCAAAGTCGTGGGGGCGGCCTTTTTTGCCGACGGCGACGGCAGCCAGGGCAGCGTTCGCCTGACAGGGTGTAAGGGCCTGTGGCAAATGAGCCACCTGTTTGTGCCGAAGGTCGCGGACTACATTGAGCGAATCACGCTCTACTTTGACGCTGCGACCTTCGAGCTGACCTTTCCCTCGCCCTACCTGAATCACTTTCCGACCCGACTGGCGGTGGCGCGATCCGAGGGCAACCTCTGGCAGAGAACCGAATTTCGCGCCAGCTACCAGGAAGCATTCGTCCGGGAACTGATGGGCTTCTGGGCCAGTGTTGTCGAGGGAAGTGCAGTGCGCAACACAGTGGAAGCGGCCTCCCGGGATCTTCGCCTGGTGGCGCGGCTGGCAGCGGTAGCCCTGCAGAACTAACAACGAGCGGCTCGTCGTGCTTGCCCTTGCGACAAAATCCTATAAAGATGCAAGCGCTTGCAATCCACTGGAGAGATTGCTATAAAAGTTCGCCGGCGCCGGTGGAGCGGTCTCTCATCGCCACCGGCGTGGCTCGAAACCACGCACCGAATCGATGCAGCTCACTGCACACTGGGAGTCGATATGAAAAGATGGGTCGGTTCTTCACCCGCGCTCATTTGGATGCTTACCTCATTACTGCTGGCCCCGCCCGCAGCCCATTCGGCCGATGACACCTCAGCGGGTCAACCCACCCTCGCGCTGCAGGAGGTCGTCGTCAGTGCGACGCGGCGCGAAGAGTCGGTCGAGAAGGTGCCGCTTAGCATTGCAGCGGTCAGCGCCGATGAGCTGACCCAGAGCGGCATCAAGAACATCACCGACCTGGCGGCGGCAACGCCGGGGCTGGAGTTTGGGATATCGGGTAACGGCTTTTCATCGCAGTTCACCTCGATCACGATCCGTGGCATGAATAGCAACACCGGCTCGCCGGTGGTCGGAATCTATCTGGACGATACGCCGCTGCAGACCCGTTATTCGGGCAGCGGTGTTGCACTCACGGGTAGCCCCTATCCCGTGATATTCGACCTCAATCGCGTCGAGGTCGCGCGCGGCCCGCAGGGCACCCTGTTCGGCGGCGATTCGGAAGCCGGAACGGTGCGTTACATCACCAACCAGCCCAGCCTCACGACATTCGGTGGTTTCGCGCACGCTGAGCTGGCGCAGACCGAGAAGGGCACTTTGAGCTACGAGCTCGGAGCCGCGGCGGGAGGGCCGATCATCGACGACGCGGTGGGATTTCGCCTCAGCGCCTATGGTCGTCAGGATGGCGGTTACGTGGATCTCTACGACCCGGTCGCCCGGGATGTGGTGCACACTGATGCCAACACCGACAAGAAGTACGCACTGCGCGGTGCGCTGACCTTCCTGGTGGATGGGATCCGGGTGACCCCTTCGCTGCATTTTCAGGACTACCGGCAGGGCGACAGCGGGCGGTTTTACCCGATCTTCTCCGACCCCTCGGACGGCTATTTTGCCAACGGCCGACTGCTGCCTGAAACCGCTTTCGATAATCTCGTGGTGGCATCGAACAAGATCGAAGTCCCGCTGGGATTCGCCGATCTATCGTCCATGACTTCGTACACGGCCCGGAACAATTCTGGGTCGCTCGATGCCGGCGCCGCTTACGGTGCCTATGCCGCGCCAGTCGGTTACGGCAGTCCGCTGGGGGCCCCGTACCCGCTCAACTA
>Ga0182024_10017766_pt1 | contig 13313 bp, 6 predicted proteins | sample P32metaG_FD_120480 | JGI IMG/M metagenome (GOLD analysis project Ga0182024, IMG submission 120480) | Permafrost microbial communities from Stordalen Mire, Sweden - P3-2 metaG (Illumina Assembly) | ecosystem: Environmental > Terrestrial > Soil > Wetlands > Permafrost | place: Sweden: Stordalen...
CCGAGCTTCTCGAGCGCTTGCACGAACACTTCCTGGCAGAGCTCCTGCGCCTCGGCATGGTTGCCCAACCGGCGCAGCGCGATCGCGTAGACGGCGCGCTCGTAGCGCTCCATCAACTCGCCCAAAGCGTCGCGGTCGCCGGCCTGAGCCCGGCGCACGGTCGCCACCAGCGGCGTTTCCGCCGGCATTTCGAGCGGCTCGGCTTCGAGCAAGGCCGTTCCGCCCGGCTCGCCGTCCAGCAATCCGATCGACTCTTCGACTTCATCTTCCAGAGCGTTCATCGTTCTCTCCATGAAGCCCGGGCAAAATGCCGGGGCAAAAAGGTGCAAGCGTGGAAGGTAAAGCTTGCTCGGGCTCGGCGTCACATCGGGCAAGACAAGATCGCCATCGTTGGCGCTCCCGTCTTGCACGGCCGGGGCCTTGCAGGCTTCGCGTCGGTTCCGCTTCGAGTTTTCCGCTAAGGAGCGGATTACCCGAGGGATACCGGCGCTGTGGCGCGCACGACCTGCGTGGGCCGTACCTGCCACGCCGCCGTATTCGCCGCGCGACGTTCGGTCGCCGGTTGATACGTGGCCGTGGCCGGTTGCAACCGATCCGTATAGCCTCGCAACGCGCCGGTCAGTCGCTTATGCGAATGACTTGATGGCGATGCGAAGCCATGCCGCGCACTAAATAGATGGCAGGACATCCGCATCGCGCAACGATCAACAGCCGAGACGACATCGGCGGCGGCTTTGCAAATTGCAAAGGCACAACGGCGAATCGCGGCGGTGATGATACGTTGACGCATGGCAGACTCCTGCGCGCAGGCGCGGTTGGAGAGAACGAAACCCTACTGGAAGTATAGTTGCCGCACAGGACACCATTCCCGCGTGGCCGGGAATAAATTCCCGTGAACTTATTAAAAATCCCACGCCCACGGCCGCCTGTCAAGGCAAACCGGAGCGACAAAACCTAAGAGGCATCATCGGCGAAAAGGTTCGCGGGGGGGCGGAGAAAATTTTATTATCGCTATCGGAACGCGCGAAACCGCAAGCAAGTTTCGGTGCGTAACTGGATACATGGATTTAGGTTACGGCCGAAGTAGGACTTGCACGAACTTTCGCCGACGAAAGTTGCCGCGAAGTATAAAGGCGCTGCTAAAATCAACTTGGCTCGCCCTACTCCGTGTTCGGAAGAGTAGCGAACTTAAATTGGAGAATGCCATGACAAGCGCTCCCCCGCAATGCTCGACGCCCAACGGAATGTTCGTGCAAGGCTTCATCGTCGATCGGTCCGATGGTCGAAAGTGCATCCATCGCCATTTCGCTTTCGGAGCCAGGAAACTTTGCGTTGCCTTGGTTCTCGGGGTAGGGCTGACGGTTTCGAGCCTAACCCCGCTCGCAGCACAGACGGTGCCGCTTGCGCGCGATCCAGCAAACCCCAAGTCAACCGGCTACCTGGGCGAATTGACCGACGAGATGGTACCGCCTCCGCGCGCCGGGCTGGGGAGCAATCATAACTATTACCTCTACAACGGCGGCAAGCCAATCCATGGGCTGGTCGTCACGGTCGAGATCACCAAGGACATTGTTTGCGACGAAATAGGCTTTCATATCCAGTTGAACGCGAATTCCCCAAAAGACGACAACATCCGCACCAACTACCAGCAGTACGTGATGGGCTTCCAAACGAAAACCGCCAAGACGCCCGATCCCCATGTCGGATGTTCGATCGAGTATTTTGCCAAGCCCTATGACTTCGGCACACACAATCACAGAGCAGACCTGGTGGACATGCCGCCCCGGATCGTGCCCGCCGGCGCGAAGTTTATCATCAAGCTGCAGTATGATGGCGACAACATCCGCGGCGCCAAGTTCGCCTATTTGGGGAAAAACACGAAGAACCAGCATGAATGGACGATTGAGGTACCACCCCCTGGACTAAAGCCGACGGGTGCGACCGAGGCCCCTCCGCCCGGCGCGGCCGCGGCATGGGTGCGGACACCCATCGTCGCCTTCCAGGTCGATCTCGTCGGCAGGAGTGGCGGGGACAACGCGGTCACGAAGAGCGGCGCCGGCATCATTACTTATTCTTCATCCGACGCGATGACGGTAACGAGCAAAAGGCCCGAGTCGAAAGGATCGCACACGGCGGAAACCGCAAACAGCGTCTACGGCCTGCTGCCCACGGGATCGAGCAAAACCTTCACCCAGAAGTTCGCTTTTGGAGAGACAGCCCACGCGAATCAATAAGAACCCCTCACAAAACCGCTTGGCGGAAGGGGACAGTCCCCGTTTGCTCCGCGGACTGCGCAAAATGGGGACAGTCCCCGGCGGTTTTGTGGGGTTTAATGGAAAGACGCGGTGACCGGTCGAAATTGAAATCGGTTCCTGACACTTTTTCTTTATCCCGCGTAAAACACGCGTTCCACATTCCCCCTTAGCACCTGCCGGCCCAATTCCACCGCCCGCTCTTCGCTCCATCCCCGGTCGATCACGAACCGCTCGGCGAGCACTTTTGCTAGCAGCCGCTTATACATGGCGAACTTCGGCAGCGCGAATTCCAGCTTGTACATGTCGCTGTAGTAGCCGATTTGCTTCGTGCTGGGGACTGCCTCGAGCCGGGCGGAAAGATCGTGCTCGATGAACGTCGGCGTGTTGGAATACCACCAATGGCCATTGGTCACGACGTTCGGAAAAATCCAGGCGTAGCTGGTCAGTTCCTGATTGGTGGCGCTGGCGAGGACGGAGATTGGAAATGTCACGCGGGGAAAGGAGTTGAATAGCTCCTTATACTGAATCAGCGAGACGCGGCTGTCGTAGAGATCGCGGCCTTGGTGTACGCCCCCTTCGTAAACGCCGCGATTGACACCGATCATCAAATCGAATGGGATTCTGAACTCTTGGCAATACTCGGCGAGGGTCCAGAACACAAATTGCGAGACATTGTCCCGATCTTCTGCCGCCATTTCGTTGAGATTGCTCCCAAGCACTTCCCGCATGGATTTTCTGATGCTCGGAATGTTGTCGAGGAAAAGTCGTCTCGGCGTGAAGTGGGGCGGAAGCGAAATCGCGCATGCTCGCCCGCCATTCTGCGTGAAGTGTTCGAACAGCCGGCCGATTGAGTCGACAATCGACGAGTCGGTAAGCGGAACTTTGCTTGCGCGCTCCAACCGCGCGCGGACCTCGGGCTTGTGAAGGTTGAAGACTAGATCATCGGTCCGCAAGCACGGGATGTACGTTTTCGTATCGAATCCCGTCAGCGGATCGTCGAAATCGTTGGTCAAAAACAGGGCTTCGATTTTGCTTCGCCGCAGAACCTCTTGCGGCCAATCCGGCGCGGCCATTCGTCGCGCGGCTTCGTCGTAGAGCGGCTCCCAGTTGGCTGGCGTGATCCGATCGTCTTTGAAATCGAACAAACTCTGCGCAAGCTCAATCAGCCAACTGTATTGGATCGTGTTTTCCAGCGGACCGAGCCCCTCGACCAGCCGGCCGAACCGCTCTTTCGGCCCCAAGCCCGGCGCTTCGACATCTTTCCGCGACACGCCGGCCGAATGAATCAACTCGGTGTAGTAGTGATAGCCGAGAATGTCGGTGAGCGTCTGGCCGGCCGGATGATGCGGATCGATATGCGTGTGCGGATCGATCAGCACCAGGGCATCGAGAGCATCGAAGATTTGTTGCCGCAACAAAGTGGACATGGATGGCGGATAGTCGGTTAAAGGGAATCAAGTGGAAGGGCTTCGTGCAAAAAACTCTTGTCAGGTCACATTATTACGAAGCTAGCATCCGTTGCCTACCGATAGCGGCTCAGCGATTTTGCTCCGGTCCCACTCTGCCGCCGACTACTTCGCCGGTTCTCTCAGCCGGCCAATCGCTTCGGCCATGCTAACGCGGAATGCCCGCCAATCGGTTTGCGGAAAGAGCGAGTCGTGGTCAGTCTGGCCGAGCTTGAAACTTGACATGCGGCTGGCGATCAGCGCTGCCGCCGGCGCATCGTGCTTCTCGCGCGCCAGGCGCGCCAAGGTCAGCATCATGCGATAATCGTCGATCCCGGCGCGCATCTGCCGCTCGAAATCGACCGACGGAATCAATTCGCCGGCGGAATTGGCGTTGCACCAGGCGTAGTCGTCTTCGCGGCAATCGAGCGCGTAGTAGGGATCGCCCGCGACGGCGTGCCAATGCCAGCCGAGGCGGAATTTCATGTCGAACTGCTTGACGGCCTTGTACATATAGATGCCGTAGGTCCAGCGGTTGGCGTTGTTGTAGAACGCCCAATCGCTGCCGGCTTTGTGAATCATCTCGATGCTCGGCTCGTTATGGCCATTCATATCGGGTACGTGCAGCGCCTTGGCGAAGGCAAAATGCGGATCGTCGGCCTTGGCGGAATCGAAACTCGTGGCGCCGGTGAAAAACGGGGGGCCTTTTGGAAACGCGGCGCGATAGGCCGCCGCATTTTCGCCGGCCCGGATCACGTCGTCGCCGACCGGCTCGTCGGCGATGTTCCAATAGACGGGCAACCAACCTGCGGCGTCGGCATGTTGCTGGATCGCACCGAAAATCGCTTTTATGAAATGGCTGTAGTCGGTGAACCCGGCGGCCTGCATCGCCGCTTCGTCCTTGTAATACAGATTCAAGCCGGAAAACTCCGTGTAGGTGACGACCGGCATCGTGAAGCCGCAGCGCCGGGCGAGTTTCATTTGCTCGTCGGCGGTGGTGAAATCGAACTGTGGCTTGCCGGCTTTGAAACCGAGATAATGGATGATCGGCATCCCGGAGAACGAGGTGAAACCGTAGTCGTGCAGCTTGAGCAGGCTGCGCTCCGCCATCGTGTGGTTCCACGCCGCGGCGACCGGGTCGGATCCATCCCAGGGAATGTTGATTTCATGGGCATAGGGACCGACGGGCACGTCGATCGGATCGAGCCTGCCGGGATAGACGCGGTATTCCACAGCAACGTCGGTCGGCTCGCCATGCTCCGGCGTGATCGTGATTTTGCCATGATAGAGGCCCGGCTTGGTGTCGTCGGCCGGATGAACGGTGAGCCAGAATCGGCGCGTGACACCCTTGGGCATGACGACCGTCGCGCGGGGAAGTACGAGCCGCGGAGTGATCGTGTACACCGCGCCGTCGCTCGACACGCGCGTAATGCGATAGGAGACGTATCCAAGCGAAACACGGTCGGCCGGGATCGTTCCGGGACCGGTGAGATCGCTGATCGAAACGCTTACCTTGCCGAGATCCATCAGTGGGCAGACGCCGACGGTGATCGGCTCATGCTGTCCGGCGAACCCGAAGCCGGTCACCGCCTGGCCGATTTCCGCCTTGCGCGGCGTGTCGTTGTAGTAGATATCTTGCATGTAGTCGCGAGTGAAGACGACGTAGCCGCGCCGGCTTTCGGCGGCGGTAGGGGCCAGCGCGTCGCCGGTGGATTCGTGCAAGATCCGATGGAAATAATTGTCGAAGAAAAATCGCCGTCTCTCGACGACGGAATTGAGAAACTGGCGGCCTTGCTCGGCCTTTTCCACCGGGTAAATCACCAACGCCGACACGCTGCACGCGTAGCCGTCGCCGTGGAAATCGAGATTCAACTGGCCATTCTTGACATCGACGTCGAATTCCTTCTCTTGGTAATAACCGCGCTGATATTTATCAAACGTGCTTTCGGCCGGCAGGTCTTCGGTGTTCCAGTAGCGAAAATACTTGTTCTTCAGCGAATCGAACGTCATCGATTCTTGAACGACCGGCTCGCCTTGCGCGAGAATCGACCGCTGGCGGTAGTATTGGTATTCACCCCAAAAGCCCGAGGGATTGTCGATATTGACGAACACATGGTATCGGCCCTTGGGCAGATCGACGGCAAAGCCGCCGCCGGTGATGCAGATGAAATTCTCATACAGCGGCTCGGGCTGAAGCACGTCGCTAGCGCGGAAGATTTGCGCATTCTTCAACCCGTAGCCGCGGCCGACGCTGTACACGGTCGAAGGATCGACGCGCGTGAAGCCGGGCATCAAGGGCCCGTCGGGCGGCCCGAAGGAATAGGCCGACAGTCCTTTGAACATCGTCTTCGCCGTTTCGGTGTCTCGATCGAGGCGAATGTTGTCGATATAAATCGGCGCGGTGGCTTTTTCATCGATGCCGAGAACGAACTGCGTGATGGCGTTCAGCAACAGCTTTCTTCCCGGCCGCGCTTTCTCGCCGACATAGAGTTGCGCCAACGGCAACACGAGCGTGCTTTTGCCGGGCGGAAGCATCGTTTCGTAGTTCAAGCGAGTCCAATAGTCTTTGGTGGCGGAATCGCGCATTTCGATGTGCAGCGAGATCGGGCTCTTCGACTCGGAATAGAGATCGGCCTTGAGATAGTCGTAGCCCGACCAATCTTGCGGCGCGTCCCAAGCGGCGTAGCCCTTGTCGAGCCGCAAGGCTTTCGTGCCGTCGGTGGCATGATCGGCGACGACGGTTCCGCCGCTGAACGGATTCTTGTCTTCGAACGAGGCGAGCGATCGAGTGGCCGGGCCGCGCGCGGCGATTTGCGCCGATAATGCCGCGCCGCAGGCATAGCAGGTTCGCCAATCGCCGTTGTTGCGGTAGCCGCAGACGGGGCAGCGAACGGCGTCGGCTCCGAGCGGTCCCGGCGGCGCGATCGGTTTTTCTTCCACGCCAACAAGCGGCTCGGCAGTGATCGCAACATCGTTGCCAACGGCGACGAGCGACACGTCGTCGATCCAGAAATATCCCGACGCCCACAGACCGAACGACAGATCGACATCCTTCTTTTGCTTGATTTCCGCGACATAGGTCAGCGGCGTCCAACCGAAGGTGCCATTCTGTTTCAGGCTCATGTATTTGCCGTCGAGCTGGAATTCGGTGTTGTTGTGCCAGACGCCGTCGCCGATATCCAAGCCGCGAATCCAGGCCGTCAGCTTGTAGTGCCCGGCTGGCACGTCCTTGACCGTTTGCGTGACGCGGATTTTGGATTGTCCGGAGGCGAACAGCAGGCACGATGTTTTGCCGCTATGCGCGACTTGTCCGACGCGGAATTCGCAAGCACCCTCGTATTTCCAGCCGCTCCAGTTCTTGAAAACATGCCCGAATTGATCGGGCACCATCGTTTCCTCGAACGAGCCATCGACGATAAGATTCGTCGCCTCGGCCGCAATCGCTGGCCGTGGTGCCAGAACAACGACCGACAAATCAATCGCGAACAGAAAACATCGAACAAGAATGCGAACGTTCAAGAGAAACTCCTTGCGCGGGTCAAGTGCCGTGACTGAGCGAATTCGTGCAAACCAAGTCGGCGATCCCACCTTACACAACGGCGCACGAAAAAGCATCCAAAAGCCGCGACGCCAGCGTAAATCGCAGCGGGATAGAATCGCCGTTCAGGGCGACGGCGCTTGCTGCGGCTTAGATCGGTTCAGACGCTTTGCGAGATCGTCGTCGTCGTGGGCCAGTTCCGTTTTGCCCAACTTCAGATACGCGTCGCGGCGGATGACGTAGGCCCGCGCGTTTTCGGGATGGATTTGGACCGCCTCTCCGACATCGACGACCGCTTCTTCGGGCTGGTCAGCTTTGAGATGGGCGGAAGCCCGTTTCAGATACACGTCGGCCAGTCGTTCGCCGGGATGCAGATTGTCGCTCTTGGCCGCCATCCGGAGAGCCCGATCGATGATCTCCGAGTAATCGGCGATCGCGCGATCGGGCTGTCCGAGCAGCATGTACAAATCGCCGCGGTTGTCGGAGGAATTGGACTCCGCCGGGTTGATGCGCAACGCCTCGTTGAAGTCGGCCATCGCCAGATCGTACTTGTGCTGCTGCAAATAGATTTCGCCCCGATTGTTGTGGGCCTCGGCGAACTGGGCGTTGTATCGAATCGCGCTCGTGTAGTCGGCGATGGCACGCTTGAGGTCGCCTTTCGAACGGTAGGCTATGCCTCGATTGCAGTAGGCGGACGCGTGGGTAGGCGAGGCGGCAAGAATCACGTTGTAGTCATCGATGGCCGCATCGAATTCACCGCGCCCCAGGTATACGTTCGCACGATACAGGCGGGCCTTGGTGAACTTCGGACTGAGCCGGACTGCCTTGTCGCAATCGTCCAAGGCCAGATCCGTTCGCCCACGCGATACTTGCACCTTTGCCCGACTCAGGAATAGCTCGGCGTCCGGCGGCGAGCGCTGGATTGCCAGGTTGTAGTCGGCAATCGCCATCTCCGACGCTCCGGTGTTGGACTGCGCGGCCGCTCGTTTGGCGTAGCCTTCGGCGCGCTTCGGTTCGAGGTCAATGGCCTTTGTGTAGGTGCGGATCGCCGTGGCATAATCGCCTTGCAAGCCGAAAGCATCCCCTTGAGCGATTAGATCGTCGTAGGCATGGCCGGCGTCGGTTGTGGCGGGATTAACCTCGGAGGGCTCGGCCGGGGTTTGGACGACGGGCGTGCTTTCCGGCTTGCGATCACGGCTGGCCGCTGCGTCGGTGGCGGCGTGGCCGTGGAAACCCGGCAAGAGTCCGCTCATTGCCAGAGTCGCGACGGCCAGCAACGCCACGATCAGCATCGCAGCCCAAAGCATGGGTCCGCGGCGGAGAATTCGCCCCCTGGAAAAGCCGCCATTCGAACGCACCATGAAGGCCGCCGTTGATGGATTCAGAAAACCCTCTCGACCAAAGCGATCGGTCGCAGAATCGAATCGTTGAAATCCTCCGTGTTGCGATCGAGCAAACCCGCCGAAAAACCTCGACTTATCGACGAGCCTTCGAAGCGGCCGAGCGCCTATTTCATCCTAGGAGAGCCCCGCCAAGGAAGATCGCCGCGCTTTCGCCGACGATCCCGCGCGGCGGCGACGGCGAGCGGCCAGACACAGACCGGCGGCACCGCAGCCGAAGAGGGCGAGCGATGAAGGCTCGGGAACCACGGCGATGGGAACCAATTCGACCGAACTAATCGGGATGCGCATGCTCGTGGGATCTGAACCACCCGTTATGATCGAGATGTCGCCGCTGTCATCTACCGTCGTGGCAAAAAAATGATAATTTCCCGGCGTCGTAATCGTGCTTTGCACATAAACTCCACTCGTGTCGTCACCAAAGACTGCATGGTCGTCGACGCCGTTGACAACCATGTTGCCGCCTTTGTCTTCCGTCGTCCCACCTGTCGAGGTGATATAGACATCGTATAGAGATCCCGGAACCAAGCCAGAAAATGTCACGGTTCCGTGGCCGCCGGATTCACCGTCTAAATACCCGTCATTGAGCAGGTTATCATTTGCGTTTGCGAAGTTTGCGGTGCCGTTATTGTTCCAGGTGTCGCCGGTGGCCCATGAGACCGACACGCCCGGCGCAATCGAACCCGCACTGTTTGTATCCTCCACGACGCTGCCGGCGGCGAGGGTGCCGCTATCACCGCTGGCGATATTCCAATTGGCAGTTGGCACCACTCCCGCCACGTCCGTGGGATTGAGTCCGGATGTAATGCCTTGTGTTCCGCCGATGCCGAACTCAACGCCGATGCTTGTGCCGATCGTGGTGGCGCGAAGAGAAGCGGGCGACGTCAACAATACCAATCCGATTGCCAACAAATATCTTGTCATGCGATGAGCGCGCTTCTGGGAGGTTTGCGTTAGCGGTAACTCAAACGAAGGGGCCGATGATGCAATTGCTTACGCTTGAAAAGGGCGGTAACAGAATCCCCATGCTAACTTGCAACTCGGGCAGCCACAAGTTTTTTAATAATTGCTCCGAGTCTTTGGTTCGCCGGCACCGGGCGAAGGCAGTCGCGTTGCGCCGCTCCGGTCTCGCCACACGCAACTCTTGTTCTCAAGCAGGTTTATGTCAATCGAAGTGGCCTCCATTGCCTTCCGGCGGGGTTGTTAGCCCGATGGCGCCGTCGAACCGATTTTCTTGTCTCCCTGTCCCTGCCGGATCGTTAGCTGACGATCCACGCTCGGCACGTCGAACTGCTCGTGCGCGCCGTCCGGCCAGTAAACATCCAGCGAATCGATGTGGTCGATTGACCCTAGCCCGAAATGCGCTCGTGGATCGTTGCTGCTGAGATAGCTGTAGGCGGCGAGAATCAATTGCGTCCAGCGGTGCTTGCCGGCGCGCAGCTCCAATCGGGCGCCCAAGGCGTCGCGCTTGCCGGTCAAGGCGCGGACCGAAAGCCAATGGTTTCCCTCGGCGGGGGCGATGTTCCGATACAGCCGAAGCGTGTTGTCCACCGTGTTGGTGACCATGCCGATTCGGCCGTTGTTGTCGATATCGCCGAACGCCATTCCGCGAGTCGTTTCGACATGCCGGGTGAAATCTCCTCCCTGCGCCGTCAGGTTGATGAAATGACCCTGGCCATCGCCGCGGAAGAGGAGATTCGACTCGCCGTAGGCATTCCAGAATTTCCCCAAGTTGGCTCGCGGATCGACCGTCCCGCGCACCACGCGGCCATTCACCACGGCGACGTCGAGATTGCCGTCATTATCGAAATCGACGAAGCCGCAGCCCCAGCCGGTGTAGGGCATGTCGATGGGGGCCATGCCCGCGACCGCCGACTTGTCGGCAAACAAGCCGCTGCCAATCGGCATGTAGACCGTGTTCTTTTCATTGCGGATGTGCGTGATCAGCAGCGACAGCCGACCGTCGCTCGTGATATCGCCGATGCTTACGCCCATGCCGGCCTCGGGATTGCCGGCCCCGCTAAACGCGACACCCCGCTGGAGCGCTTCGTCCTTGAAAGTGCCGTCGTGCTGGTTGATCCAGAGGTTTTGCCGCTCTTCGTCGTTGGCGACGAAAATGTCGGGCCAGCCGTCGCCGGTGAAATCGGCACATACCACGCCCCAAGCGCGGTTCGGAATGTTCAAGCCGGCTTTTTCCGTGACGTCGGTGAACGTGCCGTCGCGGTTGTTGTGATACAAACGGCATCCAATTCCTTGAAACACGTTCGGGCCGCAATAATCCAGGTCGTCGGCGTCGCCGCACTTCCGATCGGGATCGAAGTTTGCGAATCGGCAAACGAAGAGATCGAGCCAGCCGTCGCGATCGTAATCCACCCAAGCGGCCGAAGAACACCAGGCGGCCTTGTCGGTCGACAGGCCGGCTTTGGCGGTAACATCCGTGAACGTGCCGTCGCCGTTATTGCGATAGAGCGAGCAATGGCCGAACCGTGTGATGAAAACATCCGGCAAGCCATCGTTGTTGTAATCGCCGATGGCGGCCCCCATGCCATAACCCGGACCATTCAGCCCGCCGGCATTGGGAACTTCGCGGAAGCTCCCGTCCGGCTCCTGATGGAAGAGATGGTTGGGCACCGTCTCATTGAAATGTCCAGGCGCCGGATGACAGATTTGCAGAATATCGAGTCGACCGTCGTTGTCGTAGTCGAATAGCGCGACACCGCCGGGTGTGATTTCGGGCGTGGCAAAAGTGCCATCGAGATAGCCGACCGTGGGCGACGGCAAGCCGCGCGCCGCGGTCACCTCTTCGAACCATGGCCTGACGGTACGGGTGGTCGGAGGATTCTTGCCGGCTGTGCTCGGCGCAACGGAAGCCGCCGGATATGGGTCCGTTTTACTGCAGCCGGCCAGCGCTATCCAGAACGGAAGCAGAATAGCGGCCCAGCGCACGTGCAGACCATGCAGTACCATTCCACGGCAGTCCGGCGGCTGGCAACGGAGGTTGCGAAACGAAAAGCAATCAATCGGCCCGTGTGAAACGGGCATTCGCGAAACGTCAGTGCCTGTGAATCAAATCGGGACAGGTTCCCAGTGCCATCGAGATCCGTGGTCAAAAAAGACAGATCGCGAAGCACCCTATCCCGATTCTTTCACATCCTCTCCGTGCCGAATGGCAATCATCGAACGAATCCGATAATAGCCTGCCGAGGCGGGCCCTCCTATTGCGGGTTACCGCAAAAGAGTTCGTGAATTGCCCGGCGCGATCGGCTACAATGATCGGCGGCGGAAGCCCGACGTTTGCGGAGTCAAAGCGAGCTTGCCGCGATGCCGGAGTTTTCGCGACTCTCCTTCCACGAACCACGAGGCTGCCAACATGTTGAAGCGGAACAACAAATCGGGCGTGCGATTTCTGCTTGCCGTGTGTGCAGCGGCTGTTTTCTCAATGACGTTTGGCAGTTTCGCGACGCGTGCCGCCGATACATCGGCAGGTGTCCCAGTTGGCGCCGACTCGCCGGCCCTCGTGAACCGAATCAAAGTTCAGCCCGACAAAGCGCCCGACTGCTCGAGCCTCAAGTCGATCGTCGAAAGCGTCACGCGCGGCTGCACGACCAACGACGCAAAGGCCATCGCCATCTACAACTTCATGCTGCTGACCCACTACCATTGCCCCTACGCCAACGAAGACGGCGGCATCCCGGCCATCAAGGAAATCAATTGCTACGGCTGGGGATTGTGCGGCGGACTCCATTCCGTTCAGTCCGCGCTCTGGCATGAGCTAGGCTGGAACTGGCGATTCATCGGCTGGCCGGGTCACACCACGGTCGAGGCGGAATACGACGGTCGCTGGCACTATCTCGACGCCTTTCTCAAGGTTTACGCTTGGATGCCCGACGGCAAAAGCGGACGAACCATCGCCGGCGAATACGATCTTAAGCAGCACCCGAAAGAATTGCTCCAAGACGCCTTTGTTCTGGATCGCGAGCGGAATGTGGTCTATGCCAAGGCCGACCAATTCTCCGTCGTCGGCGACGTGGTCAACTGGCGGGCCCACGATTTCCTCGCTTGCGGCGACACGCTGACCGAACTTCCGTCGCTCAATCGAATGGGCCCGGCCGATTCGTGGGGCGGCTACAACCACGCCGACGGCAACTACTCGACCGACGTCGGCTTGGCCCCCGGCATGTCGCTGACCAACACTTGGGACACGCAGCCCGGCGCTTGGTTTTGGAGTGGCTCGAACAAATCGCCGGCCCATTCTTGCGGCGCTTACAAAGACACGCGAAACGATCCCGGCTATGGGCTGATCCTCGAACCGTATATCAACAGCCAGCCGGCACGGACCTACGCCAACGGCGTGCTGACGTTCGCTCCGGATTTCTCGAACGACGCTTTCTTGAAATCGTTCGTCTCGACCGACAACGTCAAGTATTCCGCCGGCGCTTTGGCGCCGGCCGCGGCCGGCAAGCCGGGCGCCGTCGTCGTGCGGCTTTCATCGCCCTATGTTCTGACCAAGGCCAGCGGCGAAGCGGCCGGGGCCGATAAAGTCGAAGTCTCCATCGACGACGGCAAAACGTTCAAAGCCATCGATCTGAAAGATTTCGACGCGGCGATCAAAGGCCGGCTCGCCATGCTGCTGCGGCTGACGTTCAACGACTCGCTGAAGTCGCTGAAGATCAAC
>Ga0182024_10017767_pt1 | contig 13312 bp, 11 predicted proteins | sample P32metaG_FD_120480 | JGI IMG/M metagenome (GOLD analysis project Ga0182024, IMG submission 120480) | Permafrost microbial communities from Stordalen Mire, Sweden - P3-2 metaG (Illumina Assembly) | ecosystem: Environmental > Terrestrial > Soil > Wetlands > Permafrost | place: Sweden: Stordalen...
GGCGGCGATCGAATCGCTCTCACCGTTACCGAGACCGACCCGGCCCACGATGCCTACGTCGATTTCAACAAAGCCGGCTTTACGCCGGCCGGCTCGCAAAAGAAGAGCGACGTGCACCTCATCGACGAGCTGTTCTTCGAGACGAACGGTGCGGGCTATACCTATCAGGACCATCAGCATATCTGGACGATCGACGCCGACGGCTCGCATCCGAAACAGTTGACTTCCGGCACGTACTCCGAAGGCTTCGACGCCTGGTCGCCCGACGACAAGACGATTCTTTTTGACTCGTTGCGCTACGCGACCGTCGATAGCGGACCAAGCGACGTCTACGTGATTCCCTCGACCGGCGGAGCGATGCAGAAACTCGCCTGGACCCTACCGGCAAATAACGGGGCGTTCTTTGGCGCCGACGGGCACCGCGTGTACTATTTGAGCGGGGATGTGAAAGACGCTGCGGAGCGGCCCGCGCTGGTGTCGGCGAACGTCGACGGCTCCGATGCCCGGATCATCGTCGCGCGCAATACGGTTCCTTGGGGCGATTCGCTTTTGGCCGACATGAAGGAAGGCGGCGGCTTTTGCGGATGGCCGTTGCCGTCGGGAAATCTAGCCTTGCTCAACATCGACGGCCCGGGTTACGCCAACCTGCGCACGCTCGATCTTAACACCGGCGCGCTGAGAGATGTCACACCGCCGCGCGGTGAAGCGTGGTCGTGCTCGGTATCGCGGGACGGGCAGCACGTCGCCTACCTCTACAGCGATTTTACGCACCCGGCCGATGTCTATGTGGTTAACGTAAGCGGAGGTGCGACGCGTCAGCTCACGCACGTCAATGAAGCATACCTCGCTTCGGTGACGCTGTCGCAGCCGGCAGAGTTTACCGTCAAAGATCCGGCGGGTTTTGCGGTGCAGGCCTGGTTCATGCCGGCAGTAGGTGGTACCGCGGAGACGAAACATCCGACGCTGCTCGACATTCACGGCGGTCCGGAGACGCAGTTCGGCGACACGTATTTCCACGAGTTTCAGCTCTATGCGTCGCTGGGCTATAACGTCGTCTTTTCCGATCCCGCGGGCAGCACCGGTCACGGGTACGCTTTCGAAGAAGCGCTCGAAAATGACTACGGCGAAGCGATGTTCCGGGACGTCCAGGCCGTGATGGATGCGGCCGTGCGACGGCCGGACGTCGACGCCTCACGCTTAGCCGTGCTCGGCGGCTCGTACGGAGGATATGCAACGCTTTGGGTGATCTCCCATACCAATCGCTATAAGGCCGCCGTTGCCGAACGGGCGGTCAGCGACCTGAAAAGCGAAAACCTCGCGGCCGACTTTGCAGGCAAGAACGGTCTGGGTGGCGGTTATTACAACTGGGGTCCGCCGTGGGACCCGGCGAGCACCGACTATGCGAAGTTCTCGCCGCTAACGTACGTCGCCAACGTCCAGACGCCGCTGATGATTCTTCACGCCGAGAACGATACACGCGCACCGATCGACCAGACGCTGCAGGAGTTCACGTCGCTAAAGATCTTAGGACGAACCGTGGAATACGTGGCGTTTCCCAACGAAAATCACGATCTCTCCCGCACCGGTTCCCCGATCCACCGGGTCGAACGGCTGCACCTCATCGTCGACTGGCTGAAGAAGTACCTCTAACCCGGCCGCGTTAAGCTACCTTACAGCGGGAAATCGCGTTCCGTTTCGGTAAGGCGCCGGAGTCTCATGCCGCCCAATACCGGACGCCTCAGAACCAAAGCGCTGACGCCGGCGATCGGCGCGACCGTCGAGGGCCTCGACCTCAGCGCGCCGCTCGCAGATGCTGACGTGGCGGAGATTCGCAAGGCCCTCGACGAGCATCTCGTGCTTTTCTTCGAGGGACAGTCGTTAACGCCGGTTCAACAGCGCGATTTCGCGGCGCGTTTCGGACCGCTCTACGTTCACCCGTTCTATCCCGGTCACGAAGGAGCGACCGAGGTGATGGTGCTCGAGCACGATGCGACGCACCGCGCCAACAGCGATCGCTGGCACAACGACGTTACGTACCTTCAAACGCCGCCGAAAGCGGCCGTCCTGTATGCCGAGGAAGTTCCCGAGCTGGGCGGCGATACGCTCTGGGCCAACATGTATCTCGCGTACGAGACGCTCTCCGAGCCGCTTCGTCAGTTCGTTGCGCAACTGCGTGCCGTGCATTCGTTCGCGAAAAATTTCACGCCGGAACGATTTAAAGCACTCGGGATGGACGACCGACGCGATCGGATCTACGCGGAGCACCCGCCGGTTTCACATCCCGTCGCTCGCACGAACCCAGCGACGGGGCGCAGGGCGCTTTTCGTCAATCAAGACTTCACCTCGCACATCGAAGGCCTGTCGCCGAGCGAGAGCGACGCACTGCTGCGCCTGCTCTTCGAGCATATGGCGAGGCCCGAGTTTCAAGTTCGCTGGCGCTGGCGGGAAGGCACCGTGGCATTCTGGGATAACCGCTGGACGCAGCACTGCGCGCTGGCCGACTATTTTCCGAATCGCCGCCGGGTCCGGCGCGCCACCATCCTCGGCGAACGTCCCGTTTGACGTCGGCGCTCGCGCGGCGTCTCGGCGTCTCCGACGTCGTACTCATCGTGATCGGCAGCGTCATTGGTTCGGGAATTTTCCGCACGCCGTCGGTTGTAGCGCAGCGAATACCTATACCCGGATTGATTCTCGTAGCGTGGGCGTGTGGCGGAATTGTCGCGCTTTTTGGAGCTTTCGTGCTCGGCGAGCTTGCCGCGCGCCGCCCGGCGGGATGCGGTGCCTATGCCTACTTGCGCGATGCGTTCCATCCGGTCGTCGCGTTCGCGTACGGCTGGTCGTCGCTTCTGGCTTCATTTACGGGCGGCATCGCGGCCGCGGCGGTGCTCTTCGCCGGTTACTTAATCTCGTTGACCGGTCTTGGAATTCCGTCGGGCGCCCTCGCGGTCGTTACGCTTGCCGCACTCGCGCTCGTGAACTGTGTCGGCGTTCGCTTTGGCAGCAACGTGCAAAGCGCACTGACCGTGTTGAAGATTGCCGCGCTCGTCGCACTCATCATTGCCGGCATTGCCGCGCGTCCGGCCCAGGGTCACCAGCTCGCTGGGCTCTCGAGCTCCACGCTCGGTACGCTCGGTACGCTCGGCGCGTTTAGCGTCGCGATGATTCCCGTGCTTTTTGCCTATAACGGAGCGATGGTGGCCAACTTCATGGCAGCCGAAGCAAAAAACGTTACGTTTACCTTGCCGCTGGGCCTGTGGTTGGGGATATCCGGCGCTGCCGTGCTCTATCTCTTGGTGAATGTCGCCTGCCTTCGCGTGCTCGGCGTCGACGGCTTAGCGAGCACGCCGGTTCCCGCAGCGGCCGTGCTGCGCGCTGCGGCCGGCTCCGCGGGAGCGCAGGTCGCGTCGCTTGCAGTTGCCGTTTCGACGCTCGGGTTCATCAGCAATCGATTGCTCACGATACCGCGGCTCTATCACGCGATGGCCGACGATGGGCTGTTCTTCCGCGCGGTGGCATGGATCGATCCACGGACGCAGGTGCCCGTCGTTGCGATCGCGCTGCAAGCAGCGTTCGCGATGCTCCTGGCGCTCTCGGGAAGCTACGAGCACATTCTCAACTACGTCGTCTCGACGTTCTATGTCTTCAACGGGCTGCTGGCTCTCGCGCTCTTCATCATTCGCGCCCGCGACCGGCGCGCGGGCATCGCGCAAGCCGCGCGTTTCCGCGTGCCCGGGCATCCATACTCGACCGGGCTCTACCTGCTGGTCTCCTGGGGCGTCGCGATCGCAACGTACGTCGCCTATCCGGGCGACGCAATCGTCGGGATCGCGATTCTGCTCAGCGCCGTGCCCGTCTACTTTTTCTGGACGCGCGCCTGATGCGAGGCGACATCCGGAGTGGGGCTTTTCCTGGACAGGGCCGAAATATTTTTTGGTGCGCCTCCTCATAATGGTTCTGGTCCTCGACCTCGCGTGTGCGGCTGCGACTGCGCGCGCTGATACACCGGCCCCACTTCGGCACCTCGTCTACTCATTTACCTATGAGGCACGACAGCACGGAACCGTACCAAATGAACCCGGCACGTCGGGACACCGCTCCTACAACGGGACCCTCGATGACAAGGGCACGATTACGGTTGATGTGCTACGGGAAGCGCCCGATCGCGGATTGGTAGTAGTCGTCAGCGAGCAGGGCGACTACCGCAAGGGCGCGGCAGCGACGTGCGCCGTTTACGGTAATACTGAGGTCGTCTGCGACCCAAGCGTAACAGTTAACAGCGAAGAGACTACGCTCTTGCGTTTTCTCGGTGCGAATTTCTATGATCCGAGCAGCGTTGATGCGAAGCAACATTGGTCAGTTTCGCATAGCAGCGGCCCGATAACGGCGAGCGGCAATTACACGATCAATCAGAACAACAACGGCGTAATGACAATCGACGAGTCACGTCACGTCGAGGACAAGTCGCAGGGTATTACTACGTCAGACGCTGAGACGAAGATCGGTTACGACGATACTCGCCTTCTCCCGACGTTGATTGACGAATATACCACCGAGCAGCGCCACACCGGCGCCCTCGGCAACTCGACGACGATCTACCAGACGACGCTCACCCTCGTCTCCGATTCGATGACGAAGCAGTGAAAGCTGGTTCAATAGCGGACCTCTAGCGGGTCTGCGAATTCCTTTTCCTGCCTTTGCTCGACGGGGGTGCCCATGCCGTGATCGTGCTATCTAGAGAGCCCACGCCGGGGCGCGAGGATGGCCCATCATCAACCTCTTTACGATGGCCCCATCGTCACCCCCCTCAACACACTCAACTCGGACGCTCAAAAGCCACGCTGGCCGTCAGGCACTGAACCCGCACGGGATAATCTCTCGCGTGCCTGCAACTACGAGGATGGCTTTTCTGGAGCACTAATGATTTCGCACTTAGAATGTTCGCGCGATGCAACGCATCGCTGCTCGCCGCATGCGCTCGCAACGGTCTGTCCCGACGACGGCGCGCCGCTGCTCGTCCGCTACGCCGGCGCTGCGCTTCGCCGCGAGGAGGTGAACGCGCGGCCGTGGACGATGTGGCGCTACCGCGAGATGTTACCGATTGCCGACGATGAGGAGCCCGTCTCGCTCGGAGAAGGCGCAACGCCGCTCATTGCGCTTTCGAACGGCGTCTACGTCAAAGACGAAGCGCAGAATCCGACCGGCTCCTTCAAGTCGCGCGGCATGTCGGTGGCGGTTACGATTGCGAAGCGCTTCGGGGTGCCGGCGTTGGTTGCACCGAGCGCCGGAAATGCCGGTGGCGCGCTTGCCGCGTATGGCGCGCGGGCCGGCTTACACGTGCGCGTGTACGTTCCGCGCGATACGCCGCGCCTGCTCGTTGAGGAGATGCAAAGCTACGGAGCCGATGTCGTTCTCGTCGACGGCCTGATCGACGATGCCGGGCGCATCGCGGCTGAATATGCGCGCGAGAGCGGCGCCTTCAACGTTGCGACCTTCCGCGAGCCATACCGAGTCGAGGGAAAGAAGACGATGGGTTACGAGTTGGTAGAACAACTCGGTAGCGTTCCCGGAACGATCGTCTATCCGACGGGCGGCGGCACGGGACTCGTTGCGATGTGGAAGGCCTTCGACGAACTCGAGCAGCTCGGCTGGATCGATGCGAAGCGCCCCGTCATGATAGCCGTTCAAGCCGAGGGTTGTGCGCCGATCGTCCGCGCATTCGATCGCGGCGCAGAGGTCGCGCAACGGGTCGAGGATGGATCGACGAAGATGTGGGGCTTACGCGTTCCGGGCGGAATCGGCGATCGTCTGACGTTGCGCGCTTTGCGCGAATCCCACGGGCATGCCGTCGCGGTCTCCGATGCTGCGGCGGATGAAGCGATGCGCGACCTACATAAATACGAAGGCATCGACGCAACGGAAGAAGGCGGAGCCACCCTCGCCGCGCTTCGCCTCCTGCTTTCTACGGGCGCAACGCTTCCCGCCCCGATCGTCTTGTTCAATACCGCTACATCTTTGAAATACGCACCCCGCGGGTAAGTGCTAACTCGCTAGCGCGTGCGCATGGCCTGGCGCCGAGAGGTCGGCGTTTTCTGCGATAAAGCCGCGCAACTCCAGTAGGGCAACGGAGTCGCTCATTTTCGGAGAAGCGTCGCAATACTCGAGGAACGCTTGGAGGCTGGTGAGCGCGGCGGTCCAGCGCGGATCGTCGGGCCGGCCGCAGGCGTGATGGAGTGCGGCGGCAAGACTTTGCGTCGCACATGCTGCGGCGTACGCGGCCCCCGATGTCGGTGGACGCAGCTCGAGCAGCGAAGTTGTAATAGCGTTGCGGATTCGGTTACAGGCAACTTCGTATTGCATTTTGGGTTACTCCTATGAATGTCTGCGCGCTAAGAGCAGCACGCCGGGTGTGACTACGAGAGCGAGGACGCCGGTCACGAGAAACGCGTCCGCGTAGGAAAGCGCCGCCGCTTGGCCGGCAATTGCGGTTGCGAGCTGTGCGGTAGTGCCGCGCTGCAAGAACTGCGCGACCGGCAGCCTGGAAAGCGTCGCTTGCGCGGCGAGGATCGTTTGGTGAAACTGCAGGCGCTGGTCCAAGAACGCCACGATCGACGCCGACGAGACCGAACCGCCTAACTGAAAGAAGAGCACGATAAACGACGCCGCCTTGGCTCCGGCATCGGGCGCGACGGCGCGCATCGTCGCGACGAGCAGGGGCGAGTAGACGAAAGCCGCGCCGATTCCAACCAGCAAGAGCGGCGGAATAAACGTCCCGAGATCGCTGTTGGTCGTGACGCAACTCGCCAGCCAGAGCGAGCCAAGGCCCGCGACGGCGATGCCGCCGCCGATCGACCAGCGCAGATCGAACCGAGGTAAGCTCGCAAGTCGCGCAACGGGAATCGTGAGAAGAAGCACCGGCAGCGCCCGAACGCCGATGAGAATGCCCGCAAGCGTGCTCGTGAAGCCCAGATTATCGATCGTAAACTGCGGTAACAGCAGCAGGCTCGGAAAGATGACTGCCGCGTAGGCCCCGGCGATCGCCAGCGCGGCAGCGACGGCCGGCTGGCGCATCACGCGCAAGTCCACGATCGGCTCGGTAATGCGTAACTCCCACCAAACGAAGACCGAGGTCGCGAGAAGCGCGAGCAGCGAGCAGAGTTGGATCGATTGATCCGAAAACCAGTCATCGCGTTGTCCTTGGTCGAGCACGTACTGCATGCAGCTGACCGCTACGACCAGCAGCGCGATGCCGGTGACGTCGACGCGCGCCGGCTGGGGCTTCGTGTGATCGCGCATATAACGCCACAAGATAACGAATGCGAGGATTCCCGGAACGAGATTGACGTCGAAGACCCACGGCCACGAAAGGTTGTCGACGAGAATTCCGCCCAGCGTCGGTCCCACCGACGGACCGAGGATGGTTCCGAGCGCAAAAATCGATTGACTCATCCCCATCTGCTGCGGCGGAAACGTATCGCGCAGCACGACCTGCGCGGTCGCGAGCAATCCGCCGCCGAACGCGCCCTGTAAGACGCGGAAGGCAATCAATCCGGTCAACGACGTTGCCATGCCGCACAGCATCGACGCGACGGTAAACCCGGCGATCGAAGCGAGAAAGTAGTTCTTGCGCCCGAAACGCAGTTGCAGCCACGGCGCGAGCGGGATTACGACGACGTTGGCAATTACGTAGGCTGTGACGACCCAGGTGCCGTCATCGACCGTCGCTCCCAAGTTGCCCTGAATGGTCGGCAGCGCGACGTTGACGATCGTGAGATCGACCGTTTGCAGCAGCGCGGCCAGCATGACGCCGCCCACGACGAGGTAGCGGCGCAGACCATACTCGACCAAGCTCCCCGTGTCACCCTGAGCGCGGTCGAAGGGCCTGGGTTTTTCGGGAGGGCGAAGGCGTACAATTCCCCGGAGTCCGGGGATCCGTTCGGCAACCGTCATGCGTGGTGAAGTGCTCTTAGGAGAGGTGGTTGCCCCTAACGTATCGCTTGTGCCATACTATGACTAGAGCCTAGTCTATCCTAGCACTGGAACGGACAGTTTAACCATGAACACAACGATCGAACGCCGGTCGGAACTTAGCGACTTTCTGCGGACGCGCCGGGCGAAGATCGTCCCGTCGGATGTCGGCTTGGCCGATGGAGCGCGCCGGCGAACCCCGGGATTGCGGCGCGAAGAGGTCGCGCTGCTCGCGAATATCGGGACCACCTGGTACACCCGGCTCGAACAGGGGCTACCCATCAATGTGTCGGGCGATGTCCTCGACGGGATCTCACGTGCGTTGCGTCTGACGTCGGACGAGCGCCGGCACCTTCATCTCTTGGCCGGACTCACCAACGCGGCGCCCGCGCAAGAAGAAGAGCACGTCAGCGATCTGGCGCGACGCGTTCTCACCGCGCTCGAACCCTCGCCGGCTTACATTCGTGGACGCCGGTTTGACCTGCTTGCGTGGAACCGCAGCGCCGATGCGCTCTCCGATTTCTCCAGCGCCACGGGTCCCGCGCGCAATATGGTGTGGCGGCTCTTTCGCGATCCCAACTCGCAGTGCCGGCTGGGCGATCCGGGGTGTTCGATGCGTCGCGTCGTCGCGCAGTTTCGCGCGGTCGCTGCGAAGTATCCGCACGATCCCGCATTCACCGAGCTGATCGAAGATCTGCGCGAGAACTCCCCGGAGTTCAGAAGCCTGTGGGCGCAGCACGACGTGCTCGGATCGGCCGAAGGCCTAAAGCGCTACGTGCATCCGGAGCTCGGCGAGTTGATCCTGGATTATACGCAGTTCGACGTGCCCGGAGACGGCGACATGCGCCTGATCGTTTTAACGGCGGCGCCCGGCTCCGAGAGCGAACGCAAGCTGCGACAGTTGAGCCCACTCGCGGCTCACGCGTAGCGCGTGACGGCGATGAACGACTCACCCGGCTTTGACATCGGAAAACGAGCGGTTGGATATGCCGCCGTCGACCAATTCGTGCAAGACGGCACGTGCATTGGCCTAGGCACCGGGACGACGACCTATTGGGCCATCGAGCGTGTCGCGCAGCGCGTCGCGGCAGGCGAGCGGATCACCGCCGTCGCGACGTCGGAACAGACTGCGAGCCTCTGCCGCGGGTGGAACATTCCACTCGTCGGGTTGCTCGAGCACGAGATGCCCGTTGCAATCGACGGCGCAGATGAAGTTGCTGCGGACTGGGCGTTGATCAAAGGCGGTGGCGGCGCACTCTTCAGAGAGAAGGCCGTCGCTCTCGTGGCCGAGCGGTTCGTGGTCGTCGTCACGCAGCCAAAGCTAGTCTCCGTGCTCGGAGCGTTTCCGCTCCCGGTTGAGATCGTGCCGTTTGCCGAACCCTACGTCGTGTGTGAAATTTCCCGTTGGAATCCAAACGTCGAAATCGCGCGGCGGGGCGGGGATATGCCGTTTGTGAGCGACAACGGAAACTGGATCCTCGACTGTCATTTCGGTCGGATCGACGAACCCGGGACGCTCGATCTTGCGCTGCGGGCAATCCACGGCGTTGTCGCGACCGGCATCTTTGCGTCCATCGCCAACGTTGTGATGGTCGGAGACAAGAATGGCGACGTCCGAGCCTTGCCAAAAATATGACGCGCACTTAAGGCTCCCTTAGACAGGTGCGTCATCCCTGCGCCAGAAGTCAGCCTCATCCTCGGAGGGATGAAAATGTTGAGACGCATGTTAACGCCGGTTCTGCTCCTTTTAGTTGGAGCACTCGTTGGTTGCAATAGCGCGAGCGCGTCGGCTCCCACTCAACCGATAGCGAAGAATCCGCAGAACGCCGCGACGATCACCACGAAGTACATGCAGCTGGTGATCTTTGAAAATGAGTCGTACGACGACGTGATCGGCAGCCCGCAGGCTCCCTATATTACCGGCCTCTCGAAAACGTGGGCGAACATGACGCAAAGCTTTGCGATCACCCACCCGAGCGAACCCAACTACCTCGCTCTCTTCAGTGGATCGACGCAGGGTGTCACTTCGGACCAATGCCCGGTCTCGTTTGCCGTGCAGAGCCTCGGCAGCGAGTTGCTCAAGGCCGGCATCTCGTTTACCGGCTACGCCGAAAGCATGCCGTACAACGGCTTCACCGGCTGCATGGCGGTTCCGGACAGCCTCCCTAGCGGGTGGCTCTACATGCGCAAGCACGTTCCGTGGCCGGATTTCACAAAGATTCCCGGCTCGGTGAGCATCGTGTACCCGGGGCCGCTCAAGAAGCCGCCCTCGCAGTTCACCTGGATCACGCCGAACATGTGCAACGACATGCACGATTGCGCGATCAGCACCGGCGATAAGTGGGCGAAGAAGAACCTGCGCAAGCTCATCGCCTGGGACCAGGCTAATGACGGCGTACTGATCCTGACCTTCGACGAGAACGACGGAAGCCCGGGAAACCAGATTCCCACAATTCTCATCGGCAACGTGAACCCGGGACAGTATAGCCAAACGATCAATCACTATAGCGTCCTGCGCACCATCGAGGATATTTTCGGCCTCAAGCATCTCGGCGCAAGCGGTTCGGCAACGCCGATCAAGGGTGTCGTTAAGTAACGTTCCCAGAACGCTCGTCGCCGCGAATCTCCTCGCCTAACCGAGGACGTGCTTTTGTGGTCGAATCAGTCGATCGCGCGCAAATCCATCCGCGGACCTGGCAAGATACCGTCCGGAAGGGGCGAGAACGCTTGGTTGGTTGCAAGAATGGGCTCGGCCAACCGAACTACTCACCGCGCACCTTGCTTAAAAAAGTTGAAACATTTCGACCGGGGGAATGGTCTAATTTAGCATGTCGAATAAAACCAACATCGTGAAGTCTTTCGCGTGGCGCCTGCCCTTGGTTGCGCTCGCGCTCCTTCTGGCCCTCATGAGCCACCCGAGCTTGGCAATCGCCGACGACCTCGGCGGTATCGCCGGCATCGTCACCGACGCGAGCACCGGGGCTCCGATTCCAGGCGTCCAAGTACAGTTCAACTCGCCCTCTCAATCGGCAACCGCGACGACGGATGCCAAGGGACACTATGTCGTCCTTTCGTTGCCGCCTGACAACTACACGCTGACCCTGGTAAAGGCGGGTTACAATACGCAGGCGGTCTCAGGGCAATCCGTCTATGCAGACCAAACGCAACAGTACGACTTCCAGCTCACGAAGTCCACGGGCACATCGTCTGGGTCGCCCTAACCGCGGTTGGCGCTAGATCCCGTAGAACTTCAAACGCGACCAGAGCTGCGGGAGCGGCGGATGCATGCCGCGACAGAGAACGATCGGACGGTCGCGCTCCCGCGGCATCACGTACGGTGACGTGCCGAAGCTGCCGACGACGCGCGCCGAATCGCACCATTGCGACCATTGCGCGGGGTCGACGTTGACTGCGATCACGACCGACCCGTCGAAGCCACGGGGCCCCCACAGATAGTACTGATTGTTTCCGCTGAGCGCCGGCGGAAGGTTCTGGCCCAACACGTCAATCGCGGCGGCCTCGCCGTAGCGCGTCGCGAAGATCGCGGCCTTTGCCCGATCGGTCGCGGGCAAGGATGCGTAAATTCGCTCGACTTCATTTGTTAGCTCCTGCCAGCCGAACTCGTACGAAAAGATCTGCGTGAGCGGCGCACCCATCGTCGCCACCTCTTCTGGCCGCTCTTTGAAGCCGGATCGTTCGATGACGTACTGGAGCCGGCCGGGCGAGTAGAGGGGCAACACGAACGGTAGCGCGAGCACACCGTTGGCGGCGGCCAACGTCGCCCATATCGCGACGACCGCCCTCGGCAGTCTCGTGCACGCCGCGGCGCCCAGCGCGAACATCGTTGGAAACGCGCCGGCGAGATAGTAGCTCTTTCCGTGCGTCGCATAGATGAGCAAGGCCGAAACCACGAAAGTGATCGCCAGAAACCGAAACTGCGCGAGCCTCGCCGAGACAAACGGCGCGATGATGCCCGTCACCCATAATGGTAAGAGCACGATATTGAGCGCGACGACTTGATCGGTCAAAAACTCAACCGGCGTGCCGGTGAGATTGCCGGCGCTATCGTTGCGCATGACTTCCAGGAACGGAAACCCGTGCACGAGCTGCCATAGCACGTTGGGCAGTGCGATCGCCACGGCGATTCCGACCCCGATCCATAGGTCGCGCACGCGAAATGCCGTGCGCGGCCCCGCCGCGAGAAGACCGGCCGCCAATCCGATGACCCATATAAGGATGCCGTACTTCGATTCAAACGCGCAGCCGGCGAACGCACCGGCCCACCAAAATGCGCGTCCCTCTGCGCGCAGCAGTCCGCGCGCAACGAGGTAGGCGACTGCGGTAAAATCGAAGACTTCGAAAGTTGACGTTGTGAGCGTTGACGTCATCGCAGTCAGCATCGGCGCCGACGCCGCGGCGATTGCCGCCAGCCACGCCCCGCGCGTGCTGGCACCGAGCAACTGCGCGAACCACACAACGAGGGGCACGAGCAGTGCCGCCGTGAGTACGGAGGGCAGACGCAAGAGCCAGACGTGCGCGCCCGCGAACTGTGTCGCCGCCGCAATCAGCGGCACGAGCGGCGGCTGATCGACGTAGCCGAACGCCGGATGGCGGCCACAGACGATGAAATACAGTTCGTTGACGAAGAAGCCGTAACGGCCGGCGGCTACGAGGTGGGCGATCGCCACGACGGCGGCCACGCCCCACGCCGCCCACTGCATGCTCCTATTCATGGGAGCGATAATATCATGCCTTGGAAATCATGGCATAGCTTCAGGCAGACCCTGCCCGCCGGCACCGAGCCCTTCCGGCGAGCGCACGACGCCGGATTCCATATCGCTCCAGGCTTGTGAAAGAATCGAACGCAGCGAGTACAGGAGATGCGTACCGTCGGCTTGCGAATAGAACGTCACGGGGATTCCCGCGTCGCGCAGAAAGATTGCCGTAAGGGTGGGAAAGAGCGTCGGAACGATCTCGTCTCGCGCTCCCGTCAACACGTAGAACCGAGTGCCGCGCATCTTCGATTCGATCAATTGGGACCTCGAGGCGAGCAGCGACCCGGCGATGCACATGACCGCCGCCCAATCCTCCGGATGCATGGGGGCCATGGTAAACGTCGAGAACCCGCCCATCGAGTATCCCGCCAGATATCGCTTGTGCGGGTCGATCGTAAAGGCTCGGGTCGCCGCGTCGAGAGCGTCGTAGACGTCACTCGCCGAACCGCGAAAATCGTAGTAGCCGCGCCCGTACGGCGCGACGACGATCGTGCCCGTCCGTTCGGCCATGTCCTCGATGAACTCAGGCGCAATCAGACGCGACTCGGACTCCAGCCGCCCGTGCAAGAAGA
>Ga0182024_10017768_pt1 | contig 13312 bp, 9 predicted proteins | sample P32metaG_FD_120480 | JGI IMG/M metagenome (GOLD analysis project Ga0182024, IMG submission 120480) | Permafrost microbial communities from Stordalen Mire, Sweden - P3-2 metaG (Illumina Assembly) | ecosystem: Environmental > Terrestrial > Soil > Wetlands > Permafrost | place: Sweden: Stordalen...
AGTTAAATGAGATCAGTCAAAGCGCCTCCGCGTTCCGTATCTTTACAGCTGCCACCCCATGTCCGTATCCGTATGCGATTCGCAACAATCGCACAGTTGGCGGCGACCCTTTAAGCCTCAGCTCATCCGGTGAGAGTGAATTTCCAGATTGATTTGAACAAACGACCTTTATGAGGACCACAAGATGCTAAATCTAAGACTGGCGAGGCCTATGCTGATTGCGCTGGCAGCATGCGCCGCTAATTTCTTCGTCCAGGGCAGCGCCTTGGCCGATGACGCCCAGGAGAACAAGGCGCTCAAGGAACAAATGCGGCAGATGATGCAGCGCATGGATGCATTGCAGAAGCAAGTCGATGCGATGTCCAACAAACCCGCGCCCCCGGCAGTCGTAGTTGCTCCGCCGGCGGCCCCGCCGCCAGTGACGGGACCGACCGTCGCGAAACAAGCGCCCCCTGAGCCGGCATTCGAAAAGTTTGCCAAAGGGTTTTATGGCACGTTGGACGTGTCGGCCGATTACGTGACCAAGGGCATGAGTGAGTTGGGCGCTTATTCATGGTCGTATGCCAATCCCGCGAACCCTGCCGCGGGTTTTGTCCAGGGTGGCCAAAAGGTAGGCCCAGTGGGCCGGGTGGGTTGGCAGGCGGATCTGTCGACGAACAAATCCGTGCTCGGTTACCGCGGTTCTCATGCCATCCCCGGCCTGGATGCGGAATTCATATACCAGATCGAGGTGCAGCCTGCGATTACTTCGGCTCCTGGGGCAACCACCGGCTATACGGCGCAATCCGACGTCACCAAGGCCGCCATCGGCTACGGCGATTCCTTTGTCGGTTTGTCCGGAAATGATTGGGGTAAGGTGAAATTCGGAACCACCTACACACCGTACAAGCGATCCACGGATCGCATGAACCCTTTTTCCGGAATGTTGGGAGACTACGCGGTCATCATGGGCAATACCGGCGGCGACAATCGGGTCGAATTCGGATCCCGAATCGACCATTCGATGTGGTACGAATCACCCAAATTGGGCGGTGTGTTCAGCTTCGATGTGCTGTTTTCGCCAGGTCAAAACCGCACCCCCTACAACGATGCCCAATCCTCCGGCTCGCCCGATTGCGCCGGCGGTAACGTACCGGGCAGTGGCAATCTGCCGCTGGCCTGCGCTGACGGCGCCTTCAACAATGCATGGAGCGCCGACCTGAAATTCGAAACCGGACCGATCTATGTGACGGTAGCCTACGAAGTCCACCAGGGCGTGAATCGCGGCAGCGACGGCATTGGCTCCAACAACCCGTTCTACGGCACCCTTTGGGGTCTCAACGGCGCTGGCCAGTGCGTCACCACGTCGGTGTTGATCGATTGCGGCAGCTACAATGCCTATCAGGCGGAGTTTCCGCAGGCCGCCGGCTTTGGAACCCCAGGGCTTCTTGACGACGTCGTGAACGAGACCGCCTTCAAGGTCGGTGCGCAATACACGTTCGGATTCGGACTCGCCGTCAGCGGCATTTATGAAGATATGAAACGTAAGCTACCGGCGGATCTGATGTGGCAGAACGAGCGGCAGCGAAACGGCCTCTGGTTTGCGGCAACCCAGGACTTCTCGGCGAAGGATAACTTCAGCATAGGGTGGGCGCACGCCGGCGCCACGCCTGGCGATCCGGGCGGCCAGCACAACTACAATCCCACGAGCCTCGCGGACTACGCGAATATGTTCACGGCGGCGTGGAAACATCGTTTCGACAAGAATTTGTACTGGTATGTCGACGCGGCGGATACGATCAATCACGGCAACGCGCACTATGATCTCGGCGCGGGCGGCCGCGGCGTCACGACGGATTGTCATGACGGCACGACGCAGGCGTTCATTGACTACAGCAGCGCCGGACCGACGACGTGGGGCGGATGTCATGAGATCGGATTCTCGACCGGTCTGCATTACACGTTCTGAGCCGACAGCGGGAGTCGGCTTTGACTCATCGCACAATCAGGCCGGGGGCGAATTGCTCCCGGCCTTTTGCCGTGCGCCCGGCAGGGCCCACTCATTTGAGGTGAAAGTCCTCTACACAGCCTTGCCATTGCATACATTCCATTTCATATTGAACAGTGACGCGCATCGCTTCGGCGGTCCAATCGGGGGTGAATTATGGGCAATGTGACTCGAAGATATTTTTTGCTCTCGTCTGCGGCGCTATCGGCCGGATGCGCCATGCGCCCGGCTGCCGCACCGCCGGCGGCCTCCGCTTCGGCCGTCCGCTCGCCCGCTGTGGGACAATCCTGGCGCTACGCGAAGTTTGACATTTTCACCCGTGCGCTCGTTGACGATCAAATCGATCAAGTGGCCGCGGTGGGCAGTACGATCGATATAGATTCGCGCAGCGAGGCCGCAAAGAACAAGACTGCCGATTCGAAGTGGGGCGACTCCTGGTTGCGCAAGTACATCCCACGCCGCGAACTGCCCGAGGGTCCGCTGCCGAGCGAGATCCAGGCGCCATGGGGCCAGGTTTTGGTGGATCCGCATTGGATCCAGGTTCAGGTTTATGAAGCGCCGATACCACTTTGGCCGGCGCAGTTGTTGCCCGGCTGGAAATCTCACTTCAATACCAAGTACAAGACACCCAGCCATGAAGACGGACTGCCGTGGGACCAGACGATGGCCGCCCATGATTGGGAGACCATCACCGTTCCTGCGGGTAAATTCAGGGCGCTGCGGTTCACCAACATGATCAACTTCAAGTCCGCCGACTTCTCACGAGAGAATTCTCAACGCAAGGAAACGCTTTGGTTTGCACCCGAAGTGGGACGCTGGGTGGCACGTGAGAGCATAGGCTCCTACTACATTGAGGATTCCTCCGTGGATACGCCCTATGACGAACCCGGATTTCGCTGGGAATTGACCGAGTGGACTTAGCGGCAGATCGACGGGCATAGGCCGCAAGTTTTAAATCGACCGAGCATTGCGTGATTGCGGCATTTTGCCGCCTCATTCCCACATCATGCCGTAGCGGCGAAGTTTATTTTTGTCGGCACATCGCATACCACCGAGTTGCCGCCATTGACGCCGCGCGTGATTGACAGTCTTCCACCGATCGAAAAGATTGCCGCGAATACCAGGAAGGGGCGAAGCGCTCTAGCAGTGATGCGATCCTGGACGAGCATCAAGTGCCTCAAGCGGGACCAGCCCTAGACCGTTGTGGGCTCATATCCGGCGCAAGTTGTTTACTTAATACCCTTGATTCCAAGCGGGCGACTTATTCTTTGCAAATAGTGGAGTCGCGCGGCAGACGCCCAAGGTCAATAACTTATGTTGATCGCATTGGCCTTGACATAAGGTTGATGCGTGTCGCAACCAAGAGACGTCGATCACGCTTTCATTCTGCTCGCTTCGTCAATATCTTGAGCACCGGTACCGTTCTTCGGAAAGGATTTATGGCAACGCCGATAAATGCGCCAATGGCCGGCGAGATCTGGCATCTAAGCATTGAGGATTTGTTCCAGCCAGTCCAAGAAGTGCCTCGTCTCGGCGGCGACGGGCCGTTTGTCATCAACCTCAGCGCGTCGACCGCGCCAATCAGCATTCCAACACAGCCATTCGCCGGATGCAGCGACGCGCATGTTTATCAAATTAGAGTGACTGAGGATGGAAGGACGCGTTATCGCCTGCGCCTCGGCCCATTCGCTACCGAAGACGAGGCCGATGCCATCCTTGCGGTCGTTCGAGATACCTATCCCGGTGCATTGACGGCAACCGCCGCTGCTTCAGATTTACGCGCCATTGGAAGCATCCAGGCGAAGGTTGATTCGCGCCAGTCCACTACGCGTAAGCCGACCGGCACGGCAGTGACCGAAAAGCCGGCTCCGAAGAAAGTGGCCGCAGAAAATCGCGCCCCGGAGAAGGCGGCCAAAGTTCAAGCGGACGCCGAAATATCCATCGACATTGCATGGCCGACTCCCGAATTGGTGGTCCCTGCCACGAGACCGGTGCGCGCGGCACCGGCTGTCACGCCCGCGGCAGCGCCCCAGGTTGCAATTGCGCCCGCTGCGGCGGCTCCTCTTGAACTAGCGCCCGAGTGGGCCTTGCCGGAGTTGGATATTCCGCCGCCTAACTCCCGCGAGGCGAGCTGGGTCGCCAAAGCCGCTCCCGTTCTCACAGAGGTGGTCGCGCCTCCGATCAAGGTGCCGGCTCCGAAGATCCTCCCTGCGCCGACTCCCATTGCCGCGCCCGTTCTCACGGAGGCGGTTGTGCCCAAAGCCAAAGCGCCGGCGCCCAAGTTTGTGGTGCCCGTGGCCGCTGTACCGATCGCACCTGCGGTCGTGGTGACGCCGGTCCCAGCGCAGATTGCACCGACCACTATCGAGCCCGCTCCGAAACAGGCTGCTGCGAAACACACCGCGGCGCCCGCAAAGTCTTCCCTTCCAAAGATCACGGTGCCGCTGCCGAAGATCGCCGCACCGCTGCCGAGGATCACTGCGCCGCTGCCGAAGATCGCCGCACTGCCGGCGGCGGAGAAACGGGCACCCGTTCTTACGCAGTCGCTCCTGTCTCTGTCAAAGGCCGCCGCGGCGAAGCTTCGTCATTCAGCCATTAAGCCCGCGGCCAGCAGGCTCACATCGCTGCAGCACGTCGTTGTCGCAACTGCCCCTGCGCCCGCCGTGCGACAGGTGAAAAAGCTCGACGAGCCCCTGGAGAGTTTGGAGTCCACGCAAACCATGCGCGCGTTGACGCCGACTGAGCTGGAAGATAACGAGGCGTCGCGATGGTTCGTCATTCAACTGGCGCTCGCGGACGAGGCGTTCGATCCGGATGCAGTGCCAAACCTCGATATCTTCAGCGAGTACCGCTTGTATTCGGTGGCGGGAATCGATCAAGGCCGCATCGTGCATGCGTTGCGGCTTGGGTTTTTCCGCGAAGAGATTGGGGCGGTCGCGGTCACAAGTTACCTTGCCGCCTATTGGGATAAGCCGACTATCAAACGAGTCAGCCTTGCCGAACGCGAACGATTTGCCGATCAGCGAGTGGAAGCGCGCAAAGACATCGGCGCCACCGGCAGACACGCGGTCATCGAGATTACAGACGAATTGGTGGCACGGCGCAGGCGACCATCGAAGTCTTCGGCGTCGCCCAAGACGTCGATCCCGACAATCGGGCGATAGGCGCCTCATCATCCTTAGTCTGTCCGCTTTGTCCGCGGACAGTGTCCGCGGCCAATATCCACCGCGGCCAACAAAATAATTCCTTTATAAATAGCGGCTTGACGTGCGGCAGATGTCTGGCACGCCTCTTGCTTTGCTGTTGGTGGGGACATCAACCCCGGTGAAAAGACAGCAACACTTCAGGAGACCATCATGAATACTCGGACTTCTTCAAAACTCGCCGCCTTTGCGATCGCCCTGATGATGAACAGTTTCATCTTCGGCGGCGTGGCTTATTTGTTCGACGCTCAAACTCAGCAGCACTCGGCTCTGATTTCACTGGCGAAGCAGATTGCGACGTTTCAATGGCTCATTTGAGCGCAACAAAGGGATGTCGTTCTTTGTCCTTGAGGCTAGTATTCGCTATCGGACTGAAAGTCGTGGAACAAGGCAATGCACATGGTCACTTTTCGAATTCCGGCGTGCGCGCTCGTGATGCTCATTTTAGCGTCCGGGTTTTCACATGCGGGCGCGCGCTCCGAATTCTCCATGGCGCAGGTGCTGCACTATCCGTTTGCCACGCAGCTCGCGGCGGCGGAACGCGGCGATGTGATCGCCTGGGTGTGCAACCTCGATGGCGTGCGCAATGTTTGGATGGCGCGCGGTCCCGCCTTTACACCGGCCCAAGTCACGCAGTTCAAAGAAGATGACGGGCAGGAGATAACTCAACTTACCTTCTCACCCGACGGCACGCGGCTGGTCTTCGTGCTGGGCGGCGATCACGATGCCAACTGGCCCGCCGAAGGAGATCTCTCACCCGACCCGAATTCCTCGCCGGCGCAGCCGGCCACGGCGATTTGGGCCTTGCCGCCGAATGGCGGGCCGCCTGCCAAGATTGATGACGGCGATGAGCCCGTGATTTCCGCGCGCGGACAGCTCGCATATACCAAGGATGGTCACGTTTGGGTCTCGTCCCTCGACGGCGGCAAACCTGAACGCCTGTTCTTCGACCGCGGCAAGGACAGCGCTCTGGTCTGGTCACCGGATGGATCTCGACTTGCATTTGTTTCCGACCGGCGGGATCACTCCTTCATCGGAATTTTTACGTCCAAGAACACACCGCTGGTCTATCTCGCGCCGTCCACCAGCAAGGACATATCGCCTGTCTGGTCGCCGGACGGCGTACGAGTTGCGTTCGCGCGCCGCGCCGGCGACGGCGGTGCGCCGCAGCTCGTTCTTTCTCGAGTGCCGCATCCCTGGTCAATCTGGACTGCGTCGGCGGCGGATGGGGTGGGGCACGCCGTTTGGAGGAGCCCGAACACGCTCGCGGGTTCCTTTCCGGACGTTGCGGGGGAAGCAAACCTGCATTGGGCGGCGGGCGATCGCATCGTCTTTATGGCGTATCTCGACGACTGGCCGCATCTGTATTCCGTTGCGGCTTCAGGCGGCGCGCCGGTGCTGCTGACGCCTGGCGCCTACATGGTCGAGCATGTCGCCGAAAGCCGCGACCGCCGATTCATGATTTACGATGCCAATACCGGCAACACGGCGGGCGATGACGATCGCCGTCATCTTTTTCGCGTAGCGGTCGATCATCCTGGGTCGGCGGCGCTGACCTCAGGTGAGAGTTTGGAATGGACACCGGTCAGCGCGGCCGCGGAGCAGGTGGCGTTTGTCGCATCCGGTCCGCGGCAACCGCCGACGGTTGCCATCGTAGGCCTTGACGGAGTACACCGCGCATCACTGGTTGCGGCCACTAACTCAGAATTTCCGCAGGCTAAGCTCACCGCGCCCAAGCAGGTGACGTTCAAGGCGGCCGATGGAACGCTGGTTCACGGCCAGTTGTTCGACACGAGCGGCGCGAAATCCGCCGAGCGAAAAGCCGGCGTCATATTCGTGCACGGCGGCCCGCCGCGGCAGATGCTGCTCGGCTGGCACTACATGGATTACTACAGCAATGGCTACGCGGTAAACCAATACCTCGCTGCGCACGGTTTTGTCGTGCTCTCGCTGAACTACCGGCTCGGTATCGGCTACGGCCGTGAGTTTCATCACCCCGAGCACGCAGGCTATGCCGGCGCCGCCGAATATCAAGACGTGGTGGCGGGCGCGCATTTCCTACAAGCATTGCCGAGCGTGGACGGGAAGCGAATCGGCATTTGGGGCGGCTCGTATGGCGGATATCTCACGGCTCTTGCATTGGCGCGCAACTCGGACCTCTTCAAGGCGGGCGTTGATTTGCACGGTGTGCACGATTGGTCGCGTCTCATGGACGAGTTGACCGGCAAGCAGGTGACCCGCTACGAGAAGGGTGACCGGGAGAAAGCCATGGAGGTCGCCTGGAATTCATCGCCCGATGCCCGGCTTGACGGCTGGAAGTCGCCGGTGCTGCTAATCCAAGGCGATGACGACCGAAACGTGCCGTTTCAGCAGACGGTGGATCTCGCGCGCCGGCTCGAGGAGCGAAATCTTCCTTTTGAAGAGCTGGTGCTTCCAAATGAGATTCATGGCTTTCTTCGCCATGCATCCTGGTTGCAGGCCGATGAAGCCACGGCGAACTTCTTGTCGCGCACGCTGGGCGTCAGCGGAGAATAACGTTTAATGATTCGCGTGCTGTCTGTCGCGCCTACGCCGGTTCCCGAAAGGATCAGTACTCGGCGAATTGGATCGCGCCGCGCTGCGACTCCCATCCGCGATATTGGAGGAGCCTTCGGGATTAGCGGCTTCGTCATTGCTGAATTCTTGAAGCCGTAGAACGCTGGGCAGCAGAGTGGCATTTTGCTGATCTGCCAAGCTTGCGGCGTGCAACTCGCGCAGCGCAGTTTCTCTTCGGCGCTGTATGGCGCCATGCTCGCGCCAACGGATATATTCTGCTCTCACGTACGCCGCAGACAATCCAATTCCGCCCACGACGATCAGCAGCAACACGATATCGAAGCTCATACCGCTCACCTTTCAGCGAATCTCAAGGTACTAACCGCCCCACCTGAGGGGTACTCGACTGATTGCAAGGTGCCGATTGTAATAATGAACCATTTTACCGTCCGTGACGTATTTAGTAAAATTGCCCCAACCGCCGCCCAATTTATCAATCGCTACCAGCCGGGGCCGTAAATCGGGCCTAGCGGTCCCCAGGGACCCCATGCATCCCAGTTCCAAGTAGCGTCATAAAACTCTAAGAAGGCGATGCGCTGCGCATGTGCTAAGTCCAGTTGCTGATTGCTGACGTATTGATCAAAGTCTTGCTGAGTGCCGATATACAAACATCCGCAAACCACCGGATCTGCATAGACGTAGTGGATGCTGTTGCCGTTTACGCGTTGCACAAATTGGTTTGCCGGCAAGCGATTCAACATCTCCTGCCGTTCTGCCGTGTCAGCGATGCGCACGCTAAATCCTGCGGCGCTGAGAGCGTCTTCCTGTTGCAGAACTTGCGTCGATTGGCATCCCGCAAGCAGGGCGATCAGCAGTCCCAAACCGGCGAATGGTTTGCATTTCATATTCTAGTTCTAGCGTCAGTCCTCGGCGCGCAATTTCGCTACATGCGCGGCCGTCAGATCCGAACCCTTTACGCCGTATAGAGCGGTGACGTAGTTCGCCACCGCGGCGATTTCGGCGTCCGAGTAGGTGGCGCCAAACGCCGGCATATTGTTGGCATCGATGGGTGAATGGCGATGCCCGCCGCCGATGATGACCTGCGCCACATTGTTGGCCGACGCATCATTGACTGAACGCGTGCCGGTCAAGGTCGCGAAGGGAATTACCGGACTCACACCGGTCCAACCATGACAGCCGGCGCACGCACCCTCGTAGACTTCCTTGCCATGCGTGTTGCTGTCGGTGGCAGCAAGTTGCGCGGCCGCGGCGGGCGTGGATCTGGGTTCCGGCAGGTCGGATGTGGTAACGCCCGGCACCGAGCGCAAATATGTGACCATGGCCGTGATGTCGCCGGGTTTTAAATGACTCAAGCTCTCATCGACCGCTTCGCCCATGGGTCCGGAAGCGGTGCCGCGTCCATCGGCATGACCCATAGACAGATAATGGGTCAGGTCCGCATCGCTCCACGCACCGACGCCGCTGCTGCGATCGGCCGTGATGTTGTATGCGCGCCAGCCGGCTTGGACAGCCCCGCCGAATTTTTGCCGGTTGTTCAACGCAAAGAAAAGATTCCGCGGCGTATGACATTCGCCGCAGTGACCCATTGCCTCGACCAGGTACGCGCCGCGGTTCCACTCGGCGCTGCGGTCGACGTGGGGTTCAAAACGCTTATCGGAGTTGAAAAGCACCGACCAGATGCTCATGAGGCCACGTTGGTTGAAGGGAAATGCCAAGGTGTTTTTTAGGCTAGGCGCATGCACGGGCTTGATCGTGAACAAATAAGCTTTGATGGCGAGCGCATCGGCGTCGGACATATACGTATAGCTGGCGTACGGCATGGCCGGATAGAGTTTGGTGTTGCCGCGACCGATGCCTTTGTGCACGGCGTTTAGGAAATTCGCATCGCTGTAGCTGCCGATCCCGGTCTCCGCATCCGGGGTAATGTTGGTCGAATAAATCGTTCCAAAAGGCAGAACGAAGGCGAGGCCGCCGGCGAACGGAGTACCGTCTTTGGCCGTATGGCACACCACGCAATCCGCCGCGCGCGTCAAGTATTCTCCGCGCTCGACCAGACTCGCCGATTTGAGCTCGGCGGGGGCGCCGGTGGGATCTTGGGCCTGGTACGCGCCAAGCGAAACCGTCTTGCCACCCGCAAAGCCGGTGGGCTGTGGGCCCAAAACAATATACGCGCAGATGATGACGCCCAAGCCGACAATCGCAGCCAGAGTCCAGAGAATGGGATGCGTTTTCATACGGCACCTGTTTTTGGAAATGGAAGCATGTGGATGCGCTTGCCGGTTGCCGCAAAAATGGCATTGGCGACAGCCGGTCCGATGGGCGCCACGCCGGGCTCGCCCACACCGGTCGGAGGTGCGGTCGAGGGCACGATGTGCACCTCAACTTTCGGCATTTCGTTCATGCGCAGCACGCGGTAGTTGTTGAAGTTACCCTGCTCGACACGGCCGTCCTTCAGCGTAATGGCGCTATAGAGCACAGCGCCGAGTCCGAATCCGATGCCGCCTTCCATTTGTGCGGTAATGATGTCGGGATTGATGGGCGTTCCGCAGTCCACGGCGCACACCACGCGATCGACTTTGATATTCCCGTAGCGGTCTACCGTCACTTCGGCGACCTGGGCGACAAACGTCTTGAACGCTTCGGCCACCGCAATGCCGCGCCCACGGCCTGCCGGCATCGGTCCGCTGTTCCATCCCGCCTTCTCGGCGGCGAGTTCCAGCACGGCTTTCATGCGCGGCTCGTGTTCCAGAAGCTTGCGTCTGAAGGTAAAACCATCCACGCCGGCGGCATGCGCCGCTTCGTCGATGAAAGCTTCGACGGCAAAGGTCGTGTGCGAGCTGCCCACCACGCGCCACCACAGCACCGGTACGCCGGTCTTGGTCGTCGACAGGTCCACCGCGATGTTGGGTATCGCGTAGGCAATATTCGCGGCGCCTTCCACCGAGGTTGCATCAATGCCGTTCTTGATGCCCGCGGCGAAAATCGTATCGGCCATGATCGACTGGCCGACGATGACGTGGTGCCAGCCGGTGAGCTCGCCCTGTGCGGTCAGTCCCGCTTCCATCTTGTGAAAGTACATGGGGCGATACAGGCCGCCGTGAATGTCATCCTCGCGCGTCCACTGCAATTTGATCGGCGTGCCGTCGGCGCCATACGCTTTGGCGATCGATACGGCTTCCACGATGTAATCCGAGATCGTGTTGGCGCGGCGGCCGAAGCTGCCGCCGGCATACAAGGTATGAATGCTGACTTGCTTTGGATCCAAACCTGCCGTGTGCGCGGCATTCGCCTGATCGATGGTCTGAAATTGATCGCCCGCCCAGATCTCGCAGCTGTTCGCGTCAAGCTTGACCACCGCATCGAGCGGTTCCATCGGCGCGTGAGCCAGGTAGGGGAACTCGTAACTCGCGGACACTTTGTGGACCGCGTCGCCAATGGCCTTCTGGGCGTCGCCCTCTTTGCGCGCGGATAGGGCGGGTTGATCGGCGAGGCGCCGGTATTCGTCCATCAATGCCGCGGAGCTGCGCTTCTCGGCCTTCGAATCATCCCACTCGATTTTTAGCGCATCGCGCCCCTGTTTGGCGGCCCAGAAGCTCTTCGCCACGACGGCAACGCCGCCCGGCACCTGCACTACCTTGACCACGCCGGGCACGGCGCCGGCCGCGTTGAGGTCGAAGGATTTTACGGTCGCGCCGAACAACGGCGGGCGCTTGAGCAGCGCAACCAGCATGCCCGGCAGCACGAAATCCAAAGTGAATTGCGCCGTACCATCGCTCTTTGCCGCCGCATCGACGCGCGGCGGACGGCCGCCGATCAGTTTGAAGTTTTTAGGGTCCTTGAGCACCACGGTGTCGGGTACCGGCAGCGTGACGGCAGTTTTCACCAGCGAGCCGTACGCCGCCTGGCGTTTGCTGGCGGCGTGGTACACCACTCCTTTCTCGGTGGTCAGCTCGGTGACGGGAACATGCCAGTCTTTCGCAGCCGCCGAGAGCAGCACCGCGCGCGCCTTGGCTCCCGCATCGCGCAGCTGCGCCCAGGAGTTGGCCATGGCCGAGCTGCCGCCGGTACCTTGAATCGTGCCGAAGACAAGATTGGCATAGCGCTTCGCATCGGCGGGCGCGCTTTCGACGGTCACCTTCGACCAATCGGCATCTAGTTCTTCGGCAACGATCGTTGCGATGCCGGTGTATGACCCCTGGCCCATTTCCAAGTGCTTGGCGATCACCGTCACGCTGTTGTCCGATCCGATGCGCAAGAATGCGTTGGGGGCGAAAGGAGCGCCGGGCGCCGGTACCGCAGCGACTGCGCGTCGGCCCGCCGTGGCCCATTCAAACCCAATGGTGAGGGCCACCACGGAAGCGGTGCCCGCGGTTTTGAGAAAATCGCGGCGCGTCGGCAGCGGCGAGCGAAGTGGTTTGTTGATCATGGTTTACGCCTTGATGGATTGCGCGGCCGAATGAATCGCGGCGCGGATGCGCTGGTAGGTGGCGCAGCGGCAAATGTTGCCGCTCATCGCGCCATCGATGTCCGCATCAGTCGGTGCGGCATTCCTTTCGAGGAGTGCCGTCGCGGACATGACCTGGCCGGATTGGCAGTAGCCGCATTGCGGCACCTGCAGTTCGACCCAAGCGGCTTGTACGGCTTTCGCTTGCTTGCTCTTCAAGCCTTCTATGGTGGTGATCTCGCGGCCGGCGACCGCCGACAGCGGCATGACGCAGGAGCGAACCGCTTGCCCATCCAGATGAACGGTGCAGGCGCCGCACATGGCCATGCCGCAGCCAAACTTGGTACCGTGCAGGCCGGCGACTTCGCGCAGCGCCCAGAGCAAGGGCATGGCGGGATCGGCATCCAAAGTGGCCGACTGGCCGTTGAGAACGAACGTGGTGGGCATAGTGGACTCCGCGGCTGGTGGTCCGATTCTACTTAAAATCCACGGCGGTGGTGTTGCCACCGCAAATAAGTACCCCCACGCGTTCCTGCGGCGCAGGTACGTATTGGCGAGAGGTTAATGCGGCAAGGGCCGCGGCACCGCCGGGTTCCGCCACGACTCGCAGCAATTTCCACAGCTGCCGCTGCGCGTCCAAGATGGCATCGTCCGATACCAATACGGTTTCGTTGATATGTCGTTGAATTACCGGAAATACCAAGTCGCCGACGCGGCGCGGTGCTAAGGATTCCGCCGCGATGCCGCCTGCCTCGGCATCGACCGGTCGGCCCGCCTCGAGCGCGCGCGTGAGCGTCGGTGCCTGCGTCGGCTCGACAGCGACGATCTTGATCCTGCCGTCGTACCAGGCCGCGAGTCCGGCGATGAGCCCGCCGCCTCCCACGGCGACCAGAAGCGTCGTCATTCCCACCGCCTGTTCCTCGAACTCCAAGCCGACGGTGCCCTGGCCGAGCATGGTCTCGCGCTGATCGAAGGCATGGATCGGCAGGGCGCCTGACTGGGCGACCCACGCCTCGCTCGCCGCCAGCGCATCGGCATAGCGCTCGCCGGTAATGACCAATTCCGCGCCGCAGTCGGTAATTTGCTGAATTTTCGCCCGCGAGGCGATGCCGGGAACGAATA
>Ga0182024_10017769_pt1 | contig 13312 bp, 12 predicted proteins | sample P32metaG_FD_120480 | JGI IMG/M metagenome (GOLD analysis project Ga0182024, IMG submission 120480) | Permafrost microbial communities from Stordalen Mire, Sweden - P3-2 metaG (Illumina Assembly) | ecosystem: Environmental > Terrestrial > Soil > Wetlands > Permafrost | place: Sweden: Stordalen...
ACGAAACCGACCCAGCATTCGGTCAAGGAACTGCGCTCGATCGGCATCCAGCCGGACATCCTGCTGTGCCGCACCGACCGGCCGATCCCCAAGGAGGAGCGGCGCAAGCTCGCGCTGTTCTGCAATGTGCGCGAGAGCGCGGTGATCGAGGCGCAGGACGTCGACAACATCTATGCGGTGCCCGAGGCCTATCACGAGGCCGGCCTCGACCGCGAGGTGCTGGCCGCCTTCGGCATCGAGAGCGCGCCGCTGCCCGATCTCGCGGTCTGGCGCTTCATCAACGAGCGCATCCGCAATCCGGAGGGCAATGTCACCATCGCCATTGTCGGCAAGTATACCGGGATGAAGGATGCCTATAAGTCGCTGATCGAGGCGCTGTCCCACGGCGGTATCGCCAACAAGGTCAAGGTCAAGCTCGACTGGATCGAGAGCGAGGTGTTCGAGCGCGAGGACCCCACACCATTCTTGGAGCATGTCGACGGCATTCTGGTGCCCGGCGGCTTCGGTCAGCGCGGCGCCGAAGGCAAGATCAGAGCGGTGCAGTTCGCGCGCGAGCGGCACGTGCCGTATTTCGGCATCTGCTTCGGCATGCAGATGGCCGTGGTCGAGGCGGCGCGCAATCTGTGCGGCATTGCCGAGGCCAATTCGACCGAGTTCGGCGCCACTTCCGAGCCGGTGGTCGGGCTGATGACCGAATGGATGAAGGGCAACGAGCTGCACCGGCGCGGGCGCGACGGCGACCTCGGCGGCACCATGCGGCTCGGCGCCTATCCGGCGGTGCTCCAGCGCGGCAGCCGGGCCGCCGAGATCTACGGCACCACCGATATTTCCGAGCGCCACCGCCACCGCTACGAGGTCAACACCGCCTATCGGGGCCGGCTCGAGCAGCACGGCATGCGCTTTTGCGCCATGTCGCCGGACGGCGTGCTGCCGGAGATGATCGAGTACGAGAACCATCCCTGGTTCATCGGCGTGCAGTTCCACCCCGAGCTCAAGTCGCGCCCGTTCGAGCCGCATCCCCTGTTCGCATCCTTCGTGGGCGCCGCGGTGGAGCAGAGCCGGCTGGTGTAGCGAAGCTTCACCTCGCCCCGCTTGCGGGGAGAGGTCGACGCGCGAAGCGCGGCGGGTGAGGGGCGTTCCCGCGAGTCTGAGCACGTGGAGAGGCCCCCTCATCCCAACCTTCTCCCCGCGCGCGGGGAGAAGGAGCGCGCCGAGTGCTGGGCCGCGCAGCATTTCACAGCAGCCATTTCGTGATATCCTGGCGGCACAAGGGAGAACCACGGCCATGCAGATCGAGCTTCACGTCAATGGCAAGGCGCAGGTCATCGAGGTCGACGATCCCGACATGCCGCTGTTGTATGCGTTGCGCGACGACCTCGGCTTGAGCAATCCGCGCTTCGGCTGCGGGCTCGGCCAATGCGGCGCCTGCACGGTGCATGTGGACGGCCGCGCGGTGCGCTCCTGCGTGACCCCGGCCGCCGCCGCGGCGGGCCGGCAGATCACCACGCTTGCCGGGCTCGGCACGCCCGAGCATCCGCATCCGGTGCAATCCGCCTGGATCGAGGAGCAGGTGAACCAGTGCGCCTATTGCATCAACGGCTGGATCATGACGGCGGCCGAATTGCTCGCGCATAATCCGCAACCGACCGAGACCGAGATCAAGCTCGCGCTCGACAGCTTGATCTGCCGTTGCGGCACCCACGCCGCCGCGTTGCGCGCCGTCAAACGCGCCGCCCAATCGGCGTGACGGAGAAAGCCATGAACAAGATCGACATGAACAAGATCGACATGAGCCAGATCGACATGGGCAGCAAAATCGAAACGCTGCCGCTCGACCGCCGTGCCTTCTTGGCGTCGAGCGGCGCACTGGTGATCACCCTGGCGGCGTCCATGGAGTTCGCAGCGCCGGCCAAGCCTGCGCAAGCCGCCACCAACGGCGCGGCGACGCGGCCGCCGCTCACCGGCGACCAGCTCTCCTCCTACATCACCATCGATGCTGACGGCACCGTGGCCGCCTATTACGGCAAGATCGACGGCGGGCAGGGGCTCGGCACGTCCATCGCCCAGATGGTGGCCGAGGAGATCGACGTTCCGTTCGAGCACGTGCGCGTGGTCATGGGCGACAGCGGCCGCACCCTCGACATGGGCGGGGCAAGCGCCGCCATCGGGGTCTCCCACGGCGGCATGGTGCTGCGCCGCACGGCAGCGCTGGCGCGGCATATCCTGATCGAGACGGCCGCCGGCGCGCTCGGCCTGCCGGCCGATCAGCTCACGGTGACGGACGGGGTGGTGCATGCGGTCGCGGACGGCAAGCGGAGCATCTCCTACGCCGAGCTGATCGGCGGACGTTATTTCGACAGCAAGGTGGACTGGAACGGCAAGACGTCGAATGCGCTCGCCGTCAACGTCAAGGTGCCGCTGAAGACACCCGATCAGTTCAAGGTCATCGGAAAGTCGTTTCGCCGACGCGATCTGCCCGGCAAGGTGTTCGGCACGCTCGACATGGTCAACGACATGCGGCTGCCCGGCATGCTGCATGCCCGCATGATCCGTCCAGGGATCGCGGGCGCGGTGCCGGTCAAGATCGACGAAAGCTCGATCGCGCAGATTCCGGGCACCCAAGTGGTGTGGATCAAGGACCTGCTCGCGGTCGTCGCCGAGCGGGAATGGAACGCGGTCAAGGCCGCCCGGGCCCTCAAGGTGACCTGGTCGGACTCGCAGCCGAACTTCCCGGGCAACGAGGGGCTGCATGCGCACATCCGCAATGCCCCGGTGGTCAAGCGCTTTATCCAGCGCGAGAACGGCTCGGTCGAGGACGGCTTCAAGCAGGCCGCGCGCATCCTCGAAGGCGAGTACGAATATCCGACCCAGTCCCATGCCAGCATGGGGCCGGCCTGCGCGCTCGCCGACGTGCGCGCGGACGCCGCGACGGTGTGGACCAGCACGCAGAAACCTTATGACGCGGCCGCTTGCGTGGCCGAGCTGCTCGGCCTGCCGCGCGAAAAGGTGCGGGCGATCTGGATGTTCGGCACCGGCTCTTATGGCCGCAACGATGCCGGCGACGTGACCGCCGACGCGGCCGTGCTCAGCCAGCATCTGCGCCGGCCGGTGCGGGTGCAATATATGCGGCACGAGGGCCTCGCCTGGGATCCCAAAGGCACGGCTTCGGTAAGCCGCAATCGCGCCGGGATCGATGCCAATGGCAAGGTGATCGCCTACGAGAATATCGGCAAGGCGTTCTCGCGCCTCGACATATCGACGCGGGAGGCACGCGCCGCCGACGTGCTGGCCGGCCATCTGCTCGGCCTGCCGTTGCGGCCCGAGCAAAGCTTCGAGATCCCGGTCGCCTCCTACACGTTCGATCACGGCCGGCTCGGCTGGGAAACCATCCCGCCCTTGATGGATCGCGCCTCGCCGCTGCGCACCAGCCACCTGCGCGATCCCTACGGTCCGCCGATCCTGTTCGGCAGCGAATCCTTCATGGACGAGGTGGCGGCGGCCACCAACATGGATCCGGTCGAGTTCCGGCTGCAATATCTCAAGAACCCGCGCGATCGCGACGCGGTGCGCATCGCCGCCGAGCATTACGGCTGGGACAAGCGGACCTCGCCGCGCAAGGGTCGCGGCGACGACATCGCGATCGGGCGCGGCATTGCGTTCCGGCGGCACTTCGACACCTTCATCGGCCTGATCGCCGAGGTGCGGGTGCATCGCGCTACCGGCAAGATCGAGCTGGCGCGCTATGTCTGCGCCCACGACGTCGGTCTGATCGTCAATCCGGAGACCTTGCGGCACGTCATCGAGCGGCAGCTGGTCTACGGCACCAGCCGCGCCATGTTCGAGGAGGTGCGCTTCGATCAGGACATGGTGACGAGCGTCGATTGGCTCACCTATCCGGTGCTGCACATGACTGCGGTGCCGGAAAAGATCGACATCGTGCTGATCGACCGGCCGGAGGCGGCACCCTCGGGCGCTGCCGAGATGGCGCTCGGCCTGGTCCCGGCCGCCATCGGCAATGCGGTCTTCGACGCAACCGGCGTGCGGCTGCGCCGCGTGCCGTTCACCCCAGAGCGCGTCAAGACGGCGCTGGAGCGGGCGTAGGAAACAAAGCTAACAATTCGAGGGCGCAGCAGTCGCGTGTCCCGGGCGCTGCGCAGCACGAAGCGCTCTTGCGCGTAGTGGTGCGCCGCAGACCCGAGATCGTTGCAAGCACTGGCGTCCGGCACGGTCCCGGCTCAAAGCCGGGGCAAGGAGATCGGCACCATGTCCCGCGGTCTTGATCACATCGTGCATGCGGCTCGCGACCTCGACGCGGCGGCGGTGCTCTATCGCCGGCTCGGCTTCACGGTCGGGCCGCGCAACACCCATCCCTGGGGCACCCACAACCATATCGTCCAGCTGCCCGGCTTTTTCGTCGAGCTGCTGACGGTCGCAGAGCCGGAGAAGCTCGGCGACGAGGGCTTGGCGGAACTGTTCGGCAGCTTCAACCAGGCTTTTCTGAAGAGCCACGAGGGGCTCTCCTGCCTCATCCTGGAAAGCCACGATGCCGCCGAGGACTCCCGCGATTTTGGCATTGCCGGAATCGCGGCCTCGCCGGCGCTGCAGTTCGAACGCGAAGGCAAGCGGCCGGACGGCGGCACCACCAAGGTCGGATTCTCGCTCGCCTTCGCGCGCGACGGCCTCGCTCCCCTGATCGGCTTTGCAACCTGCCGGCAGCAAAACCCCGAGAGCTTCTGGAACTCAACTCTCCAGCATCACGCGAACGGGACCAGCGCCGTCGCCGGGGCCGTGATCGTGGCCGAAAATCCGAGCGATCATCATATCTTCCTGTCCGCCTTCACCGGCGAGCGCGCGTTGAAATCGACTTCGAGCGGAGTTACGGCGCCCACGCCGCGCGGCGATCTCGCCATTATGGATGGGGCGGCATTTCGCAGCCATTTCGGCGTGCCGCCGCCCGACCTTGCCGGAGGCGCGCGGCTCGCCGCCATCCGCTTCACGGTGCGCGACAGCGATGCGCTCGTCGCGACGCTCAAGGCCGGCGCGATCCCGCATATCCCGCATATGGGCCACGTCGTGGTGCCGCCGCAGGCCGCGATGGGGGCGACATTGGTGTTTGCGACGGCCTAGCGGTTTGTACCTGCGCTGTGGGGAGAGCGCGCGCGCCGCATCTGCGGCAACCTCCCCGGCAAAATCTCAAATGGTTGACCACCGCTGCCACGGCCGGCATGGTCCGGCAATGGACGCGACCACCGCCAATCCGGCCCCCAATCCGATCGTTGCCGTGGGCAAGGCGCGCTTCGGCAATGACCTGCCGTTGGCGCTGATCGCCGGCCCCTGCGCGCTCGAAAGCCGGGTTCACGCCCTTGAGATGGCCGCGGCGCTCAAGGAGATGACGACACGGCTCGGTATCGGCTTGGTCTACAAGACCTCGTTCGACAAGGCCAACCGCACCAGCGCGGCGAGCGCGCGCGGGCTCGGGCTCAGGGACGCGCTGCCGATCTTCGCGGAGATCCGCCTCTCGCTCGGCATCCCGGTTCTCACCGACGTGCACGAGAGCGGGCAATGCGCGCAGGTCGCCGAAGTGGTCGACGTGCTGCAGATCCCCGCCTTCCTGTGCCGGCAGACCGATCTCCTGATCGCGGCGGCCGCCACCGGACGCACTGTCAATGTCAAGAAGGGCCAGTTCCTGGCGCCCTGGGACATGATCAATGTGGTCGCCAAGATCATTGCGGCCGGTAATCCCAATGTACTGGTGACCGAGCGCGGCGCCTCGTTCGGCTACAACACGCTGGTCTCCGACATGCGGGCGCTGCCGATCCTCAAGCGCTCGACGGGGGCGCCGGTGATCTTCGATGCCACCCATTCGGTGCAGCAGCCCGGCGGGCAGGGGACCACGTCGGGGGGCGAGCGGGAATTCGTTCCGGTGCTCGCGCGCGCCGCAGTGGCGGTCGGCGTCGCCGGGGTCTTCATCGAGACTCACCAGGATCCCGACAACGCGCCCTCCGACGGACCGAATATGATGCCGCTCAAGGAGATGGAAGCGCTGCTTCGCAGCCTGATGGAGTTCGATAAACTCGCCAAGGCCCCGCGCACCTGAATCCCGGATGGAGCGCATTGCGCTTCGCGCCATAGCCAGCGAAGACGGGCGTAGACGCCTAACGGCGGGCTACAAAGGCAAACAAAGAAACATTCAAGAGAGCCGCCATTCCCGCCACCCTGAAAATCGTCGGCCTGGTGGTGTTCGCATCGACCATCTTCAACCGCGCCGTCGATCCGCTCATTCCCAGAATTGCGACCGATCTCGCCATCGATGTGAATACCGTCGCTCTGCTGTCGTCGGCCTTCACGTTCCCCTACGCGCTGGTGCAGCCGGTGCTGGGCGCATTCGGCGATCATTTCGGCAAGACCAGGCTGATGAATTTCTGCCTGCTGGTGGTGGCGCTGGCGGCACTGGTCAGCGCGGCCGCCTGGAGCTTTCCGCTCCTGGTCGCCATGCGGGTCGTGGCCGGATGCGTCGCCGGCGGACTGTTTCCCATCGCGCTCGCGCTGATCGGCGATCTGGTGCCGGTCCAGCAAAGGCAAGTGGCGATCGGGCGGCTGCTGGCGGTCGGCCTGTCCGGCAACCTCGTGGGCGCCTCCATCGCCGGCGTGATCGCCGACCTGATGGGCTGGCGCGGCGTGTTCGGAGCCTTCGGGCTGTTCGCCCTGATCATAAGCGTCGCGGCGTTTCTGGCGCTGCGCGGCCACGATCAAGGCAAGCGGCCGCCGTTCCGCCTGGCCTCGGCGGTGGCCGGCTTCCGCAGCGTCTTCGCTGATCCGCGCGCCAAGGTCTGCTTTGGATCGGTATTCCTGGAAGGCCTGTTCATCCACGGCGTGTTTCCCTATGTGGCGCTGCTGCTGCTGGCGACCGGCGAGGCGCGCGCCTCGATCGCGGGACTGGTGATCGCCGGATTCGGGGTCGGCGGGGTGGTCTACTCGATGCTGGTTTCGGTCCTGGTCGCCCGCATCCCGCAGCGCCGGCTGATGATCATCGGCGGCTGCGTTGCCGCCGGCATGCTGGTCCTGATCGCGCTGAATTTGCCCTGGTACGAGCAGATCGGGGTCTACGGCACGCTCGGCTTCGGCTTCTATCTGTTGCATGGCTCGATCCACGTGCACGTGACCGAGCTCTCCCACACGGCGCGCGGCGCCGCGACCTCGCTGCATTCGAGCACGTTCTATCTCGGCCAGGCGGTGGGCCCGATCTATTACGGCTTCACCTTCTCCCATGGCGAGGTCGGCCCGAGCCTGGTGGCGGGCGCCGTGGTGATCGTCGGCGTCGGCCTGGTCTGCGCGCGGCTGCTGCGTCATCCGGGGGAGGGGCACTGAGGGACGGGGCAGAACTACAGAGGACTTGTGCAAGCCATTGAAAATCCCCATCATGAGGCTATTCGGCCTGGGGTGCCGCGGAGCCGCGGCTGAGATCAAACCCATCGAACCTGTCTGGGTCATGCCAGCGAAGGGAGCCGCCAGTTGACCGCCTCGTCTGTCGCCAAACCGAAAACGGTCGCCATCATCGGCGCCGGCGTGGTGGGGCTCGGCATTGCCTGGCGGCTTGCCGCCCGCGGCGTTTCGGTTTCGGTTTTCGACCAAGCTGCCGCCGGCGCGGGCGCGACCCATGCGGCGGCCGGGATGCTGGCGGCCTGCGCCGAGGCCGAGCCCGGCGAGGAAGCCCTGGTGGCGCTCGGCCGCGACAGCCAGGCGCGCTGGCCCGCATTTGCCGAGGAGCTCAAGCAAGCGTCCGGCATCGATGTGGAGTTGCGCCGCGAGGGAACGCTGGTGATCGCGCTCACCGCCGACGACCAGGCGCGGCTGTTTCATCATCTCGAGTTCCAAAAGAAGCTCGATCTGCCGCTGCAATGGATTTCCGCTGCCGAGACGCGGCGGCGCGAGCCCCATCTTGCCGGCAAGCTGGCCGGCGCGGTGTTCAGCCCGCAAGACCATCAGGTCGACAATCGCAAGCTCGCGCTCGCCTTGGCCGCCGCCGCAAAGGCCGCCGGCGCCGGCATCCACGAGCATCAGCCGGTGGCGGCGATCTCGAGCCAAGGCCGACGCGTCGATGGCATCGTGCTGGCCGACGGGACCAAGCACGCGGCCGATGTGGTGGTGCTGGCGGCCGGCGCCTGGTCGCGCGGCATCGCCGGCAGCATCGCGAATCTGGCGCCGCAATCGCTGCCGCCGGTGCGCCCGATCAAGGGCCAGATGCTGGCGCTGCGCATGGACAAGGCGGCGCCGCTCATCAGCCACGTGATCTGGGGGCCGGGCATCTATCTGGTGCCGCGTCTCGACGGCCGGCTCATCATCGGCGCCACGGTGGAGGAGCGCGGGTTTGATTCCACGCTCACGGCCGGTGGCCTGCTGACGCTGCTGGAAGCAGCATGGCGGGCGGTGCCGGCCATCGAGGAGCTGCCGATCGACGAGATGTGGGTCGGCCACCGGCCCGGCAGCCGCGACGATGCCCCGATCCTGGGACCTGGTCCGCTCGATGGGCTCGTCTATGCCACCGGCCACCATCGCAACGGCATCCTGCTCGCGCCGGTGACGGCTGACAGCATCGCGCGCCTGGTGCTCGATGGCACGATCGAGCCCGCCATCCGCCCGTTCGGCATCGAGCGGTTCACGCCCGCCAAGGCCGCGGAGTAGAATATCCATATGACCAACACGCACATGACCGATACCCACATGATGCAAGCCGGAGCCGACGCGCGGATCCGGATCAACGGGCAGGACGAGCCGCTGGTTGCGGCGACGCTGGCGGCGCTGCTGGCGGAGAAAGCCGTCGATGTCGCCCAGCGCGGGATCGCGGTCGCGCTCAACGGCGCCGTCGTTCCGCGCGCGGCGTGGCCGCAAACGGCGCTCAAGCCCGGCGACAGCGTCGAGATCGTGCGCGCGCGCCAAGGCGGTTGACGGAGCTGTTCCATGTCAGATCCTCTCATCATTGCGGGTCGCGAGTTCGGCTCGCGCTTGTTTCTCGGCACCGCCGGCTATCCCAACCGCAAGCTGATGCTCGACTCCATTGCGGCAAGCGGGACCCAGATGGTGACGGCATCGATCCGGCGGATCAGCCTCGCGGGCGATGACGAAAGCCTGGTCGACCTGATCCCCAAGCACATCCATTTCCTGCCCAATACGGCCGGCTGCCAGACCGCCAAGGACGCGGTCTTGACCGCCGAGCTGGCGCGCGAAGCGCTCGACTCAAGCTGGATCAAGCTCGAAGTGATCGGCGACCGGGAGCTGCTCTATCCCGACACCGAGGAATTGCTGCGCGCGACCGAAATGCTGGTCGAGAAGGGCTTTACGGTGCTGCCCTATTGCACCGAGGATCCGGTGGTCTGCCGCAAGCTTGCGGATGCCGGCGCGGCCGCGGTGATGCCGCTCGGCTCTCCCATCGGCTCCGGTCTTGGCGTCGCCAATCCCCATCTCATCGAGTTGATCTGCGCGCGCTCGCCGGTGCCGGTTGTGCTCGATGCCGGCATCGGCACCGCCTCCGATGCGGCGCTCGCCATGGAGCTCGGTTGCGCCGCGGTGCTCCTCAATACCGCCGTGTCGAAGGCGCGCGATCCCGTCATGATGGCCGCCAGCATGCGCGCCGCGGTCGAGGCGGGCCGGCTGTCCCGCCTGGCCGGGCGGATTCCCAAGCTGAGCCACGCCGAGCCCTCAAGCCCGCAATTCGGCCTGGTGGGAACGTGAGCCTGCCCCATCCGCCGCTGCTCCTGGTCACCGACCGTCACCAGGCCCGGTTGGCGCTTGGCGAGGTGGTCGCGCAGGCTTTATGCGCCGGCTGCCGCTGGGTGAGCGTGCGGGAGAAGGACCTTTCCGCCGACGATCAGATTATAGTCACCCGTAGCCTCCTGGTCGGGCGCCCCGACGGCGCCCGCGTCACGCTGCACGGCGATGCCGCGCTGGCGAAAGCGTGCGCGGCCGACGGCGTTCACCTGCCGGCCGGCAGCGATCCGATCCGCGCCCGCGCTCTGTTGGGACCGGGCAAGCTCGTCGGCGTCTCCATCCACACCGTCACCGAGGCCGAGGCGATCGATCCGGGCGTGGTCGACTATGCGATCGCCGGACCAGCCTATGAGACTGCGAGCAAGCCCGGCTATGGGCCCGAGATCGGCCGCAAGGGGCTCGCCGAGATTGCCCGGGCGGCGCGGGTGCCGGTCATCGCCATCGGCGGCATCAACGTCGCCCGCGTCGCCGAAGTGCTGGCCGCCGGGGTGGCGGGCATCGCGGTCATGGGCTCCGTCATGCGCGCGGCCTACCCGGAGCAGGCCATGCGAGCACTGCTGGCAACGGTCGCTGGACGCGGCGAATAGCGAGTGGCGAATAGGGTTAGTCTAGAGAAGACCCCATTCCTCGATAGACTATTCGCCACTCGCTATTCGCTGTTTTCAGTGGGCTACCCGCGGCCGCGGTAGGGCGCCACGCCCTGATCCGGGACCCAGACGCCGGCGGGCAGCTTGCCGGATTGCCAGAACACATCGATCGGCATGCCGCCGCGCGGATACCAGTAACCGCCGATGCGGAGCCATTTGGGACGCAGCAGGGCGACCAGCCTCTTGCCGATTGCAACCGTGCAGCCCTCGTGGAGGGCACCTTGATTGCGAAAGCTGGCGAGATAGAGCTTCAGGGATTTCGATTCCAGCAGCCACTTCGCCGGCACATAGTCGATGACCAGGTGGGCGAAGTCCGGCTGTCCGGTGACCGCACAAAGCGTGGTGAACTCCGGCGCCGTGAAGCGGGCAAGGTAATCGGTGTCGGGGTGGGGATTGGCGACGCGATCGAGCTGCGCGGCCTCTGGGGAGGCTGGAATGCGGCTCGGGCGGCCGAGCAGCGGCGGGCGGGACATGGGTCTCACTGGCGCTGAGTTGAAGGCAAAGCGGGTTATCGGCCCACGTCGCCAGGGTCGCAATCCTTTTGTGACCAAGCCCTTGCGATCGGCCCCTGATCCCTTACAAGCGCGGCTGACAACACAGCAGGCAGGGGCGCTATGACCGCCATTGTGGACATCATCGGCCGCGAAATCCTCGACAGTCGCGGCAATCCGACGGTCGAGGTCGATGTCGAGCTCGAGGACGGCTCCAAGGGCCGCGCCGCGGTGCCCTCGGGAGCCTCCACCGGCAAGCACGAGGCGGTCGAGCTGCGCGACGGCGACAAGCGCCGCTATCTGGGCAAGGGCGTCCGCAAGGCGGTCGATGCCGTCAACGGCGAGCTTTTCGATGCGCTCGGCGGCATGGATGCGGAAGCGCAGGGCAAGATCGACGAGACCATGATCGCGCTCGACGGCACCCCCAACAAGAGCCGGCTCGGCGCCAATGCGATCCTCGGCATCTCGCTCGCGGTGGCCAAAGCGGCAGCCGCAGCGAAGGCGTTGCCGCTCTATCGCTATGTGGGCGGCGTCGCGGCGCGGCTGTTGCCGACTCCGATGATGAACGTCGTCAATGGCGGCGTTCACGCCGACAATCCGATCGATTTCCAGGAATTCATGATCATGCCGGTGGGGGCGGCCTCGCTGGCGGAGGGCGTGCGCGCCGGCTCGGAGATTTTCCAAACCCTCAAGGCGGCGCTCAAAGCCGCTGGACACAACACCAATGTGGGCGACGAGGGCGGCTTCGCGCCCAACCTGCAATCAGCTGATGCCGCTCTCGACCTCATCATGAAGGCGATCGAGAGCGCCGGCTACAAGGCCGGAACGGATGTCGTCCTGGCGCTTGATCCCGCTTCCACCGAGTTCTTCAAGGATGGCGCCTATCATTATGAAGGCGAAGGCAAAATCCGTTCGCCCGAGGAGCAGGCCAAATACCTGGCGGAGCTGGTTTCGCGCTATCCGATCGTCTCCGTCGAGGACGGCATGGCGGAGGACGATTTCGCCGGTTGGAAGATTCTCACCGACCTGATCGGGGACAAATGCCAGCTGGTGGGGGACGACCTGTTCGTCACCAACGTGAACCGGCTGGCGCAAGGCATCAAGGACGGCCTCGCCAACTCGATCCTCGTCAAGGTCAACCAGATCGGCACCTTGACCGAGACCTTGGCGGCGGTGGAGATGGCGCATCGGGCCGGCTACAGCGCCGTGATGTCGCACCGTTCGGGCGAGACCGAGGATGCAACCATTGCCGATTTGGCGGTCGCCACCAATTGCGGGCAGATCAAGACCGGCTCGCTCGCCCGCTCCGACCGCACCGCCAAATACAATCAGCTTCTGCGCATCGAGGAGGAACTCGGCCCCCAGGCGCAATATGCGGGCACCCGCACCCTGAAGGGGGCCGACCGGTAAAAAGGCGAATAGCGAGTGGCGAATAGCGAGTAGCGAGTAGTCAAGCAGTCGGGTTACCCTGTCGCCACTCGCTATTCGCTATTCGCCCTCTCCCGTTAAAGCGGCTTTAACGCGCTGCCATCATTTTTGCACCAATGGTCACGCGCCGACGGCTCCGCAGCTTCCTCAATGCGCTCGCGCTCTACACGATCGCGGCGCTGCTGATCGGCTATTTCGGGGTCAATGCCTATACGGGCGAGCACGGCCTGATCGCCAAGCGCGATCTCGACCAGGATATCGCGCAATTGAACCGGGACCTGGCTGCCGTCAAGGCCGAACGTGCGGTCTGGGAGCGGCGGGTTTCGCTGCTGAAATCCGACAATATCGATCCCGACCTGCTCGACGAACGGGCGCGGGCGCTGCTCGACGACGCCGACTCGCACGACCTTACGCTCATGCTCAAGCGGCGATAGGCGGCGTTGTCGCGGGCGTTGCGTTGCGCTTGCAGGCGGCTATAAGGCGCACGCAGACCGGGTTCCGTCCCGCCTGTGCGGGGACAAGTTTTTCTGAACGGAAAACCGGATTCCACTCTTGGTGAAAATGCTTTAAGGGAAAGGGCGGCCATTGGCCCGGTTCGCGGCCGCCGCTCTCGAGGAGACCCATGGCCGTCGCCAGCCCCATGCAAACCGCTCAGCCCGCCCCGATGCGGCGCCCCGCCGCCGAGGAGGCGGCCGAGACCACAGTGCCTGAATTCAGCAAGGACCAGGAGCTGACCGCCTTCCGCCACATGCTGCGCATCAGGCGGTTCGAGGAGAAGGCCGGCCAATTATACGGGATGGGGCTGATCGGAGGCTTCTGTCACCTCTATATCGGCGAGGAGGCAGTGGTCATCGGCATGCAGATGGTGCTCAAGCCGGGCGATCAGGTGATTACCGGCTACCGCGATCACGGCCATATGCTGGCCTGCGGCATGGACCCCAGGGGCGTCATGGCCGAGCTGACCGGCCGGCGCGGGGGCTA
>Ga0182024_10017770_pt1 | contig 13312 bp, 12 predicted proteins | sample P32metaG_FD_120480 | JGI IMG/M metagenome (GOLD analysis project Ga0182024, IMG submission 120480) | Permafrost microbial communities from Stordalen Mire, Sweden - P3-2 metaG (Illumina Assembly) | ecosystem: Environmental > Terrestrial > Soil > Wetlands > Permafrost | place: Sweden: Stordalen...
CGCCACCGCCACCGGTGAAGAAGAAGCATAAGAAGAAAAAAAAGCAGGCCGCGAAAGCGAAGCGCCCCAAAACGAATCCCAAGGCTAAGAAGGCTGCGAAGAAGGCCCCACGGAAGAAGGCCGCCAAAAAGGCCGCGAAGAAGACTGCCGGGAAAAAAGCTGGAAAGAAAGCCGCAGCAAGGAAAGCCTCTGGGAAGAAATCCGAGAAAAAGGCGGACAAGAAAGCTTCTCGAAAGAAATCTGAGAAGAAGACCCACGGCAAGAAGACCGGGAAAAAGGTAGTCAGCAAAGCTTCTGCAAAGAAGGCAGAAAAGAAGAATTCCGCGAAGAAGCCCGGCAAACAGGCTTCAGGAAAGAAGAAGAAGAAGAAATAGCTGTTTGGCTAGTGGTTCGCAGTCTACAGAGCCATTGAAATGAGGGTGCCCCATCCTTCCGCAGTTCTATCGCGGAAGGGTGGGAGACCACGGACCATGTCCCTCAGTTTTCGAACATTTACTCGCCGTCCGGTGGCACCTGTTCCAGCAGCCGCTTCCAGGTCTTCTGGTTCTTGCGAAATCCGCGCTTCAAGTCCTCAAGAATGCGCTCGAAGTCGCCGTTGGTCTTCAGGTTGTTCCACGCCGGATTCTTCTGGAACCATGGATAATTCTCATTGCCCAGATAGATAGCCCGGCGCAGCCAATGCAGCGCTTCGCTCGAGTCGCCTTCGACGGCAAAGTAGGTCGCCAGCCGGTAAGCCATCTCGCTGTCAGCCTCGGCAGCGGCCAGCGTATCGTCCTTCAGCAATGCGGCGCCCCGTTCCCACGCGCCCGTCTGCACGTAGCATAGCGCCAGAGTGGGCACGGCGATGCGCAGAGAAGTATCGTCGTGAACCACGCTTTCCAAAATCTCGATAGCCACATCGAGATTGCCGAGGCGCATCTGCTGGTAGCCGGCAGAAGTGCGCAGCAGTGGGTGGCGCGGCTCAAGAGCCAGCCCCTTCTCAAGCTCGTCGCCGGCCAACTCTATCTGATTCTGGTAGTGGTAAACCCGGGCGCGGTGGTTGTAAAGGATGGGCGCGTTGGCGGGATTCAGTTTGAGCGAAAGGCTGAACTGCCGCAGCGCTTCGTCGTACATACCGTCACCGCGCAGTGCCAGGCCGGCAACCATGTGGACGTTCCAGTCGTTGGCTGCGCCAGAGAGCAGATTGGCAATGCCGTGCCGTGCCGACTCTTTTTCGCCGCGCGAGAGCAGCATGTAGATGCGGTAGAGGTTGGCCTCGGTTGAAGCAGGATCGAGTCTCAGCGCCTCATCGAAAGCACGGCGTGCGTGCATCACGTGAATCTGCCCGCCAAACCCGTGGCGCACATATTGCAGCTCGGCGATGCCCAGGCCGCACCATCCGGATGCAAACGCAGGATCGGCGGCCGTGACACTGGTGAACAGCGCATGAGCTCGGTCCAGGTCGGTGCGTGAACCGGTGCGCACCATGAACGAACTCAGCAGCGCGCGGCCCTGCAGATAATCCTCACTGACCCGCCCGGGCAATGATCCAATTGCCGCTTCGCGCGCGCCTGTTCGCGGTGCGTCGATCTTAGCCGCGTCCATCCGATCCCTGGCCGAGAGCCCGTGCAGAGCCGCAAACACTTCGTTTGAAATTTCGGTCTGGACGGCGATCAGGTCCAGCGATGCCACGCGGATGGCGCCGCCGGAGCGCACGCTCTGCGACACCACGTCCAGCAGTTGCCAGTTAAGATCGAACCCCTCGTCGGAGCGGAGAAAACTGCCGGCCAGCACAAACGAGACCAGCAGCTTCTGGCCAATGGAAAGCGGGTCCATCTGCGCAATGGGCAGCCGCATGAGTGTGCTGGAGGGGCGAACGACCAGTGCTGGAATGCGTGCCAGGCGAGCCGCAATCGCGTCAGCCAGAGCAAAGCCGTAAAGCGGAGCCACTTCGGTCGCGCCCAGGTTGGTAAACGGCAGCACGACCAGAGAGTTTTGCGGCGCACGGTCGACGGCCGGCTCGCGGAACCGCTCTGCCAGCATGGAGAGGAATCCAGTGTTGCGCTTCTCCGCCTCACGGCCCGTGGTGGGCAGGTTTGCAGCTGCATCGCCGGGGATGACACCGGTTTCAATTTGCAGCGCCTTCATGATGGTCTTCAGAGCCTCGCGAACCTCAGCCGCGGAGGCGTACCGTGCTCCGGGATTCTTTTCCAGGCAACTGGCGATCACGCTTTTCAGCTCCGGAGAGATGCCCGGAATAATGCTGCTCAGATCCGCAGGGTCGGTGTACTGGATGGCGCGAATGGCCTGAAAATCCTCGGCGTCGGGCCGGACAAAGGGATGGCGTCCGCTGACCAGCTCGTAGAGGATGACGCCCAACGCCCACACATCCGACTGCACGCTGGATTGGCCGGTGACAAACTGCTCCGGAGCCATGTAGCGGATGGTTCCGCCGCGCGCGGTATAGGTCGCCGCGACGGAGGCATCCTTGGCCATGCCAGGTTTGGATGGGTCGAAGTTGGCATCTCCCGGAGGCAGGCGTCGAGCGAGGCCGAAGTCGAGAATCTTCACCAAGCCGCCGTCGGTCAACATTACGTTTTGGGGCTTGAGGTCGCGATGAAAGATTCCCAGGGCATGCGCGGCCTGCAGGCCGTCGGCTATCTGAATGCCCACCGACAAAACAAGCTGCAAGCTGGCCGGGCCGTGCCCGATGAGGCGGTCGAGCGACTGCCCCGGGACATACTGCATCACAATGTACCCTTCGTCGTCGCTCTCGCCTACCTCGTAGATGGCGCAGACGTTGGGATGTTCAATCGCGGAGGCCAGGCGAGCCTCTCTCAACATGGTTGACCGCATTTGCTGAGCCGAAAGCAGCCCGGTACGCAGAATCTTGAGCACCACGGGCCGCTGCAGCAGCGAGTCGTTGGCCAGATACACCACGCCGCTGCCGCCTGCGCCGAGGCGGCGGAGAATCTCGTACTGTTCGATCGTTCTTCGCTTCATCTACCTCAAGTTTACCGGGCATGTCGTCAGGAAAGCCTCAAGACCCCGTGAATTGAGGATAAGATTCTCGGATTGAATCGTTTACGGATCAATTCGGAGCCGCTGGAAATGGGCGTTCCGGCGCCCATCCACATCTTCGCCATCATCCTGGGCGGGATTTGCGAGCCCCAGAAAGGCTTCCCCCCAAAGGACCTGCCGCAATCTGATACCTTCGTACTGAGAATGATGGGGTCGACCAGATTGGCAGCGGCAAGACATTGGCGGCATTGGATCGCTTCGGCGGTATGTGGAATAGCCCTGTCGGCAGCAAGCCAGACCCCGTTACGGCAACCTTCTGCAGACGCCCAGCAACCCCGGCAGCAACAACCCCAGGGGCAGAGCGAACAGGTGCACACTGGCGTCACCAGCGGCCTGGACACCGAAGCGCGCCTTGAGAACCTCCTGGCCGATCACCAGTTCTTCCGCATCGAATCGGAACTGGACCAGATGCCTCCTGAGCAGGCCCAGACCTACCGCGGCATTCTGGCCAACCGCAACAACGACGCAAAAACCTCCATCCAGTTGCTGGCGCCTCTTGTTGACCAGGTATCCGCAAGCGGCAACCTGGCCGAAGAAAAGCTCCTGCGCAAAGCTCTGGCTGAGGACTACCTGCGAATAGGCGACCTGGCCAAGGCAGCCAAAGCGTATGAAACCTATGCAACCCGGATGCAGGGCCATCTGACTCCCGAGGAGCAAGACGAGATCGAACTGCCGCTCAAGCTTGCGCCGCTGGCCACAACCAATCCGCCCATGACAGTCGAGCCCTATGAGCCTTTCCTTTTCCAGATCACACGCAACCCGATAGGCCTGACCGAGCTGCCGGTCTATGTGGATGCGCGACAGCACAGTTGGATGATGGACCCCACGGCCACCTTCAACCTCATCGCTAGCTCGCTGGCAAAAGAAGCGGGGCTGAAAGTTTCAGACGAGACTGCCACCATCCGCTCGCTCACCGGCCGCCCCATCCAGGTGCATGTCACCGTGATTCCCCGCTTCACCATCGGCGGCCGCATCACCTTCCGCACCATGACCGCATTTGTATTTGAAGACGCCGACTACGCCTTCCCTCGCTCGCATTTTCAAGTTGAAGGAGTCCTGGGCTATGCGGCGCTTTCTGCCTTGGGCAGCCTGACGGTCACAGCCGACGCAACCATCGAAGTGCGGCCCTTCAAGCCTCCGCTGGCCACTGAAAAAGAAGACCCGCCCATGCCGGGTGCGCGCTTCTTCCTCGACGGAGACCGGATGATCGTGGCGCTGGGCGTGAAAGGCCAGGAGCACATGTTTCAGGTGGACGCCAGCGGCCAGCAAACATATTTAACATCGCGCTATTTCGATGAGCACTCTGAGAACTTCGCCGGCCAGAAGATGGCGCTGTTCTCAATTCCCGGGGCGCAGAACAAGCCCCCGCAGCCAGCTTTCGTTGCAGAAACTGTTCCGCTCACCGTCGGACCGGCCGAAGTCGAAGCGCATTACATTCAAGTCATCACGCAACCCATCGGACTGGCCGCGCTCGACGATGTGTATGGCGTGCTGGGGATTGATTTCCTTGATCAGCTCAAGTCCTACACCTTCGATTACAGAACCATGCGGTTTGCTGTCAGGACGGAGTAGGTGCAAAAAAAGAGGAATTAATCTGAAGCCATGTCAAGCTCTCCTGGCCTCGGAATCGAAAGCCTCGGCGATCATCGAATCCTTGTCCTTCGCGATGTTGGAACCGCCGGAGTCGCCGAGGTCAAATAGGCTCTCCACCTCGGCTCTCTCTTTCGGAGCTGCTTCGTTGTTCGGCTCGTCTCCGGGCATTGGCTGTGTTCCCAAAATCATGATGCTTCCATTCTATGACCGATGCAGACGTTGCGTAGCCGCAATCGTCTGGCCGTTGTCCTTCAATGTCCCCGCCGCACATCCCCTTCAGCAACTTTTTCCGGCGGCAGACTAACCAACCGCTTCTGGCTGCGCCTTCCCAGCATCAGCATCGCTACGCCAAACACCAGTAGCACCAATCCCCACCAGAAATTGGCGTTGATGCCCAGGCTGACGGCATAAATCGCGCTACCCCTTGTCGCCAGACCGAAGGCCGTCAGGATCATGCCGACCAGCGTGAACATCATTCCCATCGGGATGCGTAAATCGAGACTCATGCTCTTCTCCAATCCCGCGTCAGACGCAACAAACAATCCCTGGCATTCCGCGGGAACTCTTCAATAAAAGAAAATGTTCAGCGCAACGGCCATCAGCAGTACTGCAACAGCGAGCGCTTCAGGGCTCTTCCACCACACATTATGCGCCTTTGGCGGCTTGGGCGTAAGCGAGTGGACCAGCCCAACCAGCTCCGATTCCGGTCTGGCCTTGGTGGCCAGACTCACCACAACAGTGACCACAAAGTTGGTGCCAAATGCAAAGATCGCGCCCCAGAAGTTCTGCGCCATGTCGCTCGGATAGTGGTGGATCACGGTAAGCCAGCCGCCGTGAATGCCGGGCCGCGCCTCGATGGGCAGCGTGAGCCCGTGATGCAGCATCGCAGCGGCTGTGCCCGAAATGAGCCCAGCAAATGCGCCATGCCCGGTAGCGCGCTTCCAGAACATCCCCAGCAGAAAAGTAGCAAACAGCGGCGCATTCACAAAGCTGAATACCAGTTGCAGAGTATCCATGATGTTATTGAAGTTGATGGCCGCATACGCTGTTGCAATCGAGAGCAGTATGCCGCCCACCGTAGCCCATCGGCCCACCGCCATGTAATGCCGGTCGCTGGCGCCCTTGTGGATGTACGACTGGTAAAGGTCGTAAGTAAAAACGGTGTTAAACGCGGTCACGTTGCCCGCCATGCCGCTCATGAAGCTGGCCAGCAACGCCGTGAGACCCAGGCCGAGAATACCAGTCGGGAAGAAGTGCAGCAGCATGTTGGGCGTGGCCATGTCGTAGTCCAGCAGCGGCTCGCCGCTGGCGGTCAGCATGGGCATGCCGGTCACCGGGTTGATCTTGGCCGGAACCAGCCCGCGGCCTTCTTCCACATTGTGCGGAACAACGGTGGTCTCGCGAACAATCATCCCGTTTACATTGCGTTCCACAGTGGTGGTGTGCGGCGTCGGTAGCCCGATAGCCAGCAGTCCGGGCAGAATGACCAGAAACGGAAAGAATATCTTTGGCACCGCGGCAATTAGCGGAACGCGCCGCGCCGACTCCATATTCTTTGAAGCCATGGCAGTCTGAATCACCAGAAAATCCGTACACCAGTAGCCAGAGCCCAGCACGAACCCCAGTCCCATGCCGATGCCGATGATCTCAATGCCCATGGGATTGGTGGATGCATGCGCCACGCCCTTCCACTCATGCATGTATTGCATCGGGACCGAAGCTTTCAGCCCGCTCCAGCCGCCAATATTGCGCAGCCCCAGCAACACCAGCGGCAGAAAGCCGGCGATGATCAGGAAGAACTGCAGCACCTCGTTGTAAATGGCGCTGGTCAATCCGCCCAGAAAAATGTAGGCCAGCACAATCACGGCTGAAAGAACAATCGAGAAGGTGAAGATGCCCTCCGGAGCCCATCCCAGCGCATGAAACAGTCCGTCAAACACATGCAGCACCTGGATCAGCCGCGCCATCGCATACATTGAAATCCCCGAGCTGAACACCGTCATCACGGCAAAAGAGCAGGCGTTCAGCGCGCGGGTCTTCTCGTCGAACCGCATGCGCAAAAACTCCGGCACCGAGCGGGCTTTCGAGCCGTAGTAAAACGGCATCATGAAAATGCCCACGAAAACCATAGCCGGAATGGCGCCGATGCCGTAAAAGTGAGCCGTCTCCAGGCCATACTTCGCGCCCGAAGCCCCCATGCCAATCACTTCCTGCGCGCCCAGGTTGGCGCTGATAAAAGCCAGGCCGCAGATCCAGGCTGGCAGCGCGCGCCCAGCCTGGAAGAAGTCCTTGCTCGTCTTCATATAGCGCTTGAGCGCAAACCCGATGCCCAGCACAAACACGAAGTAGAGCAGCATGATCAGCCAATCGACGGCAGTGAGGTTCAACACGAGCAGCTCCTTCGGAAAAATGCGTTTGCCGAAAACAAGTGGCGACCGGCGCGGAAAAGCGACCAGACAACTCTACTGATGGGGGCCAAGTCCCGTCCAGCAAAATTTGAAAAGGTTTTCATGGAGGCCCAAAACTTTACTGCTTTGAAAAAACGCGCCTTTTTTCTTCATGAAGCTGTTTTCCCGTCCCAGCAAGAGGTTACGATGAAAATGAGGGGAAGCACATGGCAAATGCGGAAACAGATTTGGAGATCGACTGGATGGCCTGTGAGCTGATCGAAAAAGTCCCCGGCAAGGTCTCGGGACGGCCCATCGTGCGCGGTACGCGCATCATGCCCGACGGCATTGTGAACAGCTACGATATGGGCGAGAGCATTGAGGACATACGCGAGGATTGGCCTTCGCTTTCCGTCGCCCAGATCGAGCGCTTGATCGAGTTTGCTCACGAGCATCGCGGACAGGCTCATCCGTGAAGGTGTTGCTCGACGAAAATCTTGCGCAGCGCTTGCGAACGAACCTGGGCACACATGAAGTTTTCACCGTCGCTTATAAAGGCTGGGCTGGACTTAAGAACGGTGAACTCTTGCGGACAGCCGAAGAAAATGGCATCGATGTCTTTCTTACTGGCGATAAAACGCTCGTCCATGAGCAGAATCTCAAAAGGCGCAATCTTAGCATCGTGGCGTTGTCTGCCGTTGAATGGGACATCCTTAAGAACTATCTACCGTTGATTACCGCCGCGATTGATAACGCTCTCCCAGGTTCTTTTCAGGAGGTCGATTGCGGCACATTCAGCCGGAGGAAGACCCCTGATCCCTAGTACACTGGAAGTGCATGATTCCCACCCTCGCCTGGACGCCGGAAGGCGTCCGTTTCATCGATCAGACCAGGCTCCCTCTCGAGGAGGGCTATGTCCTCGCTGCCACCTATGAACAGGTGGCCGAGGTGATTGTGACCATGGTTGTCCGCGGCGCTCCGGCCATCGGAGTCTCCGCGGCCTACGGCATCGCATTGGGCGCGCGCCAGACCCAAGCAACAACGCCTCCTGAATTCGTTCCCGAGTTTGACCGCATCTGCGCGCGTCTGGCCGGCACACGCCCCACGGCAGTGAATCTGTTCTGGGCCATCGACCGCATGAAGCGGCTGTTTGCCACTCTGCTGACCTCAGGCGCAACCCTCCCAAAAATCCAGGAAAAATTTCTCTCCGAAGCGCACGCCATGTATCAAGAAGACATTGCCGCCTGCAAGGCCATGGGCGCATTCGGCGGCGCGCTGCTGCCGGACGAAGGCGGAGTCTTAACCCACTGCAACGCCGGCGCGTTGGCCACCTGTGGCTACGGAACCGCGCTCGGCGTAATCCGTTCCGCCGTGGAGCAGGGCAAGCGCATTCATGTTTACGCCGACGAGACGCGTCCCTTTCTACAGGGCGCTCGGCTCACCGCCTGGGAACTGATGGCCGACGGCATTCCAACCACAGTCATCTGCGACAACATGGCTGCCAGCCTGATGCGCGCCGGCCGCATCCAGGCTGTCGTCGTAGGCGCAGACCGCATCGCGGCCAACGGAGATTTCGCCAACAAGATTGGAACCTACAACGTGGCCATCCTCGCCAAAGAGCACTGTATTCCGTTTTACTGCGCAGCTCCCTGGTCTACCATCGATCTGGCCACCGAAACAGGCGACGCGATTCCCATCGAGGAGCGCTCTGCCGCAGAGGTGACGCACCACGGCGGCAAGCAACTGACCCCGCATGGCGTGGGCATTTGCAATCCAGCCTTCGATGTAACACCGGCGAAGTATGTGACCGCAATCATCACCGAGCGCGGCGTTCTGCATGCCCCGTATGCCGAGTCGCTGCACGAGATGGAGTTGGCCGCTAAGTGAGTCCTTTGCCCGGGTCCGAATGCCTGCGCCGCCCAACTACCTGCTGGGGCGAGAGCTTGTTCGAGAAGATTGAGAAAGTTCCGCCGCCTTCTCCGCACACCACAACTTGATCAGCGACTGGTAGGGCACGTCGAGCCTCCGCGCATGGCTGCGGATGGCGTTCAGCACATCCTCAGGCATGCGCAGCGATATTGTCTCGGTGGACGGGCGAAGCTTGGGAAAGGTCGCCAGCTTGGCCTTGCTCCAATCCACATACCTGGTGCTGTCGTTTCCAGCAGACTCCCAGAAGGCGCGCTCCTCGGCTTTGTTTGCAAACTTAGGAATCGGCTTCAATCGCTTGCTCATAGACAGCTCTCTCCTTCCGGCTCATTGCTCGCGCTGAGATGCGGCGAATCAAACTTCCCATTCCAGAATAGCTGCAATGGTAGATCGTAGCCACAGAGGGCCTCTCAGCCACAGCGTCTACAGTAGGAGTGTGCCGCTTCCCCGCTTCAACTTTTTCCTGCTGCATCAGCGGTCGCTCCTGCGCGGAATAGTCCTTTCATTGGCCGCGCTCGCCGGCAGCATGCGCCTCACAGGGTTTCCCGATGCCGCTCATCTGCATCCCTCGCATTGGCTGTTTCTGCCCGTGCTGGCGGCCGCCTGGGGAATGGTGGACACCGCGCGCTGCATCGGCCGCAAATGGAGCCTGTTCCATGCCGGAATACTCATCCTGCTCTACTCGGAACTCATGATCCTGGCGCTAACAGTCTTTCTCTGGCTGTATCAGGTCTGATGTCAGAACATGAGTTCTACATCTGCCATTCGACCGCAACTCACATATAGCCCGAATCCATTCTTGCCGTGTAAGATTGTGCGAAACCTCAGATCGTTACCCCGCGATCGAGCAGATGAAGAATTTCAAGGGGAAATAATTGGAGGAGCATATGCTCAAAGGCTTTCGTGATTTTATTCTGCGTGGAAATGTAGTGGACTTGGCTGTGGCCGTCATCATCGGCGCAGCCTTCGGAGCGATCACTGCGTCAGTGACCGCCGATGTGATTACCCCCGTGATCTCTGCCTTGGTCGGCGCGCCCGACTTCTCCTCGCTGGTGATTCACGTGCCTGTGCTGCACCATGTTCCGCCGCCGCCGAGTCCGCTGCCGGCGAATTACGTCGTTCCGGGCGATATCCATATCGGCAAGCTGCTCAACGCAATGATCAACTTTCTGCTCGTGGCAGGGGCGATTTATTTCGCGATTCTGTTGCCGATGCAGTTCATGCTCAAAAGACTCGAAAAGCCCGCGCCTCCACCACCGCCCGCAACCAAGCCCTGCCCCGAATGCCTCAGCGACATTCCTCTCGCCGCCAAGCGCTGCGCTCACTGCACACAGCCAGTGTAGCTCGGCAACCTTGCACCCTCAATCCAGCCCGCGCAAAGGCGCCGAAGCAGCATAAGTGCCCGCAAAAATCGTGGCCGCCGCCGCAGCCATGGCGGCCAGCGCATGCGGCGTGGGAATGTGACGGGACATCTCACCTGCCAGCAGCGATCCCAGCGGCGGCAGCCCCAGAAAACAAGTCGCGTAAATGCTCATGACGCGACCCCGCATCTGGTCTGAAGCCAGGTGCTGGATGGCCACATTGAACGATGAGATCATCAGGATTCCGCTATAACCCTCCACCAGCAGCAGGCATTGCGACAAAACAAAGCTGTGCGAGTAGCAGAACCCGATGATCGCGGAAAAGAAAACCACGCCTCCGATTGTGACCACCGCGCCGCGATGGCGAACCGTACCCAGCGCTGCCACCGTAACCGCGCCCATTACCGCTCCCAAACCTGATGCAGCCATCAGCCAGCCCAGCCCGGTCTCGCCCACGTGCAGCTCTATGCGTGCGAAGTAAGGGATGAACGTGAGGAAGGGTATGCCGAAGAAGCTCGCCCATGCAGTCATCCAGACCAGCACCCGCAACTGGCTGTTGCCGCGCACATAGGCGAATCCCTCGCGAAGGCTTGAAAACAGTCCGGGGTAGTGGGAGGGCTTCTGCTCCGGATACTTGATGCGAGTGAGCGCCCAGAGCACGGCGAGGAAGCTGACACCATTCAGAAAAAAGTTGCCCGCCACGCCCACCAGCGCCATGGCGTAACCGCCCAGTGTGGGGCCCAGAATGCGCGACATATTGAACTGCGCGGAGTTCAGCGCGATGGCGTTGGTCAGGTCTTCGCGCTTAACCAGCCGCGGCACCAGCGCCTGGTAGCTCGGCGCGTTCATGGCCATGGCCATGCCGTTCAGGAAAGCCAGCACCACCACTTCCCACACGGTAATGATCTTCAGCCAGGCCAGAGCCGCCAGCGCAAAGGCCAGCAGCATCATGGCCGATTGCGTCACCAGCAGCAGACGGCGCTTGTTCACGCGGTCCGCTACAACGCCTCCGAAGAGCGTGAAAATGAGAAATGGAATGGAGCCGGCAAAGCCCACCAAGCCCAGCCAGAATGCCGAACCGGTGAGCGAAAGAACCAGCCAGCCCTGGGCCACGTTCTGCATCCAGGTGCCGATGTTGGAAAGAAAATTGCCGCTCCAGAAGAGGCGAAAGTTGGGGTTGCGCAGCGCCCGTACCAGCTGCGGCAGGCGGCTGTCCTGCGGATCGGCGAATGCGGGCGTGGCTGCCGAAGCCTCTTCGACTGCGAGGCTCCGGGGCTCCCCGTTCAATTCGCGGTCAATGCTCAGATCCAGTGCTCCCTGGGTACTAGTGTAAGCTGTGGCTTAATTCCTGCTTCTCTTCCCATGCAAGTGTGAATCTCAAGTTCTCCAAATCGTAATCACTTCTCGTCAAGGGAATCAGCAAATGAAATTTCGCCCTCTTCTCGCCTTTCTTGTCCTTCCAGCACTGGTCCCGGCTGCTTTGCCGGCGCAATCCGCCGCTCAAGCCGTCTTCGGCTATACCGACTTCGCGGCGGAGTCCAAAATCGAGCAGCAATTCCTCGAAGTCCCCGACGCCAAACTGGCTGGCCAGCACTTGAAGACGCTTACCGTCGAGCCTCACCTCGCCTCGACGCCCGAAGACCACAAGACAGCCGAGTACGTAGCCGAGAAGTTTCGCGCTGCGGGGCTTGAGACTGAGATTGTCCCCTACCGCGTTCGCCTCAACCAGCCCAAAGTAGTGAGGGTTGAAGCATTTGATTCGAGCGGCAAGCAGCTGATGACCGGGCCGACGCGCGAGCATGTTGACGCCGGCGACCCGTACCAGGACGATCCGCGCGTAGTCATGCCCTTCAACGGCTCTTCGGGCTCAGGCGACGTAACCGGTGAGGTCGTCTACGCCAACTACGGACGCCTTGAAGACTTTGATCAGCTCGCAGCTCAGCACATCGAGCTGCACGGCAAAATTGTGCTGGCCCGTTACGGCGCCAACTTCCGCGGAGTCAAGGTCTATATCGCCCAGCAGCGCGGCGCCGCGGGGGTGCTGATCTACTCCGACCCGCAGGACGACGGCTATTTCAAGGGAGACCCGTGGCCCATCGGCCCCTGGCGGCCTGAGACAGGTGTCCAGCGCGGATCGGTCCAGTTTCTCTTCAAGTATCCAGGCGATCCGGAGACGCCGGGCGTTGCCTCGACTCTGGACTTGCCCGACTCGGCCCGCATATCTCCCGAAGGAAACGAACCGCACATCATCTCCATCCCCATCAGCTATCACGATGCGTCGCCGATTCTGCAGGCACTCAAAGGGCCTGGTGCACCGCAAGGCTGGCAGGGCGCTCTGCCCTTCCGCTACCACCTTGGACAAGTTGCAGGACCAGGCGCTGTGAAGGTCCACATGGTGTCGCAGCAGGACTACCAGCGCCGCATCATCTGGGACGTGATTGGCAAAGTCAAGGGCTCGGAGTTCCCGGACGACTGGGTGGTCGCAGGCAATCATCGCGATGCATGGGTCTATGGCGCTGTCGATCCCAACAGCGGCACTGCGGCCATGCTGGAATCGGTGCATGGCGTAGGCGCTCTGCTCAAGCAGGGATGGCGGCCCAAACGCACCATGGTGTTTTGCAGTTGGGACGCTGAGGAAGAAGGCCTGATGGGCTCGACGGAATGGGTGGAGCAGCACGCCGAGACCCTGAAGCGCGCCGTCGCCTACTTCAATGTCGATGTCGCCGTCTCGGGGCCGGACTTCTCCGCCTCCGCCGTGCCTTCGCTCAAGCAATTCGTCCGCGAGCTTACCCACTCCGTGCCCAGCCCGCTCGGGGCAACCGTCTACGACCAGTGGAAGATGGGCCGCCAGGATGCCAACGAGCATCGCGCCTCGAATGCCCCCAAAGAAAATGACGACGCGCATGTGGGCGACCTGGGCTCCGGTTCCGACTTCACGCCTTTTCTGCAGCATGTCGGCGTTCCCTCAACCGACATCGGCTCCAG
>Ga0182024_10017771_pt1 | contig 13310 bp, 10 predicted proteins | sample P32metaG_FD_120480 | JGI IMG/M metagenome (GOLD analysis project Ga0182024, IMG submission 120480) | Permafrost microbial communities from Stordalen Mire, Sweden - P3-2 metaG (Illumina Assembly) | ecosystem: Environmental > Terrestrial > Soil > Wetlands > Permafrost | place: Sweden: Stordalen...
TCAATCCCGGCGGCAAATTGCTCGTAGCCGGTGCTGCGCTTGTGAACCACGCGCCCGGACAAATAAACAACTGTATCGAGATACGGATGCGAAGGGCCGCGATCTTCTGTTTGCACGTGAAACAGGGCCTGTCCGACGCGCACGTTTGAGTTAAATCCGAAATTCATCTGCTCCTCAGTCTTTCCCACGAGCGGGTATCGCTTGTTTCTCTTAACTGAATCGAAAAAATTGTCGATATATCTTTCAAGCGGATTTGACCGCTCGCATCTTCGTCGCTATTATAGCTTGTGCTCAGATGACAGGAAACGACATCCAATCTTATGCGCCGCTACTTGTACACCTCATCCTGGCGATGGCGCTTTCGGGCGCTCTGGTAACCCTTTCTTCGGTCGTCGGCTGGCACCGTCCATCGAAAGTTAAAATGCAGGCTTATGAATGCGGCATGACGCCCACGGGTGATGCGCGCGCGCCTTTTTCCGTAAAATTTTATCTGGTCGCTATCATTTTCATCCTTTTCGATGTGGAAGCCATCTTTCTGTATCCATGGGCCTTTATCTTCAAGTCCTTGCGGTGGTTTGGTTTCGTGGAAATGCTCCTCTACATTGGCATCCTGCTGGTAGGTTATTTCTATCTCTGGAAGAAAGGGGCGTTGGACTGGAACCGCCCAGCCGCACGCCAGGACCGGAATTCGTGACGGATACGCCTGACCTCGAGCAAAACCCTATCGTAGCTAAAATCCGCGATTGGCGGCCTGAAGCTATTGCGGAACTGATTTCGTTTCGCGGCGAGCTGACCCTTGTTATTTATCGCGAACATATTCGGCCCCTTTGCGAATTCCTAAGATCGGACTCGTTTCTGGCATTCACTTATCTTTCCGATGTCACCGGAGTAGACCGGTTTCCGATCGAGCCGCGCTTTGAACTGAATTATCATTTGCTTTGCCTTTCCCGGCGGGACAGAGTTCGCTTGCGTGTGCGCCTGCCGGGCGAAGATCCCGTCGTCGAATCGGTGGTTCCCGTATGGCCGACAGCGAATTGGCACGAACGCGAGATCTTTGACCTTTTCGGAATTCGATTTGAAGGACATCCCAATCTGACGCGCATGCTGCTTCCCGACGATTGGGAAGGCTACCCTCTCCGCAAGGATTATCCCGTGGAGGGACCTCGCTGATTTCGGATTTTGAATCGAGCGAACCTGCGTCATGACTACCATTCAAACTGCCGTCGGCCCCGAAAAAACCATGGTCCTGAACATGGGACCGCAACATCCATCCACGCACGGCGTACTGCGCGTGCTGCTGGAACTGGATGGAGAAAATATTATTAAGGCGGACGTCGATATCGGCTATCTGCATACCGGAATCGAAAAAACCGCCGAAGCGCTTACCTATTCGCAGGCCATCACGATCACGGATCGCATGGACTACCTCGCGCCGTTATCCAACAATTTGGCGTATTGCCTGGCCGTCGAAAAATTGCTGGGGCTCGAAGTTCCCAAGCGCGCGCAATACATTCGCGTGCTGCTGACGGAACTCACGCGCATCGGGTCGCATCTCGTCTGGCTCGGCACGCATGCCATCGACCTGGGCGCGATGTCCGTGTTCCTCTATTGCTTCCGCGAGCGCGAGGAACTTCTCAAAATTTTTGAGCTGGTCAGCGGACAGCGGATGATGACCAGCTATTTCCGCATCGGCGGCCTCGCTCTTGAACCGCCCGTGGGCTGGACCGATCACGTCGAGAAAATCGTTCGCACGTTCCCTTCCCGCTTCGATGAATACGAAGAGCTGCTCACCAAGAATCGCATCTGGATTGGGCGCACGCAGGGCGTAGGCATCCTGAAAGCCGAAGACGCGATCGCGCTCGGCGTTTCCGGGCCATCGCTGCGCGGCTCCGGCGTCGATTATGACGTACGCAAATACTTCCCTTATTCCAGCTACGACGAATTTGATTTTAACGTGCCGGTGCGCACTGAGGGCGATTGCTATGCGCGCTACCTGTGCCGCGTGGGCGAAATGCGCGAAAGCCTCAAAATTGTGCGCCAGGCGCTGACAAAAATTCCGCCGGAAGGCCCGGTGAAAGCCGATGCCCCTGGGATTGTTCCGCCGCAGCGCGAGAAAATGAAAACGGAAATGGAAGCGCTGATCTATCACTTCAAAATTTTCACCGAAGGCTTTGCGCCTCCAGCGGGCGAGGTGTACCAGTGCATTGAATCGCCGCGCGGAGAACTCGGCTGCTTCATTGCCAGCGATGGCTCGCCGAAGCCGTACCGAATGAGAATGCGCACGCCCTCCTTCGTGAATTTGCAGGCGCTGCAAAAAATGGTCGAAGGACACCTGGTAGCCGACGCGATTGCCAGCATCGGAACTCTGGATATTGTTCTTGGGGAGATTGACCGCTGATGAATTTGCCTCCGCAGCTCGAAGCCAAATTCCAAACGCTGGAGAACCGCTATCCGGTGAAGCGTTCCGCGCTGATTCCCATGCTGCTGTACGCGCAGGATCAGTTCGGTTTTGTCAGCGATGAAATGATCGGTGAAATTGCCCAGCGGCTTGGCCTCAATACGCTGCAAGTTACGGAAACGATGACGTATTACTCCATGCTTCGCCGCAAGCCCGCTGGAAAATTTCACGTTCAGGTTTGCACCAACGTGTCCTGCATGTTGCGCGGCGGCCATCAAATATACGATTTTGTTCAGAAAAAACTGGAAATCGGCCACAAGGAAACTACTTCCGACGGAATATTCTCGCTCGAAGAAGTGGAATGTATCGGCGCTTGCACTGGCGCTCCCGCCATGCAGGTTAATTACGATTACTATGAAAATCTGACCGTCGAGCGCACCACGCAAATTTTTGAGGCTCTCGAAGCGGGCCGCAAACCGCAAACTTCCGTGCCGATTACCGGCGCGGTAAAACCCCGGCATCCTGCGGAAGTGCCCGCCATCAGCCGCCTGTTTGGCGTGAAGGATTCACACAAACTTGAAGTGTACTTGGCGAATGATGGCTACAAGGGAATGGAACGCGCGCTGAAGGAATTAACTCCGGAGCAGGTTGTCGACGAAGTCAAAAAGTCGAACCTGCGCGGACGCGGCGGCGCTGGATTCCCTACCGGCATGAAGTGGAGCTTCGTGCCCAAAGATTCGCCGAAGCCGAAATATATTTTGTGCAACGCGGATGAGAGCGAACCGGGCACCTGCAAGGACCGCCCGCTGATGGAAATGATGCCTCATCAACTGATTGAAGGCATCGTGATCGCTGGCCGCGCTGTAAATTCACATCAGGGATACGTCTACATTCGCGGCGAGTACCGCTACGTTCTGGACATCATGGACGAAGCCATCGCGGAAGCCTACAAGGGCGGCTATCTCGGCAAAAATATAATGGGCAGCGGCTACGATTTCGATCTCGTTGCGCATACCGGAGCCGGCGCCTATGAGTGCGGCGAAGAATCCGCACTGATGGAATCGCTCGAAGGCAAGCGCGGCTACCCGCGCATCCGCCCTCCGTTCCCTGCGGTCGTTGGCCTGTACGGGTCGCCCACAGTGATCAATAACGTCGAAACGCTTTCTTCCGCTCCGGAAATTTTGCGCCGCGGCGGCGAATGGTACGCCAATCTCGGTTCGCCGAAAAATGGCGGCACGCGCCTGTTCTGCGTTTCCGGCCACGTCAACAAGCCGGGCATTTACGAGTTGCCCATGGGTTTCCCGCTGCGCAAGCTGATCGAGGACGTTGCCGGCGGCATGCGTAACGGCAGAAAACTAAAGGCTGTAATTCCCGGAGGTAGCTCGTGCCCGCTGCTCACGGCCGATGAGATCGACATCAACATGGATTACGATTCGGTCGCTAAAGCAGGCTCGATGCTCGGCTCCGGCGGGCTCGTCGTGATCGACGAAGACACCTGCATGGTAGATCTGGCGCGGCGCATCATGCATTTTTACGCGCACGAATCCTGCGGCTGGTGCATTCCCTGCCGCGAAGGCACGGGCTGGCTGCGCAAAATGCTGGACCGCTTCCATGCCGGGTTCGGCACGGCGGAAGACATTACGCTCGTCGGCGATTTGGCAAAAGGCATGCTCGGCCGGACGTTCTGTCCGCTCGGCGACGCCGCTGCCATGCCCACAATCAGTATTGTTAAGAAATGGCGGCACGAGTTCGAAGAGCATCTTTCAGGGAAGTGTCCGTATAAGCCGGCCGATATCATGGTCGGTGTCCGCTAAGGATTCCGGGACAAAATGGCAGATTCAAAAGATATCACACTGAAAATTGACGACCGCGATGTCAGCGTCCCGCCCGGGACGCTGGTGATCGAAGCGGCGCGGCGCATGGGCATTGAAGTCCCATCGTTCTGTTACTTCCCCGGCCTGTCGTTGCAGGCTGCGTGCCGCATGTGTCTCGTGGAAGTGGAAAAAGCTCCCAAGCTGCAGACCGCGTGCACGCTCGTGGCGATGCCGGGCATGGTGGTTCGCACCAGCACTCCGCAAGTGCACGAAGCGCGCAAAGGCATGCTGGAATTCCTGCTCGCCAATCATCCGCTCGATTGCCCGGTGTGCGACAAGGGCGGCGAATGCGAATTGCAGGACATGGTTTTTACCTACGGCGCTGACAAGAGCCGTTTCAACGAAGAAAAACGCCATCAACCCGAGCAGAAATGGTCCGAGGCCGTTTATTACGACGCGCCGCGCTGCATTCTGTGCTTCCGCTGCGTGCGCGTGTGTGACGAAGGCATGGACGTCAAGGCGTTGGGAGTGGGCGCTCGCGGATCGCAATCGGTGATCATTCCCAACGGCGAGGATCATCTGGACTGCGAAGAATGCGGCATGTGCATTGACATTTGCCCTGTCGGTGCTTTAACCAGCGGCACCTATCGCTACAAGACGCGCCCGTGGGAAATGACATACGTCTCCACCGTATGCACGCACTGCTCGAACGGCTGCAAGACGACGCTGAGCGTTCGCAATAATGAAATTATTCGCGCCAATAATCGCGACCTCTCCGGATTCAACAAGGATTTTCTGTGCGCAAAAGGTCGCTTCGGATTCGATTTCACGAAGCACAAGGAACGCGTGCGGCTGCCGCTCGTGCGTCGCGACGGAAAACTTGTCCCGTCCAGCTGGGAAGATGCGTTGGCGGAAATATCGCGACGCCTGGCCGAAATTCACAAGGCTTCCGGCCCGGATTCGATTGGCTTTATCGGCTCGAACCGCACGACAAACGAAGAAAATTATTTGCTGGGCCGCATCGCGCGCGCGGCCATAGGCACAAACAATATCGACCATCACCGGACGGCCGACTACGCGAACCTGATCGCCGCGCTCGGTACACAAGCTGCTGCGTCTAGCGCCACGATGACGCAACTGTACGAAGCGGACGCCGTGCTGCTTGTGGGCCACGATCCGACCGAGCAAAGCCCGCTGGTGGCGTGGCAGATTCGCTCCGCGATCCGCCATCGCAATGCGCGCCTGTACATCGTCAATTCAAAATCCATCAAGCTGCTGCGCAAGGCCAAAGGATTCGCGGAAATTCCGGAAGGCCGAGAAGGCACAGCCGCACGCTGGCTGGCAGGCGGCGAAGCGCAACTCGATGCCGGAACCATCGAACGTCTCGCGTCCCTGAAAGCTTCGCTCGAAAAAGAAAATAATGTCGTCATCGTTTTCGGCGCTGAGGTATCCGGGGCGGCGATTCGCGACCTCGTAAAATTCGGATCGTCGCTCCCCGGTCAAACGCGCTACATGGCATTGGGCGATTACGCAAACTCACGTGGCGCCGCCGACATGGGCCAACTGCCGGACATGCTTCCCGGCTATGTGCCGGTCTCGGATGTAAACGCTCGCCAGAAGCTGAGCACGCTGTGGGGCGGCGCGATCCCGGAAAAGCCTGGAATGGACGCGCGCGCGATGCTCTCCGCTGCGGCCAAGGGTCAGTTGAAGGCGCTATATGTAGTCGGCGCGAACCCGGTAAAAACATTTGGCGTTTCCGCCACTGGAAAATTGGGCAAACTCGATTTACTCGTCGTGCAGGATATGTTCCTCACGGAAACCGCACAGCTTGCGGACATTGTCCTGCCTGCAGCTTCCGCCTACGAGAAAAACGGCACCATGACCAACACGTCTGGCGAAGTGCAGCAAGTGCGCAAGGGCGGCGACGTCATGGGCACGCGCTCGGATTTCGACATTCTCCGCTTCCTCTCTTTTCAATTGGCGAAGCACGGGCTCGGACAAGCCATCACGCATCGCACGGCAGACGGGGTTTTTGACGAGATTCGCCAATCCGTGCCGGGCTATAAACTTGCCATGGCCACGCTCCTGCTCGGCGAGGCGGAGCAAACTTCGCCGATTTCAACGCTGAACGGCAATGCAAAATTCGACGTGCCCGTCGGCTCGATTTTCTCTTCAGGCGATACGCTCTTTACCAGCGGCAGCCTGACACCTTACCTGACCATGGTTCGTTCCCTGCCGGAAGCGGCCGAGGAAGTGGAAGTGGAGGCGCGCTCGTGAACGAATTCGCCGCCCAGCACCCGCTCCTGGTCGTCGCGCTTCCCAAGATCGTTATCCTGCTTTTTGTGATGCTGACGGCTCTCGCCTATCTCACCTGGTTTGAGCGCAAAGTCGTGGCGCATATCCAGTCTCGATGGGGACCATACCGCGTCGGCCCACACGGGTTGTTGCAGCCTTTGGCCGATGGCCTTAAATTTCTTTTCAAAGAAGACGTGACTCCGGCGGGCGCCGACAAATTCACGTATTTTCTCGCTCCGTTTCTGTCGCTTTCGCTGGCCATTACGTCCATTGCCGTGATTCCCTTTGGGCCGTCGGGCCTAAAAATCTTCGGCCAGGCGACGCCGACGGGCATCACCAATTTAAATATTGGCCTGCTCATTTTGTTCGCCATTACCTCGATGGGCGTGTACGGCGTGGCGCTCGCGGGTTGGTCCTCCAACAGCAAGTATCCATTGCTCGGCGGCTTGCGCAGTTCGGCGCAGATGATCAGCTACGAACTGGCGCTGACCATGTCCGTCGTCGGCGTGATCCTGATGGCCGGCACATTTAACCTCAGCGAAATTGTGACTTCCCAGCAGGGTTTTCATTGGGGATTTTTGCCGCGCTGGAACGTGATTGGCGGTCCGCTGCCGCAAATTCTGGGATTCTTTTTGTTTTTTATTTCCGCTGTGGCGGAGACCAACCGCTCGCCATTCGATCTGGCGGAGGCGGAATCCGAACTCGTGGCCGGCTTTCACACCGAGTACTCCAGCTTTAAATTTGCGATGTTTTTCATGGCCGAATATGCCAGCATGATCACAGTTTCCTGCCTTGCGACAATCCTGTTTTTTGGCGGGTGGCTCTCTCCATTCCCGCAGACGCCGCTTTTCGCGTGGTCGCACTATATTCCGCCCGCCGTGTTTGCGATTGCCGGACTCGCGCTGTTCGCGCACGGCGTGCGCTACATTACCGTGCTCGGGCGCGTGGTGTTGCCTGTGTTGGGCGTAGCTCTCATCGGGCTTGCAGTTTTATTCAGCCTGCCTGCGGTGAACGAATACATACAGGGTCCCTTTTGGTTTCTATTAAAAATTGTAATTTTCCTTTTTATTTATGTTTGGGTGCGCGGCACGCTTCCGCGCTTCCGGTACGATCAGTTGATGAATTTCGGATGGAAGCTGCTTCTACCGCTCTCCATCTTGAATGTGGTAATCACGAGTCTGGCGATTGTGCTGACACAACGATGAGATTCCTATCCAATAAAACGGTGCGAGGCGCGCGATGATCACCCCGCAAATCGCGATATTCCTGGTCCTCGCGGCGTTCACCGTCGCTGGCGCGGTGAACCTGATCCTGCAGCGGCACCCAATTCACAGCGCGCTTTCGGTGATCGTGGTGATGGTATCGCTTGCGGGCCTTTATCTTCTGCAGGGCGCGGAATTTGTTGCGGCCGTCCAGATCATCGTCTATGCCGGCGCGATCATGGTGCTTTTTATTTTTGTCATCATGCTGCTGAATGCCGGCGAAGAAGATCGCACCAACGTCAGCCGCCTCGCGAAATTTGTAGGCGTGCCGCTCGGAATCGTGTTCCTCGCGGAAATGGCTTTTTGGATTGGCCGCGCCACGTCGCATCTTGGCTCGGCGCCGCCCGAAGCCGTATCGACCAGGGACCTGTCGACGCTGCTTTTCCGTGAATACGTATTTCCCTTTGAGCTGACGTCGTTCCTGATTTTGATAGCGCTGCTAGGCGCGCTTGTTTTGGCGCGCCGAGAAGAGTCCGATTAAGCACTGTAGCCCGCCTCTTCAGAGGCGGGGCTTTTCGTAAAGTAAGGCAACAAACTAGAGCGACAAAGCAGAGCAGCAAAGTTCCCGGCAACACGAGCCTTAAAAAACGGGGGAGCAGTGGTTCCAACTTCGTACTATCTGGTGTTGAGCGCGGTCTTGTTCGGCCTGGGCGTGATTGCGTTTATTTTTAAGCGCAACATTCTCACCATTTTCATGTCCATCGAACTGATGCTCAACGCTGTCAATCTGGCATTCGTCACCTTCAGCCGGTCGCTTGGCCAGCTGCAAGGCCAAATTTTCGTATTTTTCGTGATCGTCGTGGCTGCGGCCGAAGCCGCCGTGGGCCTGGCGATTATCATTCTGATTCACCGCAATCGGGGAACGCTTAACGTGGAAAACGTGGATTCGCTGAAAGACTGATGCCAGTTCTCACTTATCTTTGGATCATCCCGCTGCTGCCGCTTCTGGGAGCCGCCGCCAACGGAATTTTTGGCGGTCGCTGGCCGAAGAACGTGACGACGGCCATTGCCCTATCCTCCACCACGCTGTCCTTTTTCGCCGCGCTCGAAGCCGTGCGTGAATTCTTTATGCTTTCGCCGGACCAGATTCCCTATATCAAAACCTATTTCACATGGATTTCGGCTGGCGGTTTTCAGGCGGATTTCGCTCTGCAAGTCGATCAGTTAACCGTCGTCATGCTGCTGGTCGTCACCGGAGTGGGCTGGTTGATCCACATTTATTCCAGCGGCTACATGCATGACGATCCGGGCTACCGCCGATTTTTTTCTTATCTGAATCTGTTCATGTTCTTCATGCTGATCCTGATCCTGGCGGCCAACTACCTGTTGATGTTTGTCGGTTGGGAAGGCGTGGGACTCTGCAGCTACTTGCTGATCGGCTTCTTCTTCCTGAAGCAATCCGCGACGAACGCGGGCAACAAAGCATTCTGGGTAAACCGCATCGGAGATTTCGGATTTTTACTGGGCGTGCTTCTGATTTTCAAGACCTTCGGCACGCTCAATTTTTCGACCGTGCTCTCGCAAGCGGCGTCGATGTCCGCAGATCCTGCGGGACACATTGGGACGCTCACAACAATTGCGCTGTTGTTATTCGTGGGCGCAGCGGGAAAATCCGCGCAGCTTCCTCTGTATGTCTGGCTGCCGGACGCCATGGAAGGCCCCACACCGGTCAGCGCGTTGATCCACGCGGCGACGATGGTTACGGCAGGCGTGTACATGGTGGTGCGGTCGCACGCGATCTTCCTGAACGCACCAGTGGCCATGCAGCTCGTGGGCATCGTCGGCTGCGCTACGGCGCTTTTCGCGGCGAGCATCGGCCTCGTGCAAACAGACATCAAGAAAGTGCTCGCCTATTCCACCGTGTCGCAGCTCGGCTACATGTTCCTGGCCTGCGGAGTGGGTGCATTCGGCGCGGGCGTCTTCCACCTGATGACGCACGCATTCTTCAAAGGCCTGCTCTTCCTTGCCGCCGGCAGCGTGATTCACGCCATGGGCGGCGAGCAGGACATGCGCAAGATGGGCGGCCTGCGCAAGAAAATTCCAGTCACGTTCTGGACCATGCTCATGGGCACACTCGCGATCGCGGGCATCCCCGGCTTCTCGGGATTTTTCAGCAAAGATGAAATCCTGGGTGAAGCGCTGCGCGTAAGTCCCGTCCTCGGCTGGCTCGGCGTTTTCGCCGCGGGACTGACTTCGTTTTACATGTTCCGTCTAATTTTCCTGACCTTCTTCGGCAGCGAACGCTACGACGAGCATCATGTTCACGTTCACGAATCGCCGAAGAGCATGACCATACCGCTGATTGTTCTGGCGATTCTTTCCGTATGCGGCGGATGGATGGCCGTGCCGCAATTCGTTGGCGGCGTAAACCACTTCGAACATTTCCTCGCACCTGTGCTGTCGTCAGGAGCAGGCGCAGCAGCGGAAGCATCGCAACCGGAAGCCGCTGGCCCGACGATCTTGCAGGCCTTGATGGGTGCGCCGGTGATCGCCGGTCTGCTTGGCCTTTTGCTGGCGTGGTGGTTCTACATCCAGAGCCCTGAAACACCGAAAAAATTGGCGGCTTCCCTTTCAGCGCCGTACAAACTTCTTTTGGGGAAATATTTTATCGACGAGATCTATCTGGCCGCGATTGTGCGCCCGCTGGTCTGGGTGTCCGACAAAGTCCTTTGGCATGTGGTGGACGAAGGCGTGATCGACGGCACCGTAAACGGTGTCGCCACCGTCTCGCGCGAAACGGGCGACCGCCTGCGCCACGCCAACACCGGAAACATTCGCAGCTACGCCACATGGATCGCGCTCGGCGTAGTGGTTTTTACTTCCCTGCTGCTCTGGATGGTGGACTGACGTGCAGCCAGCTTACTTGCTTTCGTTCCTGACATTTTGGCCCGTCGTGGGCGTGCTGGGGCTTCTGCTCCTGCGCGATGACGATCATGTGTGGATTCGCCGCCTGGCTATGACAGCGGCCGTCGTCGAGTTCGTGGCCTCGCTCCTGCTCCTGCGCGGCTTTGACCTGCACGCGGCCGGATACCAGTGGGAAGAGTTCCGCGCATGGATTCCCCAGCCGCCGATTCACTATCACATGGGCATTGACGGGCTTAGCCTATTTCTCGTCCTGCTCACTACGCTACTCACTCCCATCTCGATTTTGGCGTCGTGGAAATCCATCGACCAGCGAGTGAAGGGCTTCTTTATCTGCCTGCTGGTGCTCGAAACGGGAGTGATCGGCGTTTTCGTTTCACTCGACCTGTTCCTCTTCTTCTTGTTCTGGGAAATGATGCTGATTCCCATGTATTTCCTGATCGGCATCTGGGGACATGGGCGGCGCATCTATGCCGCGCTGAAATTTGTGCTGTACACCATGTTCGGCTCGATCCTGATGCTCGTGGCGATTCTGTGGCTCTACCGCCTCACCGCGGTCGCGGGCTACCCGACGATGGACGTGGCGCAGATTCAGCAACTTCTTTCGAACGGCACCGTGACCATTCCGCTGCACACGGAATACTGGCTCTTCGGCGCGTTCTTCCTCGCGTTTGCCATCAAGGTGCCGCTCTTCCCGCTGCACACTTGGTTGCCGGATGCGCATACCGAAGCTCCTACAGCCGGGTCAGTAATGCTGGCGGGAGTGCTGCTGAAAATGGGCACGTACGGAATGCTCCGCTTCTGCGTGCCGTTCTTTCCGAACGCGGCTCACAAATTTGCCCCGATCATCGCGACGCTGGCCATCATTGGCATCATATACGGCGCGCTGGTGGCCATGGTGCAGGTCGATTTAAAGCGTCTGGTTGCCTACTCTTCCGTCAGCCACCTTGGTTTTGTGGTCCTCGGAATTTTCGCGTTTCATCAGATATCCATTCAGGGCGCGGTCTACCAGATGCTGAACCACGGCATCTCGACCGGCGCGCTCTTCCTTTGCGTGGGCATGCTCTATGACCGCCGCCACACGCACCTGATCTCCGAGTTTGGCGGTCTCGCCACGCCCATGCCGGTCTTGGCGGCGATGTACCTCTTCTCGTGCTTTGCCTCGGCGGGTCTGCCAATGCTGAACGGCTTCGTCGGTGAATTCCTGATTCTGGCGGGCACGTTCCAGAAGCACGCGGATTGGGCGGCTTGGGCAGCTCTAGGCGTGATCTTCTCCGCTGTGTACCTCTTGTGGTCTTACCAACGCGTTTTCTTTGGCAGCATCACGCAGGACAAGAACGGCAAACTTCCCGATCTCGATATGCGGGAGCGCGGAATCCTGGTCGTGATGGCCGTTTTCATCCTGTGGATGGGAATCGGCTCGACATTCTTTACGCGCAGGACCGAAGCCTTTTCGCAAAATGTTTTGCAAACGATGCAGCGCCCGCAGGCCTATAACGCCGGCGCCCATACAAACGATGGCTCGCGCAGCATCGACATGAATCATGCCCCCGTAGCCGCGTCCGGTTTGAACACGGCGTCTTACGGCAGCGTGGCAGACACGGTGAAATCGAAATAAATGTTCCCACCCATCCAAGACTTGTACAGGATTGCGCCTGAAATCGTGCTCTGCGGTTTCGGGATGCTGGTCATGCTCCTCTCGCCGCTCGTGCCGAAGGCGCGCCAAAGCGTGCTCGCGGGCGTAGCGCTCGTTGGCGCGGCTCTCGCGCTTGTTGCCACAATCTTCCCCGCGTTGCATCCGGGCGTAGCCTATTCGGGACTTTTCCGCGCGGATTCCTTCAGCCTGTTTGTGCACTGGATTGTCTGCGGAGCGGCGTTTCTCGCCATCCTCGGCTCCATCGATTACCTCAAGCGTGAAAATCTGGATGCGGGCGAGTTTTGCGCGCTAATCCTGTTTGCGACGGCTGGCATGGGTGTCATGGCCGGCGCTCACGAACTGCTGACCGCCTTCATTGGCCTCGAAATGAGCTCCATCGCTTCCTATATTTTGGCGAGTTACAGGCGCGACTCTCCCCGTTCGAACGAAGCGGCGATGAAGTATTTCCTGCTCGGTTCGTTCGCCACGGCTTTTTTCCTTTATGGCATCGCGCTGTCTTTCGGCGCCACGGGATCGACGCATCTGGACATGATGACGCCGCTCGCGAATGACTCCGCGCACTCGCTTTTGAAAATTGGCCTTGGCCTTATCTTCGTCGGCCTCGCGTTTAAAGTTGCCGCCGCTCCCTTTCAACTGTGGACGCCCGACGTGTATGAAGGCGCTCCCGCACCCGTCACCGCACTCCTTTCGACCGGCCCTAAGGCCGCTGCCTTTGCCCTGGCGCTGCGCATTCTGGCCAGCATCGACGCTGCCGCGCCAATCTGGTTCTGGGCGCTGTGGGTGGCTGCGGTGCTGAGCATGTTCGTCGGAAACTTGTCGGCCATCGTGCAGACCAGCCTGAAGCGCATGCTGGCCTACAGCTCGATCGCGCATGCGGGCTACATTCTCGTCGCGCTCACGGCTGCTGCCGCCACGGACCATCCGGAAGCGGGAATTGCCGCTGCGCTCTTTTATCTGGTGAGCTACGCGCTCGTGAAGATGGGCGCGTTCCTGATCGTCGCGCAACTGGGCGGACCGGGCGA